>JGI24159J19872_10006382_pt1 | contig 15356 bp, 12 predicted proteins | sample Ectturendosymbi4_FD_19872 | JGI IMG/M metagenome (IMG submission 19872) | reverse complement strand
CTTTCGAAAGAGCTCGGGTTCAAACATGGGGGAGCCAAACTCGCTTCTTGACTGGGCGCCATCTAACCTCGTTGCGCCCCTGCCGTCACGGCCCATGCCACTCCTCGCTGGGCAGCCCCAACAGCGCTGATATTTCTGCACTAAGCCACGCTCCCTTCGGGCGAACCTTCCGGACAAGAAGAAATTAAAAAGCATTGCTATTTCAGCGTTTGGCCGAGATTGGCCCGTGTCACCAGTCAAGCTGAAGCCAGAAAACGAAAAGTGTGCGCTTTTTTTTAGATGAAATCCATCCAGCGAACCTCAATTTGCGCGACGAAAATCACTGCCAAAGCAGAAAGCGAATGCGGGATACTCGCATTAAACAAGAGCGCCACAACGAGCAGCATTCTCCACCAACACACAAGGAAGCATTCTTACAGCAGTTGTAGTAGTCTCGGCAGCCGTCGTCGTCGATGATGATGATGACTGTGAGTTGTCCTGGTCTGCATCGTGGTAAGGAAGCCTGTGAACATCGTAGTGAGTTATGCCTCAGCGCGGTTCTGCTTTCGTCTTGCATTGCTGTGTTTCGGAATATACAGCAGCAAAGCACTCATTACCTCGGGTCAAAGAAGGTCGTTGTGCGATGATTGTGGTCGATGAAGAAAGGCTTGTCTGAGCTGTCGACTTTCCTCTCCCATCCACGCGGAAGGGGTTTGGTCGGGTCGGCGAAACTGAAAAAGTGTCGTGGACGAAGATGAAGGACAAGTCGAAAGTTCGAAAAAGCGAAACTTTAGTGTGGTTTTGCGGCAAGGAAAGCAATTATTTGTTTAGAGGGGAATCGCACCGAAAGTCAAGAGCAGTTTAGTTGTAGTTTAACCAACACTGCTTACACGAGAACCTTTACATCCACGTGACATTTTAAAACATGGTGGATTCCGATACTAATGACAAATTATTCCAGAGAAAATTTAACGTATGAAACGCTCGAAGCATATCCAAAGGTTTAAATTGGTGTGCTGCGCTATGTAAACTGAGTATATGCGACGTAGCGCCTTCGTCCACTCCACAGTGAAAAAGTTTTCCGCTTCTCGCGCTCCATTACCCCTGTCATGCTGATGGGTTCATTTGCAAGTGTCAGCACGGCAGTGACAACCTGGGCTTTTTTTTCGCTGAGACATTTCGGTCATTTTTTCAGGAGACATTTTGGTCACTGAGACATTTCGGTCATTTGTCTGACAGTTGTGTTAAAACTTACCGTGACAGTTAGCCTATGTTTTCAAATATCTGACCGAAATGACTTAATTTTTTTCGGTCATTTCAAAATCATTTTGGTCTATATGACCAAAAAAACCCAGGTGACAACTACAAACAAGCTTTGTTCTTTTAACTGGTAGAGAAAAATGGTTAGGCCGTAGTTTAAAATGATTACAAATGGATATCAATCGATCAACTATTTTTTAGTTTGGTATCTCAAACAGGTTACTTTAACCAAATAATTCAATTGTTTTCTTCCAAAAATCACAAAACGTCGGTTTACTTCGAAGCAAACCATTACCGAACCATTTAAAGAAACTTTCCATGATAATGTATACAAATTTGCGGATAAACCACGAACAAAACGGTTTTACTAAAAACTAATGTTTGCTTACCAACAAGTACTGTATCAGTATAAGCTGTGTCTACAAGTGCGCAATTGCTCGCTTCGACAAGGCTGTATAAAATCTGCGGCAACAATCTGGACCTGGACCACTGACATGGTTTTCAGTTTACTTTTTCTTGTCAATGTCAACAACTGTCTGGCACCGTAGACGGACAGCGAGCCACGCAAAGTGTACGTCGCTGTAATATTTTAAAGGCGTTGTTGTCTAGAGAGCTCGTAAAATTGAAAAACCCTTCAGCGTAGGAGGAAAGCAATCGCCTTACGCAAGCACCCAAGAAAAGAAGCACAAGTTAAAGATTGACCAAACCAGGGGTTGTGGATGGCAGGATTGACGCGAACGCTTTATAAGTGCGCGGCAACTTCTCCGCAACAATTTTCTGCTTCAGTGAGCTTTGTTGCATCGTTTGAATAAAACTGTGCAATTTCGATGAAAACTCAATCACTGTTTGAAAAGCACGCGAAGATAACAACGGTTTTCCCACTCTGTTGAGTTACAGCATGGCTTCCCAACCTGGGGTACATTTAAGATTAGCAATAGAAGAGACAATTATCTTTATATAATTTTATTTCCGAATATTCCAAAATATGAAACTTCTACTAAAAATTCAGTGGGTTTTTGTTATTTTACCCGGCCTTTTTGTCCTAAGAAACTTAATGGTACATGCTCATCTGTCGAAATGCTGAAGGGGTACATGGTCAGAGAAGGTTTGGGAACCCCTGAGTTACAGCAATAAAATGTGGTCAGCACAAAACAAAGCTTTTAAGCCTACGAATCTTGAATGCGACCAGATAGATCGCTATTGGTACACCAAAAAAGTGGAACCTGTACAACGACAGTACAAATAAGAGCCGCACTCATGGGACGTCAGTTACGCACAAACACACGTTTGCGCGAAGAGTTCCTGAAGAATTTTCTATCATGAACGCAGCTGGATGCCAACGAGTCGAACAAGCATAGATCAAGCAATAGAATTCCGTAATAGATGAATCGGTACGAATATGATGCTGTACAAACATACCAGTTGATAAAACGAACAAGGTCCTTATTGTGTTGATATTCGCGGAAGTTTCTTCTGTCGCGCGTCACCTTCGTCACCATGTACTTGACAGTGGTGCGGCTGACGTACAACTGATAGGCTTCCTGAAACATTGTCCGACAACGCAGGTCAGCTGAGAAATAAGCGATGAAGCGTGCGGAAGATACGCAGTGGAGAAATCGTAACGCGAGAAAAGGCGCTGCCGTTGCTTGGCAACACTACATACTGCATTGCACCTGTGACTGCGCAAGGCAGTCTGAAATGATTGCTTTGGCCCAATCAAGAACAAATCCCAAATGTTAGCGGAGCTGCTGCAGGGTGCAAGCCAGTGTAATACAGTATGTAGTTCCACTGCTAACCTCAAATTAGATCCTGATTTCTGCGGAGTAGAGGCGTTGTTAAGCTCGAAATAAATTGCAGCAAATTTTGTGCAGTAATGCCCGGTTAAGTTAGCATAAAATAATTAGAAAAATGTCTAGATTCAACTATATTGAGCAATTTATTGGTATTTACAGTAAATCAAACATGACATCTTGTCATAAAAATGTTGAACAAGCACCATTATGGAGCTACAGTTCACGATTTAGACAAGACATGATACGTCAGCTTATGCATATTAATTTTGATCTCTTGCGTTTTGCTTCCAAAATCAACTCAGTTAATTTTCGCTGAAAGTGTTCGAAGTATTTTTAAATTCATAGTAATCATTTCCTACTTGAGCTTGCAAATCATGGCATAACAACTGATCTTCAACTTCAAGGACTTTATTGTAGGTATGCTCCAACCCACCAAAAAGGCATCGTTCTCGGTTGGTNATCATCCAAAATCACANGCGAGAACACTTCGTTGTTTTCGTCACCAATATGCACAAACTCTTCTGCAGAGCTTTCGTCTCTTGGAATATTTAATGCGTTGAAGCTGCGCAATAGATCAGCCATCAAAACAACTTCCTCATCAGCCCCACCTCCCAGACTTAGTAAGTCAACCTTGCCGAAAGCATTCTTTATTGCTGCATCCGATATTGCATCCCAGGCAAATCTAATGTATTGAGCTGCATCTAGCATATGAGCAGAGTTACCATAAGCAACACCTGCTGCTCCTCTACGTAGCCGTTTTGCTTGTTTTTTTTGCGGGCCTTCAACTTCGAAGAAATCTAAAACAACTTTGAGATATAAATATTTATAACTTTTCTTTAGTGCTGCGATAATTCCCACATCAGATGGCTGTTTCCAGCTAGAGCAGCTGGGTGGGAAGAACAACACCTTGATGTCATTTCTCTCAACAGCTGGAAAATGACCTGGAGCATTGTCCATCAATAGAAGAACTGGGCGTCTTGTTCTCTTTCTTAATTCAGAACGAAACACTCCCTCAAACCATTCCCAGCGTGTGGCAACGTCCACCTATGCCTTATTCTGACGTACGTAACAGGCCGTTCCCGATTCTTGATGCAAGCCGGAAACTTGGGTTTTCCAATTTAACGTGCATGGAAGTTTTTGGGTTCCTGTGGCATTTGCACTAACTACAAGTGACACTCGTTCTTCAGCTGTTTTCTTACTCCATGTGCTGCCAACATCCTCAATGACATAAGCAAGGTACATTTGGACAGCAGCCTTAAAAATAAGCTTGTTCCATCCATGTTGTATACATTTTCGGGATCATACTTGGCATTATGGCATATAACTTATCTAAGGCACCCAAAAGATTAGGGTCTTCTCTGTCCACTCCGCTCCTTCCACGTGAAGAAACATTTGGTGTAATCCTCGGCGTTCTCTAAATCGACTAAACAGTGCTTTAAGTCATCCTGCGATATTGATAGCTGTTCAGCAGTTTGTTTTTCTTTCGAAATGGCGAGTGGAACGGGCAGGTTCGCTTGATGCAAGCCGGAAACTTGCTTGACGCACACTATCAATCCAAAGATATAACATATCTTCCAGCTTATAAATCTGCTGACAGACGCTATATATCTTTTCTTTTTTTGTCCGTTTCGACATCAAAGCAGAACGTTTACGAATAATTTCTCGCTGCGCCCAGACTTTTCTAATGACAGCCTAACTTTACTGCAGGATTTGACGGGTTCAGCTTAGAGATTACCTCTATATCTCTGTTGCTCATCCGAAAGTTTGACTATGTCTGACATTATTTGTGAATAGTACAATGGAAGTGACTAATATATGCCTTGTTTTGTTAGCTTCAGTCAGTGCATCAATCCATCTCNAAACATTAGCCCTAATGATCAGCAGCTTTATTTTTGCTGACACAGTACAGGCATTANAACACGTAATAATACGCTTTGTATTTGCAGTAAAAGCACAATTGCTAAGTTCGCACAAACTGCTCAGATTCAACCGGGATATTACTGTATGGCGGAGTTGGAAAAATAAACTGCTCAGATTCAACCGCACTTAACCGGGATATTACTGTATGGCGGAGTTGGAAAAATATTAACATTTCTACATTCATCGTGTGAGAGGAATACAAAATATGTGATTTTCAGTTTATTGCCCTTTATTTGAGCAATAACTACAATACATGATGAACTGACAAAAAAGGCACAACTTTCAGACTACGTGAAGGATTTAGAGAGTACCACGCACACAACTTCGCAGTGAACGTAAGTCACGGCGGTCGACATTGATGCAACATTAGGAGCATGCTGCAAAAAATAGCATCAGAAGGTACGAACTGGTATTTAATGCAACTATTGCTGTGTCTTCAAACATTTAACTTTTTTCAAAAAAATATTTGCAACTGTAAACAAAGGTTAGCAACCAAACCTGATTAAAAACATAACAACAAATTTCTTTCAAGGCGGAGCAGCGCTCGTGGTATGGAACGCTCTCCCTGCGAGATATTAACCGCAACACATACGTGTTTTTTTTCAAAAAGAAGCTTACCTGGTTGGAATTCAGCAACGTGAAGAACTGTGGATGACTGAGCAACCGGTAAGCAGGGTTGTGCACCATGGAGTCCCTTGCCTCCGGGTCGCCGCGCGATGTCGCTGCCGATCCGGGCGACGAAGTTTGATGTGGCGCTGGTCGCGGGCCGTCCACCACTGCACGTATGGAGGAACGCAGTTGCTGTTCTGTTTGACGCGAACGCGCTATTGCTTGAATACTGCGATGGCGAAAAGCGTACACGAAATTGGACTTAGTTCAAATAGCACTGTATGCGACTGATACCGGCATGCACTGGGATTGACTATTGCTAATCGATGATACCGACATAAGATACCGCTCTATCACGTGTCGTTCAGCATTTTCGCCATACCGTCATCACCACCAGTTGCTGATGCTGTTGGCCGATCTTTGTTCCGGTCGTTCGACTCAGCAGGATTTTCTCGGCAGGTTTCCAGAACCGAACTGGTCACGTGACTCCTGGCGTCGGACGACGGTGGCTCTTCGGGGCTGCTGGGGTTCCTCATAACCCTTTTAATGCTCTGGTACCTGAGAACCATTTCGTTGTGAGTTTTCTTGGTCAGACAGCTAGCAGCAGATAACCCGTCTCAGCTGATCTACGCGCACATATCGCACAGACTACGGGAGGTGGGAAGAAACGAACACAAAGGACGTAACACGTGGCAACGGCATCACCATGAGCCAAATTAAATTTTCAGGATATTGACTATTGCCGGTAAACGTTTACGAAAACGACTATCGTGGGATATACAGTAGATCACCATCTCTGAACTGAGTCACAAAACGTGAGATCATATCTAACAAATCTTCATTAAACCCATCACAAGATGCTGTAATCGTAAAATTCTATAACACTAAACATTTCCACTTAATCAACAATATTATTGGGCTTTGCCAGTACGCTGTTTGTTTATGCGCAAATAGGACAGAATATCGTGTTGTAATCAGTGGCGTAATTGACGGGGGGAGTCCCCCCTGGCAACCTAAATGTAAAAACTGGGCCTCCCTTAGTTTACATTTTGATACTGAGTATTCTTTTGGTTTTCAGTAGGTTGTTGTTTTTTGCGTTTTTCGGGGTGTTTTCGTGTTAATATAGGCAGCCACGACATCCGGATTCACTATCATTTCTTAACTTCTTCTGAGTGTTGGCTAGTGCCCCCCTATGGTAGCCAGTGGGCCCCTTCAGCTAAGTTTTGCCCCCCCTGGCTGAAACCCCCAGTTACGTCACTGGTTTTAATGCGAGAAAATTTATGAGAGCGCGCGCGTTCGAGAAAAGAAGGATGGTACTTTTCCAGTTTTACGGGCGAACAGCTCTCACAGCTTTGAATTTCTGTTTACATGTCAGTATACGGTATAACGTTTCAAGGAGACGACCACGTTCTTAAGTTTGAAAAGAGTGTTAAGCTTAAACAGTGTAATGGGGTTACAACGAGCGCCTGAGAACAACACCACTGCATGTCAAAATTCCCCCACTCGTGTTCAACAAATTATGCACTGAAGGGTTTAAGGTCAAACAGTCGGAAAACTGACGCTGAAAACGTTGGAAAACGCGCCGAGAACGAAACTTACTGCGACCTTCTCAGACTTTTTATTACAGCAAATTTCTGGTTACATCACACTTGGCCCGGTCCGGAGTTTTTTTTAAGGAAAATGTGAGGTACCCGGTATGGATCTTTAGGGACCCGATTTCTCTCGTTATAGGGACCCGATTTTTTCGGATTCTAGGGACTCGATGATGAATTTCTCTGATTCTAGGTACCCGATTTTCAATTCTAGGGACCCGAATCGGGTCCCTAAAACACAAACCCTGATCATATTATAATGTGGAGTTATCAAAAATCAGGACACTGTGTTAACGGCAATAAGGGAAGTCATTCGCTAAAAAACAAGCTAAGATTGCCAAATTCACTAAAATACGAGCAACAACTGATGAAGTTAGTTGCGCACGTATTGTTTATGATGCGGTCAAATATTGCATACCGGTGACGAACTTGTGTTCGGTCATTGCGTATTATTACATCACAAAAGCAGTTTTGCAATCACCCATCCAAGTGTATGACTTGCTTCCGTTACAGTCCGAATAGCGGACAAGAACCCGTGCATTTTCTTGATTAGATTACACTACCTCCTTCAGTCTGGTCAAATCAAGCGGAACCTCCTACGGTATTCGGTCTGTGACCGCACAAACACCGACGTCAAACGCATGTCGACCTGCGCCCATCATCTGACAATAGCGGAAGAGTGCGATTTATTGCAGGGTCTCCAAACTACGGCCGGCGGGCGAAATCCGGCCCGCGAAACCATTTCAACTGGGCGCAAAGACATTTTGCCAATATTGAAAAAATAATATATTTACGGAAAACTCGTTGATTTGGCAGAACGCAACATATGCCGAAACAATGACATTACGGAAGATGTCCGGCCCTCGAATAGTTCCGCAATGGCTTATGTGGCCCACCGACAAAAAAGTCGCGGCCCCTGACTTGGTGCATTCTTTCATAAAAACAATGCATATTAAGAAAAGGAAATCTGTGCTCAATGTCGGTTATACCAAGATTGGATGGATGGGTGNGCACCCTGCGATTGCCTGGAATTAAGTGTCCTTCACGCACCGTGTGAGGTTCTCTAAGATTCGCGCNACAACTTGATAATTNCCAGCACTTGATCAACTAACATACGAAAAAATCTGTTCGTAGGGGGAAGTTCCGATACCTCCGCATTGCTCGTTCATAATTCCTGTCTCCTTTTACCGAATTCATCCGCGTCAAACTAGGCCGCGCGATGCCAGCGCCAGCANTTGCGCTCTGAGACGAAGACGTTTGGTTTTCTGCATCGCCAGTCCTGGNGTCGGTCGTCGCAACGCTGTCCAGCGACGGTCGTTCCCATTGCGTCACCCGGTTCACGTGATCGAGGTAGAAGATGCGGCCGTGCCGGTCGCGACACGCTTCCCAGTCTGCGGAGAGGTTTGACCGTTTGCCGAGCAGGCACTTGTCAGGTTCAGACGAGCTTTTGTCAATCGAGAACGTAATATTAGGGCTATCGGGCCTGCTTCATTACACGACATTCAGGTGACAACAGCGCAAACTCACTACAAAAGCACGACGAGTGGAGTAACTACATTAAGGCGTTGACTGACATCACAAAGCAGGGCAGCATTCTGAACAAAGACCTACAGTACACTGCGCAAGGCTTTGATTTCGAGCGGAGGTCCAACGCACGTCTTTTTTCGCCATGATACTTATTTAGTTATTTTTAAGAATGATTCGTAATATGATCAGCGTAATTAAGAGGGTCGTTCGTAGTCTAACGACCCTTGAGTTCGCTGTATCTTTACACATAACGGCTGTAAAAACTTTTGCACGAAGCTTTTCACGCGTTTCCTGAATTTCGCGCTTAGAGTGCTAAGTTTCGTCTGAGAGTTTCGAGAGGCTCATGTACGCGTGGAAGATTCAATATTACACCCCGTTGAACGTTCGTCCACACAGACGCTCAAGTTCATGTTTGAATTTAACTTCAACCGCACGCAAACGTCACAACTGCTGTTTGCATCGAAGAGTAAGGACATCGCGCGAGCTGCAAAGAAAGACATACAGGCAATCTTTCTGCTTCGGTGACGCCAGGACTTCGATAAACAAACTTTAATCAGGCTCTACGGGCCAACGTTCCGACAGCTGATGCAACTATCTTCATCAAGGCTAAAAAAAACTTTTGATGCAACTATCGAAACGTTGGCAAGTTTTCAACGTGTTTTTATGTTTTACCACCAGTGTAGCCTGATTAAAGTTTGTTTGTATACAGGCAAGTTACTATTTTAAGAATCCATAAAATGCAGACATTTCACCGCTTCAAGTGTGCAATAATAATCGTTTGTTTTTTTTCGGGTTACGTTTACAGAGACGAAAGACACAACAGAAAAGGAAATACCCACTGGGTGCGCCAAAAATCCTGAAGTTTCATGCCAGGAAAACCGGAACCTCAGTTTTTAAGATCTTTTTCAAAAGATTTGCCCTCGGAAAATGATTAACTTTTGGATTTAATTGAAACCTAACATATAATGTCAAACTGCCCGATCAACACAGTAGCAAGGGTGACCGGAAGCTTTGGGACCCGCAAATCTTTATGTCGGGACAGTGGGTCGTTAAAATGAAGCGTATACGTATTCTTCCCGTGGATGAATAATGGCGTGGTGGATGGAAGACAGTTGCACAACACCTCAATCGAAATGAATAATTTAAATGCGGCGTGGAAGGCAATTTGGCAAATTTTCGACAACATCTGTTTCGCACAGCGGGCGTGAAACGCCTCGATATTCGTCGCGAAGCAACGAGAGTCGTCACTGCAAACGTGCGCGCAGTCAAGCGGAAAGAAAAAGCGACATACTTGGCGGCAATCCTTCCTGCGAAAGTTCGCCGTCCATCTCAGACGATTCTGACCTTGAAACAAAGCAGCACAGCCACGGGTAATACGCAATAGCGACAGTGAACATTTTTCAACATCCCGATCGCAGACACACCAAAACAAAGAAGCACAGAAGCCTACACTTTTAATTCAAATTAAGCCGCATAACCCATGACTGAGGTAAGAGCAACCCCCACATGAAATTGTCAAGTGCATTTACAAATCGCTGCACCAACATTGCAGAACGAACCAACCCCCTAAGTAAACCATCAGCTGTTCAGATTTTCTAATAAAACGATTCCATTTCTGTCGCCACGTGTACAGTTTAACGCCCCAGTAAATGAAAATGTGATAGCCACCCTGATCATAGGCAAGCGACAGAATTACCCGCTTCGCAACAATCTGGTACGTTTGGCACTTTCCACAAGCCTTCCGCTCTGTGACATGGCGCAAGTGACAGAGGAAGGTCTCTGTCGGAAGATATTCAGGCCAGGAGGTTTCGCAGGCAGTGCTTGTTCTTCAACAATGGCGGAAGCGGCGCGCGACGGAAAACCATGCAGATAAATTCCTGTAAAAATGCATCAGATCACCGTGCTGCTTGGCGAATGACACGACATTGTACCTTTTAAGTTGCATTGATTTCGGTTCCTCTTTAAGTTTCAACTGTAATTTTACACTTTGGGTACACGTAATTTGGGTGTCTGCACAATGCACGCCGACCAAGAATTCTACGAAGTGTAAGCACCTTCGCCTGACTTCCACTTTCTACCTTTTTCTGTTGGTATTAGCTGTTTCTTTTTAGACTTTAAGACGATGAAGGCAGCGGAAACAGTCTCAAATTGCTGTGATAGTCCTGCAGCAAACTATAATAAACCATTTTCATTACGCTGAGAATTGTATGCACAAAGAACTCAAATGAAAGTACCGGATGTTAGGCATAGCGCAGAGTTTGGAGAAGGCAAGATGTTTTTCTTGTTGGTCAGAGACGTGGGCAGTGAGGAACGACGCTTCACTGGTCTGGGAGAGTTGCGCAAAGCGGACGTTGCGGCCTGCAAGAAACATACGCGCTGCTTGCTGCTGTTGTTGTTGTTGACGGGGACAAGCCAGGTGCAAATTAATACCGAGGAAAACACATACACGTCGCGATAAAAAATGTAAAACTGTGTTTCACCTCCGGCACAGTGCTAATGCACAAACTTGTATTAACCGCAACTGCTGGCAATGAGAAGCATAAAAAACATTCACAGTGATCGGATTAAACGGTAATTTACACTCTTTCCATCGCTACGACGGTGGCGAGGCTGCACACGTTGCATTGCCCTACCCTGGACAGTTCATTTTGGATTTCAGAAAATGCAATTTGAAACGAACAATCGCGTATTTTTCTGAACATGTAGAGGATTATACTCAGACTTCACCAACGAATCCCGGTCACTTGTGATGACGCGTTGCACAGTGGGGTTACGTTGCTATCCTGGTCAGCCATATGTTGCTCTGCATGGCAACATTGCAATCATCGCAAGCACTATAAAAAAAGAAACTAGCGAATCTCGGGCACCTGCCACCTGGCAGAGTTGAAAAAATGCTCCTGTCTGTTAGAGGTTTTCCTGCTGACGCGAAAAATGCTGTTTCCTGCATGAAGTCATTACTGACTCAATATACATGAAAATTAATTGTCTAAAACGATATTCCAATCGTGATAATTTAGCCTACAATTAAGCTTGCAATTGTGCAGAACGTCCATACTAAAGTATTTGTCGAAACTGTGAAGTCAACAGCACTGCAAAAAGTTGACGCAACATAATTAGGCTACTTGACTTTTTTTGAGTTTTTAGGTACTTTTTTGTCGCAGGAAAACCGTGACTCGGGATCTCCACAATTACGACTTAAATTTGTTTCCATGCCAAACGAGCTCGTTTAATATGTCCAACGATTTCCTATAATATTATAAATAAACGAGTTTCGAATAACTGTTGGTGAAACATCAAATGCTGGCAACATTAACACCATTATTCAATGTTTCGCGAAAATCGCTAAACACCATTTGCGTCGAAGTAATTGTCACATGAAGTTGACACAGGTTTCTTAAAGACACTTTGCATTCAACGTCCAGCAGCCAGCGAGTTGGAGAAGTATCTCGACGAACGAGTATGGCATTGTGATCAGTATTAAGGTGAGCGTGCGTCGAAAATCCGTTTTTAAAGGAGATGCTGCCGCTTACGTCGAACGTCGGAAAGTCACCGTCTGCGATTCCTTCGCGGTAGCCTACCGCAATGTGTTCTTGTTTTAATCCTTATGCAGACCATCGCAAATAAGTGCATGTCTCCTTTCAAACTGTTATAGGGACGCTAGCTTTCAGAATCGGTAATACGATCCAAGCGCACACAAGGCTTCAGTTACGAGGTTTACTTGGATATTTTGCTTTAGTTTACGCTTTACTGGCTTGCAAAGGTCTCGTGCCAGGGCAAAACCAACAGCCGCATCGTAAACACGAGCTTCGCGCAACAAAAGGCGAGATTACCTCGGACAGGTTGGCAGGAAAGTTTCTCCTTTCGATCTTCAAAAGCACGTTCGGTCCCGCGTTGCGCAAAGCTTTAATAACGGTGCTGTGCGAATCGACAACCTGAGCGCCGTTCACCGAAAGCAGACGGTCGTGCACCTTCACACCAGCCACATCGGCAGGACTTCCAGGCTCGACGCGTGTCACATATATGCCCTGCACAAGCAGCGCATATGGTCGACTATCGATTTCGTTACTGCTTGACTGCGCTCACGTCACGAATCGTGATCGCTGGTGAGGTTACGAAAAGTTGATATGCAAAAATAATTTTAAGTTTGAGCAGCCGCACGAACCTTGGGTTGTGCTTTGACAGGCGTGCGAAGCAAAAGAAAAGATACGGAAACCCTGACTTATTTTTGACGCACACCCGAGCGCAAACGCAGCAACTGACGCTCAGCCGCAAAGCTTTCGGCATACAGACACAGATGCAATTTACAGTGTCCGGGGCCGGCCGAGATGATAGACTGGCTTGAAGCAGACGTTGCGCAAGACCGGAAAGCAAACAAACAACACGTGGCGAGCGCTGCGCAGGAATGAGGTCCGTGCTATTGATGCATCAGGCCCATTCCTACAACTGGCCCAGATTTACATCAGTCGATTTGATGGTTGCGAGTGAATGTCGAATGTACATGCACCGATGCCGAGAAAAATAGGCGCTTTTTGCACTGCAGTTTTAAGTCCAACCTTGCCTTCATCCGGCCCCTGTGTACACTCTTTGACATCACCCGAACTTAAAACTGAAGCGCTTTCGTGAACAGCGCAAAGATTTTCAAGTTGAGGTCAGGTCTAGTCGGGATTTGGGGAGGATATCATAGCCTTAAACATATTCTAACATTCATGCCGGACAGCGACACCAAAGGGTGACCGAAAACTTCCAGCCTGGCTTCGGAAGAAAATCATTCATCAGACTCGTTTAGTTTGTCCGATATGTCACTAAGCGCGTTCCCAGTGTTATGGGGAATTGTCAATGTATCACGTGGCAGCAAAGTAGGAGTGTGGTTTTAAGTTTCAGTTAACTAACGCGCAATAACAGACAGTAAACCACTCCGGATCAGAAGCTCGATTGCAGAGGGAAAGACTATGCACAGGGGTGTCTTACCACAGATACGGGGGCCTTGAATTTCACACGCACTAGAAGTTGTGTGAGTCATTTTATTTTCATTCTGTCACTTTATTTTCAGTCATGAGTCACTTTATTTTCATTCTGCACCACTGTACCTTTTTTGAAACAGAGCGTAAGTTGTTTGATAAAACGGCTAGTTCAGCGATTTTTATAACAACAACAAAAGCAGGTACCATCTTTCTTAGGATGGGATGCTTTGATTCCACGCCACCAATGATGTTGCAACCAAGGTGGGCACTTCCGTTGGGTCGACAGATCATTAAGTCCATCTGCAACAAAAACAATAAGTTTTATAGAATCTGCCGAAGCCAATTCCAACAACAACTGGTGTGGCTCAACTTTTCACTGCTGGCAAATAACGCGAGGGCACTTTTCTCTCGAATATGTCCAAGACTAAAACGAGTGCATGTTCATTCAACTGCTACAGAAGCTGCGAAGGAATATCATCTTAAAGCCCAGATGGCACCGTGACAAAAGTAGGCGAGACTTGAACGCAAAGGTAACCGCCAACATTTATTCACCTTACCAGATCAACTCAATTGAGATAGGGAAAGAGTCTTGTGATTTCTGCGTACATAATGTGATAACATAGGTGGTGTATATTACCGCGTCGATGGACATAAAACTGAACTGACTTTTTCGTAGACAACACAGCCTTAACTAATCTAAAGTACAGAAACTTCACTACCCAAGCTAACATCTCAATCTAGATCTTCAGCAGATGTGAACGAGTCCATAAGTGACATATGAAACGTACGGCTAACAGAACAGTAGGACAATTTCAAATTGTATTCTAATCTTTAAGCAAAACTACGACTAAGCCTAACTTATGTATCTACGTCATGACAGCGCGGTAAAACTACAAAATGGCAAGAATCCGGAAAGAACGGCCCAAAATTACGAAAGGCATGGTCACTACACCAGCTTAAAAGTTGACAGCAATTGGCTGAACTTGAGGAAGATCTGATGAAACACCAGGCAGATCAAGAAAGTCTGCCATTGGATAAGGCTGTGTACCTTGTAAAAGTCGTCACACGCAAGTTTTGCAGCGGTTTTGGTAATGAGAAAGGCACAAGCGTTTTCCGAATCACGCGGAAATGTCTCTTGCGCATATCAGAGTTTGAACAAAAATATCCGAATTGCCAACGACTAGTAGCAAGTCGTAGATATGCAGCAAAATGCTTCCGTCCTCACTCTTCGGCAACAATCGACGTCATGGGGCGAAAATGCCACACGAAACAAAAGTTTTTAGGTGTGGACCGCGCATCACCTGCATTGCGCCGGTCACAGAACACGTTTTGATATCACGCGACGTTGCAATTGCACGACCGCGAAGTCGTAAGCTATTTTCATAGGCTGTTTATTTCTGTTGCGATGGCATTGCTACCGACATCTACTTCGAACAATTACAGAACAATGAGAGTTTGAACGCAGTTCAGCACAAAACTCACATAAAAAAATCGAAGAACCGTAAATAAGCTTTTTTACTCTGATACGGAAATCGAGTGAGTGGTGACATAGTCTTTTTCAGTGGTTCCCAACCGGGGAGGAATTCCTCCCTGGGGAGGAATTTCATGAGTTCAGGGAAGGAATTTCCACTTTGTAGTGAAGTTACCAAATCATTGTGTTTTAATTAAATTTACATTGGCTCTTTCAATGAGTTCCATCACTTTATATTTGTCAG
>JGI24159J19872_10006381_pt1 | contig 15358 bp, 8 predicted proteins | sample Ectturendosymbi4_FD_19872 | JGI IMG/M metagenome (IMG submission 19872) | reverse complement strand
TTAGCAGTGGCAGTATAGTAATCACTCATTTTTTTTTGTTTTAAATTTGTCACTCTTTTATTCGCTGCCAAGTCTCTCATTTTTTTCAGGAACAACAGTTGTGTTGAACAACGTCGTGTTCGGATAATAAGCGTTTCGGATAATAGGCGTTCGGATAATCGGAGTTCTACTGTAGCTTGTTTTGGGTATCTGACATCCAGGAATGTAGGGCTAACAAAAAAGGTGTGGGACCGCATTCAAAAACACAGCCATTTTAAAACAGCTTCAAACTCGTTTTAAAGCAAAACGTGAAAAAGGTGTGGGAACGCCGTTCCCACGCGTTCCCGCCCCACTACACCTCTGCTGACATCTAACCAAAAAGTTTTAATTTACACAACACACATCAAAAAAGTAATCGCCAAACTTTATTCATTTAGTCTGAGAAGTAAGATAACGGACAAAAAATAATAGGTCAGAAATTTAGCTTGACACGGGCTTTGGGGAAGGTTATTGCTTAATCCAATTCAACAACAATATTTTACTTCTGTTTATGATGTCGCCCAGTATTCTCCGCACACTGACATACATGTCGTCATCGCATTTCGTCACGTACGGTACACGCGGACAGTGTTCGGCAACCCATTTCAATCCCATTACGGCTTTCAGTGTGATGTTCCTGTAAAACACTAAGAACGTGGCAGTTCAACTGTTTCTACCACACAAATAGCCAATTTGTCAAAAACATGCTGAATTTCACTGTACCCGTAAAAGATAAACAACAACAAATTTATGTCGCTTTCGAGGCTATCACAAAGTTTCTTGATTTTCAGGAACCAATGCATTGTGGGACAGAGTGGACGACTTTTTGGTTCCGTCTGCCTCATGAACCTCCGCATACACGTTTCAGCAACTTCATTATTCCGCCTAATTGAAATATTAACTTATGATTATGGTACGTTGGCAATTTTAAGGTATTTGCAGATTTGAAAAACAGTTTATTCTTTGGTTAGGCTGTCAACAAAATTTGTTTAGTTCCAAATGGCGATCAAATATATAGGTACATAGGGTTTACGAGTAGGCTGATCATACTGTATTTCCCAGTTTCGCAATACATTGCATATGCTCTTCAGCATAGTCGAGGGAGTGCATAGACCAGGGGTCTCAAACACGCAGCCCGCGGGTCGCATATGGCCGGCGAGAGCATTTTATGCGGCTTTATCCACGATGAGTTTTGGGAATTTTCGTATAATCAGCCGTTAGGTTATTTAGTTTACCCACCGGAATTTAAAAGTGGTCGTCCAGCGAATGATCAAGTTCCTTTAAAACGTACGGAGAGAAGGCTAGAAATGATTTGCCTAAAACTCACGATACCTTTCGCAGGAAATCGATGTAAAATAATGTAAAAGCTGTTTCTGGCGAGGTCCAGGTGCCGCTATTATTGTGTCAGCGTCATAATGCGGCCTTTGGGTTGCCATATTGCGGCCCTCGGGTTACTTTATAAGTCCTGATTTTGCCCCAGGAGCATTAAGAGTTTTAAACCCTGGCATAGAAAGTCTAGCAAAATAGAACGAAAAGAAAAAAGGCTAAATCAGAATGATTCTGAGGGCAAAACAGTGGACGTTTTCTTCTCAGTTAACCAACAATTTGCCAATCATTGTACAAGTACAGAACAATTCGCCTCTAACGACAGTTCGCTAATCGCTTCTTATAACGACGCTTTTTCTTCGGTCCCGGCGGAATTCCTGTCCTTTACGTATTTTGGAATGATTCTTTGCAGTTCTCTGCTATAACGTCAATTCGTCTATAACGACGTTTTTCTCCAGTCCCATGAAGTGACGTTGCAGGGAAATTCTGCTGTATAATCATCTACCTGCTGGTATGTTTTCAGCTTTAGATACGCTGAAACCGTTTTGTAATTATTTAGCTTGGAAACGAATCTCCGCAAATGGTGTATACCTGTAAGCTTCGTAGAAGTCTTCTTGCAATATGTCACCGAAAGTTGCGTTTTCTTTTTCCACTTCTGCCTGTACGGAGGCATTATGAGGATTTCCCAAAAGAAACAGGACCTTCAGGTGAAACATCAAGTCAACATTGTGATATATGTTTCGCAAACAAAGCGAGTTTCATTTATAAAAATGAATTATGAAGCAAAAAAGCTTTCGGTTTGGCGTTTATCTCCTTTGACACGCAGTGCTCATGTGAACCAAAGTATGTATGATCAATCAGTGCGTGATTAACTACTTAAAACTGTCGTAAAGCTTCCATGGTACTTCACCGCCATTAGATCGCCTTTAATGGCCACCGATGTTGGTGATATAACCGTCTTTGCGTGAGGTATGTAGTGAAGACAACCGCCATTAGATCGCCTTTAATGGCCACCGATGTTGGTGGTATAACCGTCTTTGCGTGAGGTATGTAGTGAAGACAATTTTAGCCAAAGGATTTCAGTAGACAAGTAACGAACAATGCTCTTAGTAGTCAGGTCACTGCGAATTTCAGTTACGTTCTCACCTGGGTTTGTGAATTTTCGGTAAACCATACTGCTGGCATACTGGCTGCTGTATAGTGTTCATATATCCTTCTTCATCCAGTGGCCCACCATTTTGGAAGTATCACAAGAATACAGTCATGAAACCTAGTTAGGTTTAAGTCGAGCATGGTCGCATCATTCAGTATTTGCTTCATTGTGATTGCTGTTATTGCCTTCAGATATTACCATATCTATTTTCCAGAACTGCATATAACACCGAAAATAATGTCGGAGCGCTGGACAAAGTATAGATTACCAGGATATTTACATAGGCGTCAGAAGGGGGCAGGGGACAAAGCCCTTTGGATTTTGAAAATTAATATTTTGTTAATAAATTTTAAGTAGAAAATGAGTTTCTCTTGATTTCGAATTTGGCAAAATTAAATTCACCACTGTGTGCCCTCCCCCTGGAAAAAATCCTTCGGACGCCCATGTCTGCGTACCTAAAACCCTAGCTATTTTGTCAATGTTGCGAAACAGTGTATTTTTAAGCGTCCGACAAGGGGAAGAAGGGGGTAAGATCGCATCCCCAAAGCTTGAAAATTGACTACAAAATAGTTTTTGGCATTTGGGCATTTATTTTTTTGATGCAACAACTACCAAGATAGAACAACGTCTGTCAAATTTAGATAAAATTAGAAAATTTTGGGATATATCAGAACAGCTCGATTCACATTAGATTTTGGTAAAATTACGGTAGAAAGCATCACATTTCTACATTGGACAGTATTTTGGCGGTGAGATACAATGTTTCAACTTACCCACATATCCGACTAACTCCACCTCCCTTAAACATCCAAGTGTTTTTTTCAAGCAAACATAAATAAAATGTCGTATTCGCAGTAGTCGCAGTGAACAGTAGTAGAAAAAGGTCTTACAGGACGAGACGTGTGTATTTTGCAATAAAACATTTGTCTCTAATTACAAGCAAGATCATCTTAAAAGAATGCATGCAGATGCTGAAAACAAAATAGTTCCTGTTGAAGATCCAAAGCATAAAATTGAGTTTTTCTTTACAGTACTCCAAAGAAGTAAAATCTGTCCATTTTATCGAGCGGGAAGTGATAATACTGAGTCCAATTGCAAGATCAACTTAAATGCACTGGAATCATCATGCATACATGAATCTGCTAGTGATCACAAGAAAATGAAGAAGTGAACTTAGAAGTAATGAAGAAAAAATGAGTTTAAAACTTGCAATATTGGCAAAAATAGCCTACAGATGGATTCTCTTGCATATGTGAATCAGTCGGTGATCGACTGATCACATCACAATTCAAGAAGTCAACATAAAAGTAGCAGTAATGAAGATAAAACGCAAATGAAAATAATTTTGTTGCTCTATATTTTCATCAGTAGAAATCTTGGAAGAGCTGCTAACCACATCGTAATCTTGTGATATTATGGAAGGTCCAAACCAATTAAATATACTACATTATGAATGGAAAGCTGCAACACTAAGATTTATAGTTTAAACGTCACATGGAAAAAAGGAAAATTTAGGCAAAATGTTTTTGCAATCGCCAAAATATGCACTCCCGTTACCAATGCGCTTCCGGCCGTTTTGAAGAACATGCTGGTGTTATATAAGGAGGTATGTGTAGGCTACGTGAAGCGAGGTTTTATTGGTTAGAGCTAATTTTTCAAACAAATTTTGCAATCTAAGCTTGCTTGATTTCTGCATATACACGGATTCGATGCAACTGCTAATGCAACTTTATAACTTTCTGTATATCGTTTCACGGTGTTGTAAGTCTGTCGGGCATGTCTAAAATAAATGTGAAGCTGTAAACCGCAAATGGCTGTTGAAAGTGGTACAATATCCGAAAAGAGCTTCTTTGTCATTTAAACGAGTTGTTACTGTCCACTCCTAGACCGCACTGGATCTCGGGGCAGGTGTTGAGCAGCTATTCGATTGTCTCATCGTCCAGAACCATCAAGCCGTGCAGTCCATGGGGAGGTCGGTGGATTGGACATTGGAGGACAACACAGTCGACGGTGTGTTCTTCTGCGCCACACTCACAGGCTGCAGAGGAGGCCATACTTAATTTGTGCAAGCAGGAGCGGAAACGTCCGACACCCGTGCGTAGGCGGTTCAGCCGAACCCACGCTGTTCTCGGAAGGGTCATTCCAGGGAGTGGGTGCCAGTGTTGGGGATGAAAGTACAAAGTTTCGTAGTGTTATCCAACCACTCCGCCTTCCATCGGTGATCACCACTGCGGCACCAGAGAGAAGCGCAGTTCTCTGCAGTTGAGTGGACCAGGGCTAAGGTGGCTATTCGCAGCGTTGTTGCTCGAGCACCCCAGCCAAAGCCAGCAAGCCGCCTCAGGACCGCGACGACGCGTGGTGTCAATTTTTTGCGAAGTGAATCAAGGTGTCGGCGATACGTGATTTACCTATCCAACGTTACTCCGAGGTATTTGGTCTCGGAGCAGAAGGGCAGTATTTCGTTGTTGTTGTTGACTTTTAGCTCACGTTTGGTTTCTTGTTGTTAAGATGGAAGGCTGCCGACACCGTTTTTGTAGTGCTGAGCTTTAGCTACCAGGTCTCGAGGTATTCATCTACGGTTGACCTTCCCACGTCCTTGCTCAGCACCCCTCCCACTATCTTCCAGTCTCCATCAGCATGCATGATTGCTATGTCGTCAGCATATGCATACTTTCTGGATACGGCGGGTGGCAGGTCATCGAGTTATATGTTGAAGAGGAGTGCCAGGACAGATCACCGTGGGACGCCGTTCTTGAGGCGTTGTAACTGTTCCGTTTGCCGTTGCTGGCGGTAAGGGTGAAGTTGCGATTGCCAACCATCTCCGAAAAGGGCTATTACGCTATTACACATTAACACACAAAAAAAGATTCATTACGAATGAAACTTTGACATAAGCTTGGTGTGAAATGTGACAACAACATCTTAGAAAATTTTTAAGAGCAAGGACAGTCTGTTTACAGTTATTCGTTGGTTTATGATAGCACAACAAACGAAGTACAACGGTTATTCCTTACTTTGGAGACTTTTTTCCCTTGAGACGCCCAAGTTTCACGGATAACTTTCCTGTGAAGGAAGTGGTTCGCTCGGCTGTGAACCAGAGCGACCATCAGCAGGGGCTTTCCCATTTTTTTTGCATCAGTGCCATCTTCCTCATCCTTCGATGCGTTTTGGGATCTGCAAAGTGTTTCCTAATTAAACCTCTTGCAGATAAAAGAAGATTTTGCTTCAATTTATACGTACTGCGTTTTCAAACCGAGCAACATTTTGATTCTTCTTCATCACCGACAATCTCTCATTTGTTGCAACCACAATGCTGCGTTGCCCTGAGCCAAACAAAGAGAGTCGACCCGACGACACTCAGCATAACATAACAGCAATAGAGTTTCCTCACTCAGCTAGGTTGACTCTACTATTGCTGCTATACGAGCACAACGTTATATGTGGCGAATCACCGCGCCACACATTCACGAACAAACATCAAAACCACAGCTGTTCTCTACCTACGTCCTCCAGTTGATATAATGCTCGATGTCGAAAGTACGGCCAAGTATCCTTTTATAGAAGCGAAACGAATGCGACATAAACTTCACTTTTGTAGCAAAGTTCTAAAGCCCATCCTAAAAATAAAGTATGAAACGTTTTACAGCAAGTGTACAGCTTGTGGTTATGGTAGTGATGTCAATTGTTCATACTGATTCGTAGTCGCAATGGAAGGTTTGCTTTAACAATTATCCTGATTTAAATACTGTTACCTCCTGAAAAGCCCAAAACTGAAAATTGCAATGACCAAAGTAGTGGATAAAGTCTTACTACAAAAAAATCAAACCGTGATTCATCTTTTAGTGACTTCAGAAGTTTTTCTCAACGCTTCAATCAATACTAACGCAATCATTTCCTGAAATTCAATGAACAGTTTCCTTTACTTGGGTAGGAAGATTGCAGTCAAAACATTTTTCCGGAGAATTTCTTCAAAAGCTGAAAACAGTGCGTACAAGTGCGAGTTGCTTTTTTCAAGATGACATGGCATTTCGCTTGTTCATGATTGTTTGATGTCTGTACGTTCAGCGTTTTTTAAGCATTTTACGTCGATTTGTTTAACGTGGGTCTTTTCGTAAGTTCTCTTTTTTTCGTTACACTGCTTTAAAATTGCTATTACTGGCAAAAAAGTCCATTTTTTCGGTCACGTACGTTACTTAGGCAAATGAAACAGCTACAAACAGTTTGATGTTGACCAAAATATAGGTTTGTACTAATTTCAAAATTTCAATAGTATGAGGTTTTTCTTCGTCCTAAAACATCGTTTAGACAACGTTTTCGTTTTAAGGTTTCTGGGCAGACAGTGTAATTAATACGTCAGCTTACTGACCACAGATGAGTTCTAAACTTGACTGAAGTGCGCAAAACGCTGAAACTAACAATTTACTGAAGCTTTCACAAATATCAAGCTCTCTAAGCGTCCACTTCCAAGACATACGTGATATTTACCAATGAACGTGTACGCATACTTTCAAATAAACGTGACCTAGTTGAGTTCAGTGCTCTGCTGCATTACAATCTCGGCAGAGCTTGCTACGTTGCTATGGGTGCAGTGAATCACTGCAACTTACTACCAAAGGTTACTGATTTCTGTTTCTGTTATCCACAACTTGCGGTGCAGATGCTCATCTCGTTCTATAGACGACAGCAGGTAGGTCCCTTAGATATTTTAATCAATTGCTTCCAGCTTTCAAAACCTTTCTAGCTTTCATGCGTGATTTGCGGGAGTGTTTGTGACGTAAACGTGTGTTTTAAACCGATCAAAATCCGCGATGAAAAAAAGTGGCAGAATGCTTTTTTTAAAACGTGCCACCATCAACTATCTTCCGCACTGTGCCCATTCAACATTATTTTATTGAACATAGGGATTTAAATTATTCAAACAATTCTTACGGAAAAAGGTGTAAGAAAATACTGCTTTCGTGACATGGTCCGATGTTTTGTTGCCGCGCAAAAACTTTTGACAAACGTTTTCCTTTTTACATACCAACACTGAGTAGTAGTATTTCTTTTCAGACTTCGTTTGTACAAAAGTTGACCATGCGTGTCAAGCAGAAAACAAGTATTTAATCAAGGAAAATCGAAGCTCGAGAAAACATGCTCTCACTGACCCTTTCAAACTAAACAATTTGGTAATTGCCTGACAGAGAAGAAACTTAGCAGACTCAGGCGTTTGAAAATATGAAAAGATTGTAAAACACTGTATTGACCATTACTGCAAGACAAGGATACTTTGAAAAGAACGTTTTTTCTGTTTCTTCTCTCTCTATCTCCCTTAACTCCCTCCAATATATTGCATAATGCTTGATTACAAGAAAAAGTTTTGTGCTGACATTTTCAATCATTTTGCTCTGGCCACAGGTAACAACTAAGCAACATTGGACATAATTGGCAAATTACCTGGAGTCAAACCCGTTTTGCTGGCATATTCCACCGTAGTTGGGTCGCAACTTGTATGCGTAGTCATGCGGTGAGATGCCAGTGATGTCTTCCAGATAAGCAGGAGGAACTTTTAGCGACTCATTTTTTTCCTGCAATATCAGCCAATCTTTGCTTTTACAAGCTGCGAACTCGAAGTTGTCTGACTTTTTTTGAGAGGTGTTCACAAGTTTGACAATACAGCCTACTTACAATGCACCGCACCGAATATCTTGGCCAGTGACTTGGTACGGATGTCGCTTAAACCAATTCACTTATTTATTCTTCAATGCGACAAATTTTATTTGAAGTAGTGAACAAGTTTTTGAATTTATGTTCAAAACACGCATTCTATACTAAAATTTAGTTGTTGTCGTAGCGTGAAAAGTGAACTCACGCTCTCGTTTTTGTCAAAAATGCAGCTCAAATTTTTCTTCTTCAACGAAAGGAATGAACTTTAAAAAATTTTGATGTGACTTTACGAAGCATTCACATGAGGGAAAAGTAGAGAATTGAATAGAGAATGACACCTCCGTAAGTTACATATCTTGTCGAGCAAAACTTCTTTGTGTTTACAAGCAAATAGGCTTAGATATCAAATGCAACGTTTACCAAAAATTTTAGATAGTGTATGTGTTTGTAAAAATGCACAGCAGCAGCGTCACATTTCCATATTGAATCGTTCTTAAAACATCAATGATGAGTAAAACAAACGTTAGGAAAGCTTCGGCTGAACAACACTCACAATTGGAGGAGTTGTCGCAACAGCTTCGCGCGATACTTGAGAGCGATAAGATTTTTGATCAAGCTGATTGCTGCAAAGTTCAAAACATGTTAGAAGAACAGTTTTCCATATCAACGAAGTGTAAACATTTTATTTGAAAAATGTATCTAAGCAACTTATTGTCAATAAATGGTGTGGTAAATTAATATAAATCAGAAAGTTTGTAGTATGAATTCAATTCTTTACTAAACTGAAAAGTACTCTATTGAAAAATAGGTCAGTAATTGCACGGTATAATAATTACTTGACATAAAAAAGTAGCCTGAGACAAAATGCACTGCGCAATTATCCAGATGAAATGTAACATTTTTTGAAACACTCAGTGAGAAATAAAAACAAAATTATTAGCCTCAATTTCATTTTTACCTAAAAGTGGTCGAATTGACCAATATAATTTTAAAACTCTTGCAACAATGGTTTCACATGATATAACTTAACCAAGCCAATTATTTGGAGTCTTGTGTAATCCAACGCTTCAGGTTTTAGCATTGTTGATCATTTAACGACGAGAAAATTACGTCAAATTGGTATCGCTTGATCCAATGATACGTTTCAGAATAAACTCAACATAGCAATGTAACGCTGACATCTTAACCGTATGCGACGCTAATTAATTTTATAAAACAAGACTTTTTCGCAGTCCTTTCTGCATACACTTTTCAAACAAGCAATGCCATTCTTTATCCAAACATCTCGCCTCGCTCGTTTAACTTGTATTTCAACATCACCTCAAATGTCAAAAGCACTCTATGCTACGATCTGGGTTTGAAATAGCTAACCTGTGAGTCCTCAACGATGCGTATATTACCCAAGCAATGACCAGCCCTATCACAATCCTTGCTGCCTTCCACAATGCACATGTCGAAAATCGTCTTGGCATCAGATGTTTTCGGCTGCATATGTTTCACGCGGTGCTGGATTGACCTGAAAAAAAAAACAGGAAAAAGATAAATTTTCATCGTTCCTGGAGCCAGTTGTTGTGCTGTTTCTCAAGTTTTGTCTCGACTTGTACCGATAGAATAACGCTTCATCTATATTTTCTCTTGCAGCTGCCAATGGGCATACTCGTAAATTGGGCTGAAAACGCTGAACATCCTTTTTTGCGGTTTTTCCAGATTTTCGAATATGATCAAAGATTTGAAACTCAGCGCACTATTTGAAAATGAATTTCAACCTGCATCGGAAGACTTAAGCGTTAATGTTAAGACCTTTCCAGTGAAGCACGTTTTTATGAAAACTCTTTAAAAACAAGTGTTGCAAATTGTTCAAGAGTAAAACGTTTCGCCAAGCACAAATTTAAAACTGTGCAAAACTATGGGTTTTCATGTTGGTATACAGAGAGGCTTTCTGTTCACATGGGTTTATATCACGGTGGGTTAAGTCCTAGTATTTTTAGAAGTGAAGCGAGTTACGCCCGACTCCCGTGTTGTTTTCAAACTCAGGGGGATTGTCCATGCTTAGCCATTATCACTCTCAATGGGATGAGGGGGGTAACCGAGGGCAGTGATCCAACGACAGTTACTGCCGTCGCTTTCCTGGCCTGCATTCCTGACCACATATTCTCTACGTGGTCGGGGGCGGGGTGCTAAATACATTGAACTGAACTGATGAGTCGTTGTCTCCGGCCCTGACTTTCTTTCATTTCGACCACGCATGTGACTTGGTAAAATAATGTTGACCCACTTAGGCCCTTTAGTATTTTTCTTACTCAGAAACGAAGAAGAAAATTCAAACAGCAATTTGCAGCGTACGTAGATTTTCCCCTAGACAAGGATGGCATTTTCGTACAATGGATCGAATTTTCGAAAAACTACAATTGTTGTTTGCGACCGCCCTTTACCGTACGACATTGCCTGAAATTTCAACCAAACCTGTCAACATGAGAACAGGTATGCGGAGTGGGCGGACAGCACCACAAGACTCCGAGCAGGAAGTACGACCGCTGATCAGGAAGTACGACCGCATTTTCATCCCCGACAACGGCACCCACCCACCCCGGTATGACCCTCCCAAGAAGAGCCTGGGTCCGGCTTAACCGCCTACGCACTGGTGTCGGACATTTCCTCTCCTGCTTTTACAAATGGGGTATGTCCTCCTCTGCGGCCTGTGAGTGTGGCGCAGAAGAACAAACCGTCGACCATGTTGTCCTCCAATGTCCAATCCATCGACCTCCCAACGGAATGCACGCCCTAACGGTTCTGGAAGATGAGGCAACCGAATGGCTGCTCAACATCTGCCCCAAGATCTAGTGCGGCCAAGCAGGTTTCAGCAACTCGCTCAAAAGAAAGAAGACCGACATTTTACGGATGTGCTTTAGGTGCCCCCCCCCCTTTTATGTACTGTATGAGGAGCACGACTTGTCGATTGCGAGTCACTGCCAGCACCACCAGTCACCTGGACGCGATCACCCAGGTTGAGTCATCCTGAGCAGGAAGTACGACTCAGCGAAGTTGGATCATGAGTAGCTGACATGGGCACCGGTCGAACAGTCACGAGTAGATTCGGAGATTCAATGGTTGTGTGGACGATTCGGTGTTGCTTTTATCCTCTGAACAGGGCCTCAATCATGCACTCGATCGGATTGCAGCTGCATGCATGCGATCCAGATGGAATGAAAATTGGTATTAAAACGTCGAAGTATTATATCTCCCCAGACGTCAGTGTACCCTAGAAGTGAGCGACAACAGGTTCAGGTACCTGGAGAACTTCAAGTACCTTGGGATGGTATTCACGAGTGACGAAAGGTGAAACAAAGAAATAAAGAAAACTTAGGATTGTTACTACGAACATTATCGTTCCGTGGCCACAAAACGAGTACTTTCAAACACAGCAAAGCTGTCAGTTTTTAAATCAGTCTTTGTTCGTATCTTCACCTATAGTCATGAATCTTGGGTACCCAATGACTGAAAGAGTACCACCTCAAGTTCAAGAGGCATTGGTGGAACTTTCACAAAGAGTTCAGGAAATTAGGCTTCACGGCAAAGTGCTATTAGCAGCGAAATCCGTACTCTTGAGTGTCGAGCAACTACTCCAAATACAGAGCAGTTACGATGGTTCGGCCACGTGACCAAAATGTTCCAAAAGAGGTTGGTGTGGCAAGTCCTGTTGGCTACACCCACAGGAAAACAGCCCAAAGGCCAACCAAGGTGACGTGAATGCATCCCTGACCTTGCGTGGTCACCACTTGGTGTCTAGCCAGCGTGGCTATCACATGTTTCTAATAACCATGAGGTGTTTCGCGACGTCCTAGGGTTGCAGCCTTGTGACCCTTGTGGCCTTGTGACCCTTTCAAGATTAACGCGGGTGGGAAAACTAATGAACGAACAAAAGTGTCATTGAGACAAACCTTGACCTTGAATCCAAATGAAGATTCCTCGTCGTTGCATGAAAATCGGATCGTTTCCAAACTTTATTTGGTGATTATGTCTGTGACTGAACGGTAAAGAAGGTAAAGTGAAATATTTGTTAAATGTGAATCGGCAAGATCAGAAAAAACTACCAGCCAAGCCCTACGCGCTCTTAGTTCTAAAATATAGAAAATTTTATTTAGGAATTTATCTGCTTGTGATCGACACAATTTTGTGCAATTGTGTTTTGTACAGCAAAGTCGACGATGCTATTATGCTGTAAAACCCCACCATTAGTGCAAAGCTTACCAGACAAATGTTGCAGTTTCTGTGTGAAACTATGTTCATAGGGAGGAAAACATCGCCATTCTGTTCCTATTTTTGTGGGTTTGTTGAAAATTGCAAGGTTGTAATTTTAATATACAAGACTGCAACCGTTGTACTGTAAAATCTTTAACTAGCTTAGACGGATATTAGATTTCTTTCCCCGCTAGCACATTTGCTGTGCACCGAAACATTTGCTGTGCACCGAAACATTTGCTGTGCACCGAAACATTTGCTGTGCACCGAAACATTTGCTGAGCACCGAAACATTTGCTGTGCACCGAAAGCAAGGTCGGACAGATAGCTGCACAAAACAAGGTTAAAAAAATAAAGTTTTCAACTTTGAATTAGTTTTTTGAAATATGTTTTGGTATGCAAAAGGCTAGGTTTTTGTGCTGGGCTGTTCTTAATTTCAAGAAAGACTTTAAATGGCTAAAATAGCTGTTGACACAGCTCTCACCCTTTCAGGTTCCTGGAAGATGCTGCGTCTTTCCTGCAGAAAATCGTTAGAACCAGGATGAAATCAGTAAACAGTTATTATATCCTCAGAGAATATTGATGTGGAACCCTTAGCACAACTCGTACCTAACATCGGTTTAAGGCGAAGCTACAGGCACAGAAGAAATGGGTTGAAAATTCAGTTGAAACAGCGAAAGCTTTTATACTGAAAACCGTTTTCTTAAATTTTGAATGGAAACAAGTTTTCTGTGAACAGAAATAATATTGGTGAAGAACCTGTTGAGAGAATCTTCGTTAGGAAATAGTAAAAACAGGTGACCTGTTTTCACTATTTCCTAACGAAGAAACAAGTTTTGCTCTTCAAACTCACGAGCCCAAACCCCAGCTTAATAATTTACTCTACAAGTGAAAAACAATGCCTTTAACAGATATTACCTGTTTTTTGAGCTTTGCAGACTAAACTAAGGGATAAAATCTTATGCGTTAGTCAAAATCGCTTCACACAAAACTTACCAAAACCTGTTTGCTGCAAGCCGAGATCTTATCAGGCATGCTACAGTACTTACTACAGCAACAGCACTTCTTTTCTTTTCACTCCAGACAGGCTATTCTAAAAATATTGGTCTGCAGTTTTGAAAACAATAGTACTGTTTGAAGCGACTTTAGCCTGACTCTAAGATATAAATTTGATTTCCAAACTAATATTCCATACATTTTGATCTTTACTGACACACGATGCTGCATTGAGTTAGGAAAAATAGGGTTACCTTCATTTAGGAAAAATAGGGTTACGCTCTTGAAAAATTACAATCAACAGCTTGTCGTAGCAACGTCCTCCACTTGCTATGAAACGTACGATTTGAGCACGTGAGATCAGCATTGACTTCGCAAGGAGTTTGCCTCGGGCGGTGACAAAGATAGACGGAGCTGATCGAAATGACTTGTGGAAATCACCAGATTGAGGTCAATGAAAAAATTCTCTGCAGGCACTTTCTACTTGTTTACGACGCTAAACCTATAGCAAAACAGACAACCTTCTTTCATTACACGCAGGATATAGGTTTTGAAAATTATTAGCTTACAGTTCAAGCTAGTGTTAATTCAAATAGCGATCTAACAATTTTCAAGACACTCATTTTTGCCTCAGAGAAACAAAAGGTAAGACAATTTATTTGCAAACACACACATTCTGCACAGTGCTGGTTAATAAAAACAGACTAAACAGAACGTTTTACAACAGCGTTGGAGGCTGAATCACCGGTGTCAAGCGAAATTTCTGACTTGGGAAATTTCTGACTTCACGCCATATGCACATGCACAGAGCAACATTCAACATATCAAATACGCTGAGAAAACTGATGATTAGGGCTTAGGATTCGGTGTTTAGTTAAGCGTGTCGGATTAGGGTTTATGCTACAGTTAGAAAAATAAATAATTGAAGCCTAAGATTAAGTCCAATATTTTTCACTGGTTTTACTTATTCCCGTACTGTAGCTTGTTGTGGTTATCTGACATTTAACAAAAAGTTTTAATTTACGTAACACACATCAAAAAAGTAATCGCCAAATTTTATTCCTTTACTCTGAGAAGCAAAATAACTGACAAAAAATAATAGGTCACAAAATTCGAAGAGCTCAGAAATTTCGCTTGACACCGGGCTACAGAAGCTTATTGAACAGAACGTGTTGTAACGGTGTTGGAGGCCAAGCCTCAAGTTTGCAGACGCATTCTTAACACTGTTTGTTCACTTGGTACAACGCTACTGTAGAGTGGGACGCTAATTCCTAAACTGGTCAAGCCCAGCTAAAGTAAGAATGCATTGTGTCATGCACACCCTCAAACGAACAAACACTGCAATGTCCGAGCACTCAGTCACAAAGTATAATGCGGTTGCAGTGTTCAAAGAATAAGGAAGAATATAAACAATCTGACTGCGTCAAAGCAGGCAACCATTACGTTATTAGATCTTCTGCATCTTTCGAGAAACAAGTGCATATTTTTTAAAATAATGCCTCAAATGTAGGAATGTTACATGGAACCTGATGAGTCATGACTACTAACACTCACTCTCCAGGGCAGGTTGTATAGAGCTCTGCATCCAAAATTATAGGCCACAGGCAATCTTTGCATGCATGACTTTCTGAAATTCCACCATAATTGTGACGCATACACGGACGTGCAAAAGGAACGAAAAAGTACGTTTTTAACTGTATTTCAATATCGGCAAAAAGAGGCTCGCAGCTTGTTTGCTGCACAATATTTTTTGCTGCACAGTTAACAGATTTTGGAGTTTACCACCCATGTGTCAATAATGGGTTGACTGTGCTTTTCGCACTCTTAGCCTTAAACGTCATACAAACAGTTTTGCTGCAGTTGAAAATATTTTCATGTTATTCTGCATAAGCCTGACACACAGATAAAAGTTCTCTTCGCAACATTTCCGAAAATGAGAACTTTTCAGTTTTAATCAAGATGCAGACCGAACGATCAGGA
>JGI24159J19872_10006379_pt1 | contig 15360 bp, 11 predicted proteins | sample Ectturendosymbi4_FD_19872 | JGI IMG/M metagenome (IMG submission 19872) | reverse complement strand
GGAAAGGGTGGCAACATCAGATCAAAGTTGAAACACTGAGCTTAGGAACAATAGGTCAGGGTCTAATATCGTGACAAGACTAATTTTTTACTCGCCGGCAAGTCAAAGGGAAACCAATGATGAAAACGTTAAGGCTCCACATAATTGTGATTGAACCGTCACAATACATGTCATCACAAATAAATATCTAGAATGAATGCTTATTGTTGTTCGAACATTGAGTATGGCGCAATGAAGAAGACTTTGAAACGGCATCGTTTCTTGGCCAAAGTTTGAGCTTCAAGACATATAAAATGTTTATCACCGGCGTATTCACGCATGTAGTTTTAGAAGTGTGCATAACAAAAATCTACGATGTTGATTTAAACGCTGACACTGGAAACAAGGGTGGGTTATGTTGTCACAACCACGGTTACCAGAGAGAAATTTGCGATGGTCTTGAAATTAAGCTCGCATAACCATTAGGTGAGATACAGCAAGCTGTTGCGCAAAACACAGCTGCGATAGCGCTACACCAATTGTTTTTACTTGTGGCCATTGATTGCAAAGGTCAGATATAAGTTTGTATTCGACTAAAAGCTGAAGCAGGATATATGAGGAGGTTTCATTGATTTGCACTGAAGTATTTCTTTCTGAAAACTTTGGAATTGGAGGGGACAGTGCCCCCTCTGGCTGCACGTCTGGTGGCCACGTTGTTCAGATTGGAGGCTACAGACCAACGCAGGAATTCGTGATGGAGCGAAGTTTATGTGTGTACCGATTTGGTAATTCAAATTAACCAACGCAGTTATCAACAATCATGGCAATTCAATTTACATAGTAAATGTGTATAGTGTGTCTACAGATAATCCCGTGATAATGTTCAATTTTCTTATTTATTCTCTGGCTTTATGTTGGGGAAACGTTTCCAACAGTAATGTAACCATGAAATTTGCACAACTACATTACTTTTTATCACGAAATGTTGAGGGAGACAACAGATATTATGTCGCCACCTGTCCAAAAGTTGTGGGGACATGTCCACCCGTCCCCCCCTTAAACCCGGTCCTTGGCAGCTTTGTGTAGAACGTATATTTTATGTTACTTACTTTCCAAGAACTGCGTATTTATAGATTGGACAGCAACTTGAGCATTAATCAAAATTTATGCTTTTGAAATACTTTAGCTTAAAAGTGCTCAGTACGCCAGCTGTGTAAAAAATGTTTCTCCTGTCATCGTACTACTTTCATTTATTTATGAACATTCGTTGTCATGTTAAATGTCTGCGGTGTTTGCGCATATCTTTCCGTAATATCTTTAAAAACTTTTGAAATCAGCAAGCGAGATTTGATCTTCATCAGCAAAAAACAGGGCTCTGGAGCCGTAGCCCGAGCCCAAGCAATTTTGGGTGGCTGGAGCCGGTGACAAAAATTTTAGATGGTGGAGCTGAGACCAGAGCCTGAAATTTGGATTCCGATTCCAGAACCCTAGTCTGTGGGGCGAATTGTACGGATAAATGGATAATCCAATGGTTTTATGTTTTTAATGGACCAAATCGTGTTGGGCCGGAGCCAAAAACTTTTGAATGTTCGTACCAGAGTCAGAGCTGGAGCCAAAAATTTCATGTCTGGACCCAGAGCGGGGCCTGACATTTGAGCTCCGGCTCCACGGCCCCAGTAAGAATTATTACAAACCACCTTTAATTTAATGAACAACTGAGGTGACTGAGAAACGCCGCAGATCGGGCAACACTAAAGAGACATGCTGCTCGAGGAGCAACAACCGTTGCTTTATCCCACTGTCCAACAACAGAGGCAGACACAAGAAACTGACGCCACAAGCTCATTTCTCCAAATTATTATTTGCATTTCGACACTAACTCAAGATTTCCCATGCAGTGTTGACTGTGCCGTAACAAACAATGCCACCCATCGCTTGGAAGCAAACATTGTCCTTTCATGCTTCACGTTAACAATGTTAGGTTTTTTGTGGAAGCAGTTGCAAAAAGTGTGTCTTGTTAAAAATGGTTCAGGTGGCACAGTGTTACTTAGGGTTTCTCTGTTATAAATATTATTAGCATCATAGTAAGTTTTATTGCCAGGTAGTAGAATACGCTATCGGCAAGCGTGACTACCAAACAGACGTATGCATTGAATAACTTCAAAAAATCAGACAGCAAGAACCAGAAAGTCATCAGATTGGAGAAGCATTTAAAGCATAAGGTTAAAAGTGATTATTGTGATAAAAGCACCACCAAGTTGAACGGCGGATGCTGCAAATATAGAGAATGCAACGGAATTATAATTACTTTTTTAGTTGAAAGGCAAAACAACAAGTTTCAATCAGTTTGCTCCATCCTGAAATTTCAGCGGGTTGCGGCCCTGCGATTGAACTTTCAGGTGCCACACACCTGCCGATACAAGCCCAGGAAGAATTTGCGAAGCTATCAATCGACAAAAGCTTAGGAGAGAGCAAACGTTTACAATTTTTCAAAACAGAACGTATGTGATGGAATTTTCAAAGCAGACTTTATGTGATTTTGGATAAGAGCAAGCAATGAATACCCAACCCTTTCCGAACCAGCCCTTCATAAACTCTTGCTCTTTTGCACAACATATTTGCGTGAAGCGGAATTCTCAAAATTGACATACATTAATAAAAAAAAACGATCCTCTTTGAAGAAGATTCAGGATTATCTTTGTCAAGCGTTGTCATGTTTCAATCCACGAATGCATAATCTGTGTGAAATCACCAAGCACATCCATATCATTAGTTGTTCATTATAACGTTTATAAATTGAATTGTTTTTTGTTGATTTTTTATTCGCTTTTGCTGCTTCTACAGTATTTCGTGGTTATTTTATTACTGTATTATAGTTACTTTCGTGGATTGCCTCTTACATTTGTACTACATTGCGCATCACCGCCCACAACTTCGCTGCTGTTATTATTTCGGGGGTTATTCAGTGACATATGGTGGTTATTTGTATTTGGTGTGCGCTGTTCACAATTTGATGTCACAATCATGTTTCCAAACCTACGTTTTGGCGAAGTTTATTGACACAATATGAATATTCTTCCACACGCACTCTATTTTATGTGTCATTGCACTGAATATAAACTAACAGCGCTCCAAGTTAGGATATCGGAGGAAAATACAGTCAACGCTACGACACAGCTTTTCATAATTGCAAAAATATCAAACTGCGCGATAAAACAGGGAAGTAAAACACATTACTCACTAAATCAGAGGAATTTACAACTGCAAAATACGACTGCAGTAATGTCTCGTCGAATACGAGCAGACGAACGTAGAAGGTGTACGGCTGGACTGGCTGGAGCACACCCCTGTTTGCAAGATCGAATCTTGCTAAACTACACAAGAATTGAGAATGTGCATAAAGTACGCAANAAATCTTCCATTTTTTGGTTATGTATAAAAGTCCAGCAAACGTTTAGTTTTTCTTTTTCCCCGAAGAGACTTCATCAAATGCCTGAATGCTTTTGNGTCAACAATTGCTATTTTTGAGCTGGTGCAACAGTTCTATCATGCTACAGAAATTGATAATTTAGCCAATACGGTCAGCGCTTGCAGTGATCAACCATAGCAGACAAAATAGAGACAATTGTTTCGGATTAAGTGAACTGTCGCGGAACACAATCTTGAACATTCGTAGTGGACGAAAGGTCTAAAAAAGTGGTGAGATGATTCCTGGATTCCAGTTTGCTAAACTTCTATACATAACCCAAAAATGAAAGATTTCTTGCGTACTTTTTGTACATTCTCAATTCTTGTGTAGTTTAGCAAGATTCGATCTTGCAAACAGGGGTGTGCTCCAGCCAGTCCAGCCGTACACCTTCTACACTCGTCTGCTCGTATTCGACGAGACATTATTGCAGCCGTATTTTGCAGTTGTAAATTGCTCTGACTTAGTGATTAGTGTGTTTTACTTCCCTGTTTTAACGCGCAGCTTGATATTTTTGCAATTATAAAAAGCTGTGTCGTAGCGTTGACTGTATTTTCCTCCGATATCCTAACTTGGAGCGCTGATAGTTTATATTCAGTGCAATGANACATAGAATAGAGTGCATGTGGAAGAATATTTATATTATGTCAATAAACTTCGCCAAAACGTAGGTTTGGAAACATGATTGTGACATCAAATTGTGAACAGCGCACACCACATACAAATAACCACCACATGTCACTGAATAACCCTCCCATGAAAAAATTTCTGCGTATGCCCTTGGACTGAGTAGAAAGTAAACTCAGCCTGAGTCTAGTAGAAGCAGACTAAGTCACAGACTACAGTTGCTTTTCAACTTTCGTGGTAATGAAGTGAAAACAGCGTGAAACCCAACTTTTTACTATTTTGTCAAGCCAGACAAAGCAAAATAGTGTATTGTCTTATGTGAAACGAAATAATAACAGCAGCGAAGTTGTGGGCGGTGTCCATAGGCGTACGGGAGTGCCTATTTTTGGAGATGCAAAAAATGTTTGCCCAAATTTGATCTTGTTTTTCCCAAACAATGCACAAGCAGCAAGTCTTAATTTGAAGACTAAAACGCACCATTGTAAACAAATCAAGGTGTGTGGATGCGTAATGACCAATTACCGGAGTTCAAAGCCGTACGTCCTCAACTAGCAATCAATATTCTGCATAGCCACATGTGAACAATGATAATACTGTATTTATTGGTTGAAAAAAGTTAGTCAATTCCAATGAAATCCTTCCCAAAATTGCTGTTCATGTCACCACATGTGGTAGGTGTTTTTCAGCATCTTCATTTTCAAGTTTTTATATACTTTCTATGCTTATTCTTTGAACACGATCATCCTAATAGCTAAGATCTACGCTCCTCTAGCATAGATTTGTGCATTTGTGTTAGCCACAATCGCAATCAATCTAGGAAAGGAGTAAAATATATCAAGTTACGATCTGAAGTATTACACTGCTGCAAATAGGTCAAGTCTCAAGCAAGGAGAGGAAAAGGAGGCAGTTATACGTAGCATATAGCTTAGCCTTCCACATTAGGCTATCTTCACTGCAATGTGGTGTACTTAAAATATTACAACTTATTTATTAAACTTTACAGCTTCTAGAGTAATATTATGAGAACTAAACTCCACTCCAGCTTAGACAGTTAAATATGCACTGAACAGAGCACGCTAAGAAAAAACAGCAACATGGGACTGATACAGACAAATACTGCGACCTGTATGATCAACTACCAAGGAATATGTAAAAATGCACATTTCCAATGACAAATGACTTATAACCTCAACAAGAATATTTTATAAAAATACCAGTGCTTCACTGGACTGCATTAGCATTAGTGAATCATGCAGTGCAATGAACAGTAGAGTTGCTACTGTTCATGAAAACCTCACTTCACAGCCTTAAATTAAAGCATTAAAATTTGGCTGGATGCAACATATGAAATTCATTGCAGAAACAAACGAAAAATATAAACACCTAAACAGTATGAAATCACACCTACATTACTATCACACAACATATTACCGCTGCAGCTACGCAGTTAAATCTGTTCATGAATACTTCGCGGTAACAGATTCACGCTTGCAAATCTCACAACATCAAGCAAGTTTGAAACATGAAAACTTCACAGAATCATATCACATCTACACCACATTACTACCACAAAGCATTTTGCAGCTAAATTTTAGTTGTACACTTTACAGCATCAGCAATTTGAGGTTTACAAAAATTAGGGTTATGTGGAATGGTGGGTTACCACTACACGTTCCTAATTTTAAAATGTTTCTTAGTCTACCGAAATTTGAATGAGGTTGTCTCAGTTGGCTTCAATTTGACTTGGACTGTTGTAATTTGCCCAGGAATTCACAATATATCTCGTATGCAAATCTGAAAGAAACTCTTAAATTTGCCCAGATGGTTCCAATTGTGCCCAAGTTTGAATGAAGCAATTTCAATTACCCGAATATGATTGAAGCTGCTGGAATCTGCCCAAATGTTTGTAACTGTATGTAAGTTTAAATGAATGTTTTGTATATTACCCAAATTGAAGTGAAGCTGTTTGAAGTTCCTAAAATTGAATAAAGCTGTTTGAAGTTACCCAAAATTGAACGAAGATGAGCAATGTAGTATAAGTGTAAAAGGGGCACCTAATGCGAAGCGGACCAAATGTAATTCAATTGCCAAAGCTAGAAAATGGGACGACACATATTTGAGATACGTTTTTTTTGCCCGATGACCAAATTTTGAATGTAGCAGCTACATTCCAACATTGCAAGAATAACCGAGTGATTAGGTTTCTTGCATTTTTTTAACTTCTGTAATAACTGTTTGTTTGTTGAAGTGTCTAGTAACGAAATATTTGAGTTTCATAGAAGTAATTCATGTTTTTTAAATTTTTGTCAATGGGGGTTCCATGACAAACGCGAAAGTATATCAGGGGTTCCACGATGACAAAAAGTTTGAAGAAAACTGCCGCACCATCAATAAACTTATTGGCAGGTCTGGACGCTCCCGACGTCAGTGCCCGGTCTCAGGAAACTCCATCGCCTCACAACTCGTGAAAATGGGACACAAGACTGGGAGCTGCGAGTCCACTAGGCTCATCAACAAGGAGCTGTCCGACCTGTGGGAGGTCCGACCATCTGAGGGAAACAGTATATCTGTTCCTTTCAGGCCAGGGAACTAGCTGGCGCCTTCATGCACCTAAAATCAGGAAAGTCTTCGGGTCTGGATTCTATCTTCCCGGAGTTTATACTCCACGCCGTGTCGGCTCTCAAATCTTGCTTTTACAATTTCCTCACTTCCTGCTTGTGCCAACTCAAAATTCCAAAGATATGGAGAAGAGCACTAATAGTTGCGATCCCAATGCCTGAAAAACCATTAGGGGACCCAAAGAGCTATCGCCACATATCTCTTCTCTGTGTTCCCTTCAAGATCCTCGAGAGACGTATCTACGCTCGTGTCGAACCAATCGTCGACCCTTTGCTCCCGAAGGAGCAGGCGGGTTTTCGACACGAGAGGTCAACCGTCCATCAGGTAGCCTTGGTGACCTAGGACATAGAGGATAACTTTTCGGCTAAGAAGAATGCCGGTGCTGTGTTTGTCGATCTCACAGCAGCCAACAACACTGCAAAGGATCGCGGTCTCACCTGCAAGCTGCTGCGATTTCTACCTGACAGACACATGGTCCGCATGATCATGGATGTGGTTTTCAATCGCAGCTTCACCCTTACCACCACAAACGGCAAATGGAGCCGGTCACGACACCTCAAAAATATCGTCCAGCAAGGATCTGTCCTGGCACCCTTTCTCTTTAACATCTACATCTCTAACCTGCCAACCATCGTCTCCAGAAAGTATGCGTATGCTGATGACCTACAGTAGCAATCGTGCATGCTGATGGAGTCTGGCAGCTAGTGGAAGGGCGTCTGAGCAAGGACATGGCAACCGTAGATGAAATCCTCCAGACTTGGAAGCTGAAACTCAGCACTACAAAAACGGTGTCGGCAGTCTTCCACCTCAAGAACAAGGAAGCTAAACGTGAGCTAAAAGTCAATCACAATAAAAAAAACTGCCTTTCTGCTCCGAACCCAAATATCTCGGAGTAACGTTGGACAAGTCGCTCACGTATTACCGACACCTCGAGTCACTTCGCAAAAAGTTTACATCACGCGTCGTACTCTTGAGGCTGCTTTGTGGCTCTAAATAGGGTGCTGTGCAACAAAGCTGCGAATAGCCACCCTTGCCCTGATCCATTCAGCAGCAGAGTACTGTACTTCTGCATGGTGCTCCAGTGTTCATTTCCGCCACGTCGATCCTGCCATCAACGACGCCTTGCGAATTGTTACTGGATGCCTGCGTCGTACACCAACGGACAAAGTTCCTATTTTCGCAAGCATCCAACCTGCTGAGCTGCGTCGCACATGAGCTACACTTTCTTTCGCATGCCGTGCCATGGAGTCTGACCACCTGCTCCACACAACGCCCACCTGCCCACCGGGTGGAAATGCACGGCGTCTCAAATCGAGCCATCCAATTGTTCTCGCCGCACAACAACCCATCAGATCATCTGACAACAGCAACATACATGCGGAGCACTGGACAGATCACCAACGGAAGGCGGAGTGGTTGGACAACTTTACGAGACTCCGTACTTTCATCCGCAACCCCGGCGCTTACCCTTCCGGTATGATCTTCCCAAGAACAGCGTGGGTCCGGCTAACCACCTCCGCACCGGTGTCGGACGTTTCCGCTTCTGCTTGCACAAATGAGTATGGCCTCCTCTGCAGCCTGTGAGTGTGGCGCAGAAGAACAAACCGTCGACCATGTCGTCCTCCAATGTCCAACCCATCAACCTCCTCATGGACTGCACGGCCTGATAGTTCTGGACGATGAGACAATCGAATGGCTGCTCAACACCTGTTCCGAGATCTAGTGCGGCCGAGCAGTGGATTGAAATAACTGGCTCAAACAATGAAGAAGAAGACTTTGCAGTGACAAATGCTTAGCTTTTCATCAACGCCAGATAAACCCACAAGCGTTGCCAGGCGCAGCAACACTCAACACAATATCGTGTTTGCTTTTCATGAGAAATACCTGAACCTCACCTCACCGTTCATACAACTGTGAGAACGTTTCCTGTGGAAAACACCTCATTGCTTTATGAAGACGGCTTTTGTGATCAGGTCCATCTTATCAGAAAGTGGAAAATAGTCTTGTCTGGAGAAGTCACGATTCGATAAAATGAGAAATATTTATTGCTAACTTAAGAACGCTTGTTAGTTGCGGGTCTAGTGCTCTGCATGCAAGATTTTCTGTATGAATAAGGCATGGGCGCAACTAGGTGGGGACACGGGAGACGCGTCCCCCCACTTTTTCAGACTGTGGGGATATAAATGTCCCCCACATTTTTCTCTTTAGGTTTCATAAGATATTGGTTTCACACCAAGCTGTCCCCCTCACATTTTATTACAAAATTGCGCTTATGGAATAAGGCAATACGTAAAGTTAATATGCAGAGCAATTCGTACTATTTTGATAAAAATACTTTATTTTTTTGCATCTTCACAGCTTCAGCGGTGGAAATGCTAATGACCAGCTCTTAATGTAGACCGTAGTTTTTAAACCCTTGTCCATATCAGAGAAAGTGTCATCACCTGTGCATGTTCCTATTAACGTCATTCAGATGAGTAAGTCTTCCTCAGATTTACCTGACAAATACAAGCAACTGAACTAAAACGACTATCTTCGGATTCGTACAGTTCCAACGATAATTTTGCCCGTTTCACACCATCAGGCAGTTGACACTTTGTGTCTTGGCCCATTTCGTAGATGTGTTGGCTGATGATGTCAGCAGACAGTGGCATTCTTTTTGCTTTCTGAATCATGTTGTCGCCATGCAAAAGTTGATTGATTGCAATAACCTAGGCCGTAGCTACATTGAGGCAAATGAGGCACTTGCCTCGGTAAACATTCTGGAATGCAGCCACAACACATTTTTATAACGCTAAATCAAATCATATCATATTGTGTGGCTGTCGAAAAAAGAGAAGCACTGCAGCTACACTGTTTTGCAATCACCAGAGATACTACCAGCCTTGATTAAGGGCAGGACGTTAGGCCTCCATAAATTACATTTAACAGCTTACCCAACCGGAGCGAAATTAACGTATTCGCCTCGGTAAGAATTTGGCCCTGACTACGGCCATGATAACAGTAGGTTTGATAACCCCTTAGTGCTTTCTTTTGTCCGAATAACAATTCTTCTTCCAATCGGTGGAAAAAGATGTCGCTGTTGGTTTATGAATGAATTCGGGGCACGTATCAGCATGATTAGTAGCAAAGGCATATCCCTGAAAGTGCTGCTCATCACTGTATAGTTATTGAAATCAAGCTCAATGGTAACCTCATGCTTTTTTCGCTCCTCTCATAAAAGTTGGTTGCCAGTTTTACTTCAGGAACGCGTAGGTGCTGCATTGTTCACGTTCAAGACCTAATTTCTGCCCATTTGCCAAAAAAGAGATAGCAAGTCCATTGGGATTGCAAAGTTACAATGCTGCATTCGCTTCTACCAAAATTATATTTTCCAAGATTAGTTTTTGTCCGTTGACTCACTGTGTGTATTTGTAGTAGTAATTATGTTATAGAAACGTCAGTAATATCTCTTGTTTTACAAAACTTCGCAAAACATAAGATGAAGAGCATGAAAAATAGAAAAGGCAAAATTGCGCAGTCAGATATCTCTTATTCCTTTTTTTCTACACCGCATAAACCTTTTATTGGACCAGTAACTAATACTGTTGTTGTTGATTGATGAATTTACACATAATCTGTCACAGAGTTTCGCGCCCCCAACTGAGAACCGCTGCTCTGAAAGGAAGTGTTTTCGGATCTACTGTATAGCATCTGAAGAGCAATCAGACGTACGCTTAGACAGTTGTTAAATATATGCCAACAATAATACTAAGTAGTAGTCCAAATATTAAGCTTCAGTGTATTTAAGGTGACCTGCGTATGCTGTCGTGAGACTACAACTTCATTGCGTGTCAACCACGCTTGACTGACTTTCGGACGCTTCTGCAGTCTCGGCCACTTGCACGTATAATGTCAGATACGGCTGATTGAAATTCGTACTGATTTTCATCTTCAAGCTTTTTGTTTGAACTTAACATGCTTCGGGATTTCGCGGTAGTTGCTCAGGCAGTCTCGGCTTGAAAAAGTGTGGTACAAAGAAAGGTGACTATGAAGCTACTGCACGGGAACGCTGACTATATGCTGATCACTGATCTCGCTTGCATGTACTTATCAAAGGGTGCGCCTGCTTTCTTCTTGCTTAATTAACTATAGTTGTTTTTGCGATAGTCCGACTGAAAGGTTAACGTCAGTTTTTGTGATAACGATAAATAGCAAATCAGACCAATGGAGCATTGGATCATAGACCAAGCTTAAAACTGCTCACACGATATTGTATATTGGTCGTTAAAAGAAGCAATAATTAATGCCTCACTATATCCTCAGCCAGTTTTTCCAAAAGCTTCACTTAAGTGACCGCTAAGACATTTAGGAGACCGCAAAGATTTTATGTAAATACTGAGATGGTGGTAAAACAAGGGTTTTAGTAATGTTGGTCGTCATCGTAAAGCGAGGATCTACTGTATTTAGAGAAAGTTGGAAAAATTTGAGATACCTTTTCGGTCTCTCAATACGCCGTAAAAGACCTTGTCGACAGCTACCCAATTGAATTACCCTGGTGCTGGAACGGAGCTTGCAGACCTCGATCAGTCTTTATGTAAGGTTTTCTAGAGATGTAGTACTGTTGTTTTTGTCGCTGAGACATTTCGTCACTGAGACCTTTCGGTCATTTGTCTCACAGGTGTGTTAAAACTCGCCGTAACAGTGTTCATCAGCCTATATTTGCAGACATTCTGACCGAAATGACTTAATTTCGATGTGAGACCAAACAAAACAGATGCAGTATCTTATCAAGTCCGCATTCTTGTTTTGAATCGTGTGAAACCCTCTTCTTGATCCGCAAAGTATTAAACCATAATTTTTTCATCAGGTAGCCACTTTTTGGCTTCGAAGGAAACTTGTGAAGTGTTCCACATTCAGCAAACCGATTTAACCGCTTTGTACTTTTAAATCTGGTCTTAGCTAATGTAATAATCCTGGTCTGTGCCATGATGCAAGATAATCTAATGTACTTCACACTCAGTCTANTTGTCCGATTTGTACCGCGTAAAAATGTTGTTACAATTTGTAAAATTCATTCTAAAAATTTTGTTTTATGAAAATGTTTTATTTTTCAAANAATATTTTTATTGACAAATTCGTTCAAACTGAAACAACACTTTTACGCAAAAAATATTCTTCCAAGAAAAAAATTCATGGTGAAATTTGTTTCTATGCTGCGCCTAATTCCGTAACGACATGTTTCTCGTTAAAGTTTGCGAATAAATCGCCATGTAAATTCATATGTTGTATGGTCGTTTTTGCGGTAGTTTTTAATCTAATACAGTGGTCCTAAGGGTCACGACCCCCAGAGGGTCGTGCACCATATTTGGAGGGCAGCAAGTAGATACTTCATGTACACAGCTGTCTTGCATTTGCTTCATTCGAGTTTTAAATGGGATCGTTGGATTATAGTGGGTTGCCATAAGGGGCAGCGGTACAGACAAGGTTCAAAAACACTAATCTAATGTTAGCCTTGTTCCTTGATATATATTGTTCTGCATTCACTCAACGAAGTTTCATGACCTTTGCTGAAGTTGAATAGTTTAAGCAGAAATTACATGATGCAAGGGTTTATTTTCACATTTGTACATTTTTAATTTTGATTCCTCACTGAAACACATTGGATTTCACTGTTGTTTTCATCAATGTTTTGACAAATCTAATGATTTTCATTCAATCTTTCCTATCAATTTCGAATTTACGTCCGCACAATATTATCTGATGTCACTGCAGTGTAGGGTGCAGATTGGGAATCTTTTATGATGCGGTGTTTGATAACCGATGCGATCCAGTGGTTAAGATTTCCTGGCACTGTGAGACTGAGTTTTGCATAACCAGGTTTCTTTATTTCCGCTTGATTTCAACTTACTTCATTCAAGGCAAAACTCCTAAGCATCTCAGAAAGAAAACTTAACCAATCAAAAGGAAAACTCTAGACGTCTCCTGCGAAAGCTACTAGGCTGCAAACAATGATAATAGCAACTGTCATTGTGCGCGTCGAGCCTCGTAGTTTTGAAAGGCGTCTCGCGCCGTCGCGCAGGAGATACGCTCAATCAATCAGTCTGCGCTGCGCTCACGAAAACCCACTGCAGGAAAGAAGCTTGCAGAGCAGTACCACGTACTTTGTNAAGTGCAGAGCTGCATCAAATATGTCTAAAGTGNCTCCCCACCCGCTTTTTCCTTACTTATCTCGAATTCTACCTACACACGATGAAGCAAGGAGCTCCATTCGCTGACAGGCGAGAATCAGTGGCATAACTGACGGGGGGTAGAGGGGTGGATCTCCTTTTGGAAAGCTACATGTAAAAACTGGGACCCCACTTCGTTGATGTTTCGGTTTTAGTATTGTTTTAGTTTTCAGTAGGTTGTTTCTGTTCGTTTTTTGGACTATTTTCCGGTGATTTAGGGTCTTAGTGTAGTCATCCACATCCGAATTCACCATTTTTCAAGTTTTCTTTCTAAGTGTTGGCTAGTGGGCCCCTTTCAGCTAAATTTCCCCCTGGCTCAAACCTCTAATTACGCCACCCGGGAGAATGATCACGTTCTTGCAGAGATTCAGTGAATAAAACGTAGCAATCATTGGAAAGTTGTAGATGTCCAAGATGTATAAATATTTTATGAAATAAATAAGCAAGCTATAAATGACAAACAATTTTCCCGCTGATCCATCAGTTTTTAAAATCTCAGCGCTAGAACAAACACGCGAATATTACCAAGTTGTTTTACGGCGAACGAACATTGCTTACTGAACAACACACCCAAAATATTCCACAGCATTGCAGTGCGTCACGGCAAGGGCGCTTCGCTTCTCTCTACAACAAAAAAGTAAATGATCATGAAACTGCTTGCCTACCAGAGGTCATTCTTTCAGATACACGCCATGCATCAACCAAATTGAGTATTGCCAAAGTAGTTCCAATGAACAGTGAGATTGAGTACCTTTTCTGTGATTCTAGCGCGCGGTTGAAAGAGTGAAGGGAGGGTGCTCCAAATTATATATGCGTTTAGCATCTTATGCGTAATTATTCAATTCGCAAGAGACCAGGGTCGAAACCTTGCACTTATTGCGTTGACCAAGTGTATTTGCGGAAACCACACGCACATTTAGATGCACTCTGGAGAGTGTTTACATTCCGGTTTATCAGAGAGGAAGTGTGACACTGCATGTGATGACTGGTTGCAGATACGTGGTTTCTCCACCAATGCTTTTTGTGTCAGACCAACGAAAGCTTAAGATTTTGTTCACAGGTCTGGAGAATACGTTCTTTGACAAGATGCGGTTGTATTAAATTTAGGACCAGGCCTTTGCAAATGTTTTTCTCATGTTGCCCGGCAGGCTTTTAGATCAGAACAGAGGACGGTGGTTCCCTAACGTAACTTAACTTCAACGATTTTTAGAAAGCTTTTGATTCGGTAATTGGTGTGTGTTAGCATCGCTCGGCTGTCTTAAAATATGATTACAGTAGTTTATTAAATTACTTTCTCGGCTAGTTGTGTGGCCCATGTGGAAACAACACCATGGCCCTGCGGTGGGGAATGTTAAAAAACTGTTGGTGCCCTGAGATTGAAACGTAGCGACACGATCTGCAACTCATTTATCATTGAGCACTGATACAGTCAAAGTATATAATTAAAATGGCAACTAAATTTAAAAAAAAAACTTGGATAAAAGCACTTCTCTTTATGTTTAGTGGTTACAGTCCAAGTGCATAGAAGAGACTAGGTGCATCAGTTAGAGTTAAGTTGTTAAGGTTGCAGTCTGTTGATGAGAACGGTTTATAGCAGTGGTTCTTAGCCTGGGTTCGATCAAACCTGGGGTTCGACGGAGCTGTTTCAGGGGTTCGACTGAGGTCCTCTGAATTACAACATTCAGCAAACGTTTTTGGTTTTATTTTATTAACTGGTGCATATGTCAAAATAGAACAATCTTCAGTTTCATGGATTAGCGCAGTGGTTCCCAACCTTTTTTGATGCATTACTCCCTTTGCTCATTTTGGAACTTTTCATTCCTCCCCTAAGCAACGTTCATTCCTCCCCNGTTCGGGTTCATAGGCAAGTATTAACTACAATTGGAACAACGAGTTGAGTTTATTTGGCGATAATTAATATTCAGCTAGAAAAAAACACAAATTAGTACAAGGACGCCAGGGCATTGAAGGAACCGGAAGGTTATCGAGTCGATGCCCCTAACGGTCTTTATTGACGACAATAACTTGATAAATAAAAGTTGAGACGAAAACTATTTGTTGTTAAATAATGGAACTAATGTTTGTCAACAACAGCGTGTGATGATTTCAAATATAAACTGATATTACTGATTGAAAGANACAATGTTAACATAAAAAAGAAGTACAACACTGATTAGGTACTTAGCTACCAGGTGTAAATTCCTCCCCTGAACTCATGAAATTCCTCCCTGGGGAGGAATTCCTCCCCGGTTGGGAACCACTGAACTACGCTTTATAATGTAGAACGCGAGCTGGCTTGCTTTGCATATTTGTGACACCACCCACTTCACTGATTAAAGTTGTTAACTCGGGCTCTTTTCATTGGGTCTTGTCAGTGTTCATATATTTTCGTTTCATGTTGAACCTCCGTGTTCACTTTGCAGGTGACGTAAATCAAAAAATATTTTTCGTAGCAAAGCA
>JGI24159J19872_10006378_pt1 | contig 15361 bp, 8 predicted proteins | sample Ectturendosymbi4_FD_19872 | JGI IMG/M metagenome (IMG submission 19872) | reverse complement strand
AATAGACTGAGCTTGAGTACCGGCCGTGTCACGCAGAAGCTTTGGAAAACGGCTCCTAAGATAGTATCAGCGTCTTGATCGGAATTTAATAAGTGGGTTCAAGTGAAAGCTTCGCTTTAGGGGTTCTTACGATGACTTGCAACATTTGCAAAATTCACAACTAAAAGTGCTACGCATCCCATGTGCAGGTTTGGCAAACTGGGCGCTCTCAAACCACTCGCAACTTTCTTATTGGGGGTGCAAAACGAGCATAACGGAACTGTTGTCTCATCATATATCAGACATCACGTGATGCAGCCTCGTCCAGAAACAGAAGCTGCTCCAAGACTCTGATTCTTAGTTTTTTTGGCACTGTGTTTCACTCATGCGGTCGGGACACAAGTTGGTGTTCTGCTGGGTGCGTTGCTAAGTCTCGCGGCAGATCCACGCCTCGACTCCATTTCGAATTCCTCATCAACGTCGCGTGCACTAGTAACGAGCAGTTTCGAGTCTCTTCGCGGTACGCCGTATACACCAGCGCCAGGCTGGTGGCGATTCTGGGCCCTGGGTTCTGAATCGCCGAGGGCGCATCCACCCGCGGAAAACCTGTTGGAGCCCGTCGTTGACCTTTGGTCAGAGATGGGTTTAACCAAGGGGTGGATCGATGACTTTCGCGGCGTGTTGTAAAATTCCAGAAGACTGATTTCGCTCAGTTTACTCAGTCTAGTTGAGCTCAAGCGCATTCTACTCTTCGGCCTGTGAAACTGCATTTCATCTCCGGAAGAAACGGAATTTTGTTGCTTCTTGTTGGTTGTGTCGGTTGGCCCGTTCGGAGGCTCTGGGGGATAAGAGAGCTGTTCGGAGCTGTCAGGAGAAAACGGGTGTAAAATATCCGGTACGACACAGTTGTTGGAGGCAATTTCATCCTTCAATTCGTCTGGCGTCTTCGCAGATGCGTCGTTTCCTTCATTGGGTTCCAGAGCTTCGACTTTATGCACAGGCGTCACGTGAGCTATGGTTTCTTTTCGCGACGTGGGCGTTCTATCGGAGAACATTATTGCTGTGGTTGGCCTTGTCGACAACTTGTCTGGTTCATTGTCTTGGTCCGACTGGTCGGCATCGTCCAACTGTTCCTGTCTCTCTGTGTCGTTGGTTTTTGGGGTCTTTCCGTCTGGGCATTGTGTTTCAGACGGCTGCGAAACAAAAAAGTGGCATCCTTCTAATTTTTGTTGTAGTTTTTTCAATAATATAAACACTCTGAAACGAAATATATTTTTTGTTGTCCAACCAAGGTTCAAGAAGACACCCTGAGGCAAATTCATAAATACAAACTGCGTTTTGAATCAAGAACATGCTTGCTTCCTATTCTGAGGCACAAAATGATTGCAGTTAAAGCTTGATCTTAACAAAAGGTCTGCACATTAAGTAAAAAAAGTACTGGTGTTTGCTCCAATTGAAAACGATACACATAGCGAAGTAATTTTTCTGCACTTTTGAAATACTGCGTAATAATTATTTTGCGCAACTCGCAACTAAAGGTTAAAACAAAACTTGAGCTCACATGACAACAGCAAAACAAGTACGAAAGCCGCCAGAAATGATTTCAAATTTTCTCACATCATTTGTGATACGGAATTGTGATGCAGCAGCAATAAATTTATTTCCACATAAGAGTAAGTATTGAAACATAAAGCAAGGGTAAGTCACATAGTTCAAATTTCCGTGTCCAGACGTAGCTAGCGTGAGCCCAGAGGGCCATGGCCTCATCCAAATTTTTAACATATCCAGTCATTTTGTGCTTTGAAAAACGGTGTCCCAAACAAAATACTTTTGCTCGCATAAACTTCAACATTTTGACCCCCCAAGCTTTTTTCACCGGCTCAAATTTTGGGCTGGCCACGCCACTGCTTCCGTGGGAACGAAAGGTTCAAATAGAAGCTTCTTCTTGAGCAATATGCTTCTAGTTGCAAGATTTGACCAATTCAACTGCTTCGTCAAGGCACAGAAATGCGCTTCTCGGGGAAAAGAAAAAATTAAGACAATTTTCAAGGTAAAATAAACAAATGAAGGCAGACCGTTCAAAACGTTGATCCTTGTCGTTGCGAGAAAATGTTTGACCTTTCCTCGCTCTTCACGTTTAAGTTTTAGCGAAAATATGCGAAAGTCACAGACAGTAGAGATGCACTTAACGTGAAAAACGTCGGCGCCAGAAATTCGGGCAGTGACAAATTTTTCAGAGTAAACGACCTTCTCCCGACTGGGAAAAAGCCTTTTCCTCTATGTCTGCTACTATGCGTTTGCCTAGGTGGAGCAGGGATATGAAATGTTATTTGCTAAAAGACAACAGACAGTACATGTTAAAATTCCATTAGCTCCACAAATGCTTGTGCATTCATAGCAGTGTACAGCGGTGCAAGAAACCTGAATTTAATCATTTTTAATAATCGCGCTTTCTCTCGGGAGTAGTGTCGAGAAGCTGTAGGTTACTTTAACATTTTGTGATGTTTCTATCAGTGACTCAAATCAGCTGCTATCCAACTGACGAAAACAAATCAAGTCCGCAGATATCAAACAAAGAAAAGAGAAACAGACAAAAAGAAAAATAGAAGAAAAAAGCAATAGATCTACGACTGCGAAAAGCGCTGCATTACAGTGAAACTGTGATTAGGAAAACTGTTGGAGAGTGACAAACCATCTCCGACTTTTTTGCCGGTTTTGTCGGTTCTTTCTTCGTCTCATTATTGGGTGAAACTTTGTTGTGTTTCTTCGGTGAAGATGCTTCTTTCTTTTCTGCACAACGAGTTTTCAACGAATCTCACACAGACATTTGCACAAATGGCAAACAACGTTTTTTCATTGAAAAAGAAGAAAAAGTGCCCAATCACCAGTTAATGTCAATTACTGAGTACTAAAAATATAAGGCAGATAATCCTATTAAAATATACAAGTGCGCTTTTGCAGATAGTTTCGCTTAGAACTCCCAGCGCGTATATTCACTATTCAGACTCGTTTACACAAGGGCTGCATTTTTGACGTTCCACCAGCTCCTAATATACAACAAACTGTAAATAACTAAACCGCTTCCTGAGAGAATTCTTTGAACAAATTTAATTACAGATTTTCACAAAACTCCTATGAAGTGAATTAAGATCTAAGAAAAAGAAGATTTAACTGATAAACAAACCGAAGTATAATCGTGCATTCGCATATTAGCGCATTTCTTTAATCTTTAGCGCGAACCAGGTTGCGAATGCGTTTACATGGAGACGTTCTTTTGTGTTCTAGCTTGGAGAAAATAACTGGAAAAGTTTGCCTCAACCACTTTCTTCCTGTGGTATCAAAACAGATGCAAACGGCTTTGATTTCAGTTCCACAAAGAAGCAATTCATAACGCTTTCCCCAAACCTTGCAATTAAGAGTTCGGCAGGGAAGAGTTATCAGAATATTGATTGAACTTTTTATTTATGTTCACGCATTGTACTGTTGTACTTATCGCAATGTTCGTGTCGACTTAAATCCAATTGCAAAAAGCGACTGCAGCCTTTCTCGGGAGAAGCAGATGCTTAGCTCTATGATGCTCTTATGAAAAAAAGAGACAAAAAAAGAAGCCTTATACTAAATCGTGCAAAGTCAACACTATGTATAATTTACAGCAAATAAAATTTTCTGTGTCAGAAGGATGGCCGCATGCTCGTAAGTGTATATTTGCTAGTAAACTAGTTATCTCCCAGTTAACAAAACATACGATCTTTGTTTTGAACCAACTTTTCAGGGGTGTTTGTAATAAGCCATTCGTTATACTTGTTAGTTTTAGTCCCACCCATGCGTCTTTTTATTATCGCAAATTACGTTGGTCATGCTTTCATTCAAGACCAACCTCAAATGAAAACCCGTTTTGTTTCGTTTGCCCGACTTTGTGTCAGCTCTACGCAGAATGTTACCTGTAGCAACTTTCACTTTTTAAGAAAATTTGAGATTTGTGTATCAATGTAAAATGCAAATGAGGTTAATAAAGCGCCAGCACAAATCACACAGTTTCCGAAATGAAAGAATAGTTCTTTTCGGCTGTTTAGTTTTTACCTGCATTGTTTTCTTTCAAATCCCGTGGGATTGACTCATTCACGGATGTAGACGTCAGGTCGGGTTTGGGAGGTGACCTTGATGCGAATTAATGGGAAATTAAAGGTTTGATTTAGCGAAACAAGCATGATTGAATTGCGCGCACCATTTCAAAGCCTATTTTAATTTTATGCTGTTAAGAGCAAGCGTCTCCAAGAAGACCTCGTTGGAAAATCAAGCACAAAGAATAAAAGACGTGTCAATCTTTTTTAAGTTCAGCATCTTACAACGTGATCTTCAGCAATTTTACTCACTATAAATGACAAACGGCTTGACAATTACTTGTTGGTCGTGGCCACTGAACAGATAATAATCTGTTCTCCACTTATAGAATCACAATACGGAAAAGTCCGTGCGTTGAGCGCTTAGGCGCAAATCAGAAAATCAGAAGAAGCGAAAGTCAACCCAGAAAGCTCAACTCCTGCAGTGTGGAAATGCACATGACAAAGCTAATAACCTTGCACTTATCAAACTACCTCAAACAGGGCAAAAGATCCTCAGCATTGAAAGCACCGCAGTAAAAGCAATGGTGTTGAAAAAAGTAACTGGAGCAAAATTGTAAACATATTTATATAACGTTGGAAGAACAGAAAGAACTTCTTTTAACTTGACTTGGTTGATTTCGTATTAAGGTAATCATCTCATTACAAATGAATTGTGCATGACGAACAACTCCATTCGATGAAATTTTCTACAAAACATCAGCACGAAAATGTTTCATTTTTTTATAGCATCCTCGTTACAGGAACAAGTCAAGAGAAGCAAAATAATAGAAAATTTAAGAAACGGAAGAATAAAATTCATTGACATAAGATCAAAATCAAAGTTTGCATGATTTTTTATACGAAATTCGTCACGCAACAAAGTCTCACACTAACACCAAGATTCGCAGAAAATCTGAAATATTACGTTAAAGAAGATTTTCGGACACTAGCTTTTCCAAACTGAAAGTTTATATGAATCTTGTGTAATTGTTGTGAAAACAATGGTTATTTCCGAAAACAAATACACTTTTGGAAAAAGACATATGGCCAACAAAATCTGTTGGAAGTTAATGACAAACCCAAGAAATCACTTCGTGAAATATGAACAATACGCTCAAACGATTATATGAATGCATCAGCGAAATACCCGATGTAACTGAGTTGAAATAGCAAACATAAATTTCAAACTTCGACAAAATGCGTTTATTCATTCTAGTGCTGTATAATTGCGTTTTGCTTGACGAGCGTGTTCCGCCTGGGCTCAACGCGCAATTTATGGTTTGAGTGAAAACAAATCGGAAGTAGGTCTGAGCTGTTAGTAAATGTATTTTTGCATTGCGTGAAATACTAACTTTAATGTTTGTTGGCCTTCACAGACATAAAAATAATTGGTGCCTTCTGTAGATGAAGCAAAAGCTTCCATTTTCACCTGAAGGCAGTGTTCACCGTAGAGCTCTCTGCCTGCCCGATATGCTCAGCGCAGTCTATACTCTGTGCACTATTACTGAAAGCTTTTCATTCCCACGTAGAAAAATAAACATTATAGAAATGTTATTGGAAAAGTTGATAAAAGAATAAAATAAACAATGTTAAACTGGTGCTCGAAATGTTGTTTATTCGTTGACCAAATAAACGATCTTTGTCGCCGTTTGGGGATTGAGTAAAATTTTCTTGCCTCATTTTCTTGTACAGAGCAAAGCCTGTTGAAGCTGCTAACAGACAAGCTCCAGCCGCAGCAGGAACAACCGTCTTCAACCACCAGGGGACGCTCGTTTGCTTTTCTGGATCGTTAATTTGGTTCGATGGTGGCGGAACTGAAATACAACGATTAATTGCGCGTTTATTGGAATTTGTCTCACTTTATATTTAAAAGCGTTGCTTTCAAAAGCATTAATTTGGTTGCTTTCAGTTTTAGCTTACGTGGAACTTTAGTAGCGTAAATTGTGTTGTTTATACTAGAATGTCATCAGAACAGCTTGGCTACTGATGAGTAAATGACGATGGCTTACTTTGCCTTGTAAAGACTATTAAATTTCTGTTGATAAAGTAGTTGTTTCCTTTTCGGATTGACTTTTGGTCGCCGCGATTCAACAAATCAGAAGAAAAATTCGTTTGTTATTTCTTAAGCGTTTAGCGACAGTACAGTGCTTGTGGCTTATGGGTCACGTTGAAACGAATTATGAAGTCAAGAGTAGACATTCAAGAACACCTGATGGTCCAGTACATGACAAAGAGAATTACTTATATGCACAGCAATTCTATCATGATTCCCCTCCGAAGACCAATATGAATCAACACAAACGTGTGAATAACTTGAACAGTGGTTCGGATCGATGAAGCACGTTTCCTTCCATTGGTGGGTTTCCAAAGTGATGTCTGTACAAATGATCGCCAAAAGATGCAAAATCTCGTCGTTTTTTGCATATTGTCGCCCAGACCCGTAGCCACGGTAGGAGGATTCGGGGGCAGTGCCTTCCAAATTTTTTGGCCCCCAAAATTTTGTTGTGCCCAGAAAAAAATTGTTTTAAACATGTAATACAAACAAAAATCTTTCCCCCCTAAAAATGTATCCTGCCCTCCAAGCCCTAAAATCTGGCTACGGACCTGTTGTCGCCCGTCTCACCTTCGCACAGCTCGCCTGTGTAGTTTCCAACACACCGACACGCGAAGAGTGTTATGTCCACGTCGTTCCCAACGCACGTTGCGTTGTTCAAACACGGATTCGAATTGCAAGCTGGTTCCACTGTCTCGCAGTGCGAGCCCGAGTACCCGATTTTGCATTCGCACCTGGTCGCAAGAAAACGTTCAAAACAGCAGAATGAAGAACGCGTCAGCCTCGAATTATTACGACATTTGACGCAACCGGGGGGAGCCTGTCCTGGTTTCAGTTCCACTTTATGACTTCGTTCATTTTCTAACCCAATTTTCCTAGGACGTTCGCAGGAGTAGAGCTTGCTCTTGCTGCTTTGTTATTTTTCGCATAAATTGTTTTTCTTAGTCTTAAGTGTCAGCTTATTCGATTTACGTCCATTGGTCTCAATTCAAATAAACAAATTTAAAATTATTAAACAATCTGCGGAAATCCTCACTAACGGCTGACAAAACACCAGTCGCCAACTGCTCACCGATAGATGTCCTCTGTCTGTTCGCAACTCCCGCCATGCAAACAAGGTTGCTCTGCGCACAAAAGTCCAACATCGCAGTAGGTTCCAGTCCAGCTGCGATGACATCCGTCCGGGCATGTTCCCAAAATCGGATCACAAGAAATCTCCCCGTCAACTTCTTTGCAATTTCCACATTCATGTGAGCAGTTCAGACCGTACCAGCCCGTGGGACATCGCTGCCAGCAACTGAAATGTACAGTTTTTTTGCATCGAAGAGGGCAGTCGCCTTATAAGAACACATAAAAATTNGGACAGTAGGTCTTTACCTAAACTAGTTCAAACGTCCTTNCTATTGCTTTGTAGGTGGATATGAAGAGTATAAGTTTGAAATGAATTTTGTAAAACGTTCTGTTTCCAGTGAAAAAGCGTTTGCACTTAGGCGAAAGTAGCATGGCTGGCAATTTGTGAAATCTTTTTGGATAAAACATCCCGTACATTACAAAAGAGATAAATTAGCAAGACTGTTTTGAACACCTGATCACAACTTACTCTGTTCCTGTCCAACCAGGTTGACAGTAACCTTGGCAACTGCCACTGACTGCGTTGCAAGAAGTTCCATTAGCGCAGTTGCATTCTCGGGAACAATTTAAGCCGAACGTGCCAGTTAAACAAATTTCAGTACATTTTTTTGGGCGAAAACCTGCTTCACAGGCACCGTCATTTGACGTACAGTTGCCAGTGATTGGATGGCAAGCTGTCTGATTGTAGCATCGGCCGCAGGTGCGACTGCAATGTTCGCCGAATGTTCCTGGAAGGCACGTTTCGTTGCACGCCACACCCCGCCATCCAGGTTCACACACGACAGCCCCAGAAACGGTGGGGCATGTACCTTCGATCAGATCGCAAGTTGTGTTGTGGTAGCAGTGGCATTCTTTCGAACAGTCTCGGCCCCATCTTCCTCCAATGCAACGTTCTTTGCAAAGAGGTGGCATGAATCCTATTTTGCAAACAACAACCCCTGCATCATCCGCATTTGTGTTGTTTCCTGATGTGGATATTGGTTGCGGGGGACAAACGCCAGTGACGTGGTTACAGATTGCGTCATTCTCGCACCATCCGCATGTTTCTTTGCAATCCAAACCATGGCTGCCATCGCCGCAAGGCTGCTGGCATTTGGCTCCCAACCAGCCTGGCATGCATCTTGTTGCGCAGTGGCCAGTGAATGGGTTGCACTGGTTTTGTAGGCAGTGACAATCGATCTTGCATCCCTCGCCATATTTGCCTTTCGGACACTCTGGAAATAAAAAACGACATTATTTTTCAACCAACATCTAGTCCAGTGGTGTAGGAGTTGCGGGTGCATGGGGTACAAGTGTAACCCCAAAAGTCTTGATTTGTCAAAAATTCGGGCAAAATCTCAAAAATTCAAAAAAATATTAAGGTTCAAAATTGAAAACCTGAAAGGGTTGGTATCTCAAAAGCTTCCGAAAACCCATGCCTGAAAGCATATATACAGGCTTGCCTATGGGAATAGGATTCCCACGGGATTTGTTACATGTGATGGGACAGTGGACTTGTAATTGGCTCATGTCCAATCGCAGGTAATTTTGCGTCATATAGCAGAAATGTTGTAAAGTTCCATAGCATTAGTATATGTTCACAGCACAGTTAGCATTAAAACGTAGAGGTTCAGTGCCTATGGCGTGTTGATGCAAAGCGGTCGAGTAAGGTTGTCGTGTTTCAGCCGAAGCTGATTAAGAGTCACCCAATTTTCATAGACCCCCCTTGGTGTGGGGTGCCTTAGCCACGGCTCTATAGAGACTAGACACCTGCGCGGGACGGGTTAACCCGCGCGGTTTACGGGAACCCGCATTTGCGGGGCGGGTGCGGGAACCCGTAGAATTATGCGTGCGGGTGAGGGGTGGGTGCGAGTTGAACTTGGTGCGGGGCGGGCGCGGGATAAAAATTCTTTGTGCGGGTTACTGGATGTTGACCCAATGCATGTTAAAGTGGCATGAGCAAAAAATCAGTGCTATAGAGAGCTTATGGTAGGAAGGTGTAAAGCAGCTATGCCAACGGAAATGCTTTACTGGGCCGTAAAATATGTCAGTATCTTCTTGAGGTCGCAAATTGAATGGCTTATTGTCATATCAGCAAACCCAAATTTAGTTTAAATCTGCTGAGAGCATTTGAATACTAACTGCAATGGCAACGGCTGTATGGTACTTTTAATCAGTCCCAAAGTGTGATGCCATAGGCAATTTTAGTGCTAATGGAAGAACAAGGGTAGTTAGAAAATAATTTAGTGCAGAAGAACGCGTGAGTAAAAAGCAGAAAACGAGAAATCATTTTTGCACCCAGGCGTGATTGGACACGTGGAAATCAACCAATGCGTGGAACACGACAAACAGGCCCTAAAGACCATTGCATCGCAAGTGTCGAATTTGAGTCTGTAAAATTAAAGTTAGACTGTCTTTGCATTGTTCATACACAGTAATGGAAAACTTACTGGCCCGCTTGCGGGCCTCGAGTTTGACATAGCTGTTGTAGAGACATTCTAAAGTGGTGGCTAAACCACATATTTGAGTTTCCAGATCCCAGTGATCTTGCAGGAAACACGTGCTGCGTAAGGGCAACCAGCGCTGCTAATGAACGAGTGTTTAGCATCGATGATCATGTCGTTAATGGCAGAAGAGGAAATTTAAAAGTGTCCCTCAGTGAACGACATACTTTTTTTAACAGTGCTCTGAGAAAGGAGTGCTGAAGTTTGACTAGGTTTCACTTTTTTGCCTTATAGTGTTATTCAAGACTTCCGTTGGTTTTTAAATGAACCACTGACTAGATTGCAACCAGCGAGGAAACACGTTGCATGGGTTTTTAGTGGTTTTCCGTGACAGGTGCAGGTTTGGGACGGAAACAGTGCGGGTTAGGTGGACCTACGGGGCGGATGCGGATTAGAAGTCTGCCGGTGCGGGGCGGGAGCGGACAAAACATTTCAACCCGCACGACTCTTGTAGAGATTAGAGACATGAACATGATATGATGTAATTCGTATTGCTAGTCTTGTTGAAATCCCACGAGTTGGGACAGTCGGAAGCTGCCAGAGGCTGAGACAGAAGAAGTGTCCCATGGACATTGTACAAGCATGTATATATGTACATTGACTTACTTAATGTGCATATAAGACCTTCGTACCCAGTCGCGCAGGTGCATCCATACGGATCTGGCAAGCAAAACATTTTTGCTTTGCATCCGTCTGGCTGTTCATCTTCTACGCATTTGTGTTGACATTTCGCTCCAAATCTATTGCTTCCACAACCTGTTGGAAAGTTTATTATGTTGCACAAAAGCGAGTGTTTCGATGCACTGACGGAAGTTTTATTTTGACAGTCGTGTTGTACTTTCGGCAGAGAAATCACTTGCTTAGATAAAACATATAAAAACCGATGCTTGAACCAAGTAAGAGATGGAAGATTTTGCTTGAGTAAGCGCCGCATTTGTGTGGATTAGCTCACTCACACATAATATGGATCAACTAACTCACATATAATATGGATCAGCTAACTCACGCATGATATGGGTTAGCTAACTCACACATAATATGGCTCAGCTAACTCACACATTATATGGATCAGCTAACTCACACATTATATGGGTCAGCTAACTCACACATAATATGGATCAGCTAACTCATACATAACGTGCGGATCAGGAAATGTATGCTTGTGAATAAGGTAACGCAGAGTTATGGATCAACTAGCTTCCACATTAATCTTGCCAGTTAATGTATTACGTAAAACTGAGCGCAAGTTTCCAATTTGTGCGGCTACAGTTTTTATGTCTGAAATCACTGACAACAGCAATGGTTCAAAATGATAGCTGCGACCTTTGTATATACTTAACATTGCTCCATGAATAAAGGGTTGCATCATAATATTTTCATAAACAAAGAAACCAGGTTGAAAAAGCTATATGTTTTTTCATCACTTAATAAACGGCCAATTAAAGAGATTTCGAATGCCAACTCGGTTGTCGAACACTAACTCCTTTAAAATATAATAAACCAGTTTGCAAGGATTGCTGGCTGGCTGCCGCACAAGTTGAAAACAACCTTTGCCGCCACTAAGCGATTTTTTATCCTCACCTATCTCACATATTTCACCCATGAATCCAGGTGGGCAAATGCACGATCCAGCTACGTCGTCACACACTCCTCCGTTTTTGCATGGAGGGCATCGAAAATTGCAGTAACCTCCGTACCTGCCTGCTGGACAGCCTGCAAAGCATGATTTTGGAAAGAACTGAATTTTTTCACCTTGAATATATAAAAGAACAAAGAGATTTGCTTATTCACCTTAAGGCTTAAATAAATAAAATAACAAAAGACGGCCTAAACAATAAACTGAAATGCTTCTGCGCTGTACACTTCCAACCAAGACAGATCGCTAACTTTTAATTGAGGGGTTAAGATTGAAAGTCTGCGTGTTGTCACGTAATACGTGTTTAATGTGTAGTGCAGGGTCAGCGGGGTAAAAACGGGCACTGCTCCCTGGCTACTTCAACTTTATCCATCATTTAAGAATCTTCTGTAAAAATGACGGGTTGTTTAATCCTTTCCCTCCAGAAAATCAAGTGAAAATCTGGGTTGGTTCGAAAACGAAACCTTCTGCATGGCTTTGCAGCCGTGAGATTTGAGTCGATGGCTGCGGAAAAGTAATAAGTCGCTGTGCTCCTTATGCTTGTAGACAGCGTTTATAAATGTCGGCAACGCACATTTGTTTGAATTATCTTAAGAAAAGCATTATCCAAGTGCGTCGCTGAACGTTATACGCAACATGGAATGCAAATGTAAACGAAAGTTTGAACGGTTGGAATACCGCAAAAAAAACTCAGATGAAGAAAGCATCCCACAGATTTTGATTACGAGCTCACTTCGAACAACCAGTCTCATTATTCCTTGCTGGGCGATCCTGGCCGTGTTTTGGCGAACGCGGTGGAAAACAATGTAAGTTCCTGCGTGGCTTGGTCGAACATGGGCGATGTTGATTTGCAGCTGCTTTTCCGCGACTTTTTCTGGTCTTTTATTTTCTGTTTAAACGGTAATCGAACAAACACGTAAATATTCGATCTTAGCATATTAGCGCAAAATCTTTGCATCGTTATTGGATCAGATAGGTAAAGGAGAAGCAACGTTTCAAGGTCTTTCACAATTGCTCTCTTTCGTAAACAAACGCAGTTCAATTAATCATTATTTTTTAATTTACCTTTGACAACAAACCTGCAGAGCATTTGTTTTCAGCTTTTTACAAACGAGATTTGTACTGATTTTGTTCCACATTTTTGTATTTCTTAAATCCGTTTTAGTAAAGTTTAAAAAAACCTTTGGATATAAACCTCATAGCTCACTGGTACTTTTCGACTGAAAGCATACATTTTTTTGTAGGCACTAGATCGGAAAGCGCAGGTTAATAACAACGCGTGTTGCTACTGGATGGTCGAAACCAGCGGCGAAGCTTGCAAAACGCCATCTTCTCGCGGTAAATATGCTTTTGTTATTAATAAAATAGTCTGATTAAAAGTGAAAAGTTCAATAAAATGATTGCACAAGGTCGCGAACTCCTTTTGTTACAATAAAGTCAAAAAGAGTTTTTGAAGAAGGAGAACCAACTAAATATTTAAAAGATGAACAAGAAATTCCTAAATGCCTTCAAAGATGCATGAAAAGATGGAATTGAATTAGGCTTGTAGATCGATGACATTTTAAAACTCCATCCTACTGGGGTAGAAGGAATTTTTAATTGCTATTTTTGACCAATGTGTTTCATCAAACTTTTTACGGTTATCCTGACTTTCCACAGTAAATAAAAAAGGGTTAAGTGGATGCAAAATCCATAAAAACGATTCTTCAAAAACATACCATTGAGTCTGAACCAAAACACGTCGTCAATTGACTTGGCTTTCAGCTGAACAGCTTTTAGTCTAACTGCTTCGTTCCAAGATGCTCGCTTCGTAAGAGTGGTTGGAAAGAGAAGAGCTAGGTGGTAACAAACATTGCTGTTAAAATCTCACGAGGCATAAATGATCTAGCTTGAAGCCGACACGGACAAATTAACTGTTTCGTTGACAAACATATCATGCTCACAATTTAAATGTTCCAAAAAAGGTTTTCCTCTCTGCTAAAGGGGACTGAAGAGAGAAAGCGATTATAGTGAGGAAGGACGGCAACGTCTACTGCAGTTGATTTGAGGTTTTAGCACGAAGCAAAGTTGGTAAAAATTAAAATGCATTCATATTTTATGCAAAATCTGAAACAACCGGAAGCCATAAGGGAATCACTATTAAACAAACTGCTGATGCCGCTCAATTGTTTACCGTTTAGTGACATCACAACACTGGTTGCTTTTGCTGTTATTCCTCTGTTGGTGTCATTCACTAAACAGGAGAAGACGCCGAACTTGTGGGGACCCGATTTTTCGATCAGATGAACTTGCCTTCCTGGCCATGGCTCTGGAGAGATTCTGTAAAAAGTGTTTGTCAATGTGGCGTTTGTTTGTTTTCGTTTGTATCACATTCTAAAACTGAGTCAGGTTATTACCACAAACAATCAATATTTTTAACTCAAGTTGAAGCAAAGAAAATCGGGAAGATGGAGAAAACCAGGTTGTCCAGTCAAGTATCCCCCGAGATTTAATTCATTATTTTCTGAATCAAACTTCCTGAATCAAAGTGTTCTTTGCCGAATATATTCATTCCTCTCGCAGTGTTGCCATAACAACAATGTTGATATTGTGCAGGGTCTGAGACGTTTCCAAACTGTGATAAATTCTCTTCTAGAACACGAAATTGTAACGTGATTATATCTTAAGTGACAATTGTCAATGCTTTTTGAAGCAATTTTCTATAGGCTTTTACTACGGTAAAAATCCTATGCTTGTCTTTCAGTTTGGTGTTTGCAATCATCTCATGCTTCCGACACGGCAGGTCGACCGTACACCAGGTCACCCTGCTGACACAAGACATCGCGGATAGCTTTTCGGCTAAAAAGAAGGCCGGAGNTGTGTCTGTCGACCTCACGGCAGCCTACGACACTGTATGGCACCGGGGCCAGTGGCGATTCTAAAGGGGGGCCTGGGAGGGCTATGGCCTCCCCAGATTTTTGCTTGGCCCCCCGTTTGGCCCCCCCAGTTTTTTTCTTGATTTCCCGTTTAAGTTCATTTGGTTGACATATGCACGGTTGCCAAATGCGTTTTGTAAAAATACCGACCATTTTGTCAACAGCGACAGATCTGAGCTGTGTCGTAATTCGTAAGCAGCACAGCGAAAACAGAGACAATCAGTATTGTTAAGCCACAATTAATAATTTACCCTATTTTGGCTGATTCGTTACATTTCGGTGTGTGTGTGACGTGATAATCGCACCAAGGATTGCGACAGCAGCAGCAAAAAAAACTTCGCTGAAGAAACCGTCCTGACAAGATTCACTACAAGAGTCATTATGATCTGAGAAATTCTGCGCTAGTTCCTTTTGAAGTTACGGCAAATTATTTCATTTTCACAATACCGGCTTCAGACACTGATTTTCAAAATACCGGGCTTTGCTACATTAGCAGTAAAATACCGGCAAGGCCGGTGAAATACCGGCCATCTGACAACCCTAGACATGTGCAGTAGATAACTTTCGGGCAGCAATATTTTAAACGATAATTTAGAAACCCTCTAGCCTGCATTCAATATTTCCCAAATGCATGATAAACTCTGTTGTTGTTTTTGACTGTCGGGCAGCTAGAGTTGTTTATGACGACACAAACCAGCACTGTAGCAGATGCTCGCATCCTGCGTGAAATTTCCCTGTAGTCAGACCGCGATCGTGGTGTGGAAAAATTCATTTCGAAACTACGAAACAGGCGCAGAAATGGGAAGATTGATCTTTCGTGCATTTCAGTGTGAGATGGGAATGGATTATATAACTGTCATCAGATTGTTGCTTGTCCCAGTAGTAAATGTTTGTGAAAGCATTAAGAATTGGCTTCAGTTAATTTATCAGAATTTATCCTGGCTGCAATATTGCGTTCTTCTGCCTTGTGTATGACTTCGAAACATCTTACGTAAGTGGTTCGTAACTACAGTTTTAACTCTACCCACACATGTCCTGCTGCAACCTCAGAATTTTGTACG
>JGI24159J19872_10006377_pt1 | contig 15361 bp, 11 predicted proteins | sample Ectturendosymbi4_FD_19872 | JGI IMG/M metagenome (IMG submission 19872) | reverse complement strand
TATAACTGACGAACCCATGTAGCTAGCCATTCAGTTATGCCTAAAGCAGCTAAAAGGTTAAACCACCCCAAAACCCTAAAATTTAGCTGTAAAAGTGCTTCTCAACCTCTTCGATGTCGCGGCCCACTGTTCGCCGAGACTTTGGTTTTGGGCCCACTTAACGAAATATTTGTTTCAGAACTCATGACTAGGCGTAATTATTGCGTTATCTCGGAACATTTCGCTGCCCACCTGAAGGAGCTTCGCGGCCCACTGGTTGAGAAGCGCTGCTGTAGATTGTCGAAATTGCCTTTCACGCTTTTAACATCTGAACGAGATTATTTTTGTTCCCTGTAATGCCCACGCCGGCCACTTAGTGGCCGGCACTTACTTGGCCATAAATCGCCAGCCGCTAAAGCTAGGGAGCTGTTCAAATTATTTACGGATTCGGCTAGTCTTGTAGTTTTTATTAAAAAAAATTTTTTGATTTGGTTTGTGTTTTTCTGTTGGTGACGTCACAATGAGGTCATGTTTTTGCATTTTGACCAATTTACCTGGCCCTGGGCGCCAAGCCAATGAGCCATTTTTTGGCGCAAACTTTTTCTGGAAACTAGGCAATCATCCGCATCTTTAGAGCCCTTGATTGACCTTCTAGCATATCTTGAACCAGAATTATGGCTGAAAAACCCCATTTTTCACAAGAATAAAAAAATTACAGGAAAAGCGTGAGTCGCCCACTAACGGCTAGCTCGGCGAGAGATATTTCGCCAGCAGCTTATGCTAGAGAGCTATTCAAACCCTGGAAAGACTCGTGAAGTCTTGCAGTTTCGACTGAAAAAAAAACTTTTAAGATTTGGGTTTTGGTTGTTTGGTGGATGTCGTCAGGGTTGGGGTATGTTTTTCTTTTTTCTTTTATGACGTCATCTCCCAGATAATTAGAGGATTTAACGGCTCAAAGTTTGTTTGGCTTCTAGGCTGTAATACGAGTCTTTAGAGCCCGTAATCAACCTCCCAGCGTTTCTGGTGCCAAACTTATGGCCAAAAGACCTCAATTTTTTCAAGAATTCCCTAGGGGATTAGTGGGGATTTCCCTAATTAATTTCTGATTATTTTGCCATAACTTTTGAACCAGAATCGCTAGAAAATCTATCAAATCCTTTAAAGACTCGTAGTGTAGCCTAAAATCCAAAAAGCTTTGAGCCACGAAATTGACTCGATTGGTTGACTCCTAGGGGATGATGACGTCATCCAAATGTAAACAAATATGCATAAACATCCTCTCATTATGCAAACATCAGCAAAAAACGACATCTCAAGCTTAATTTTTTTTCAATCTAAACTACAAGACTTCACGAGTCTTTAGTGGGCTTGAACAGCTCTCTAGCATATTCTGGCGGCGAGTTATGGCCATATGTAATATGGCAGTAATGCATCCCAGGTAGCGTTTGTGGGGGTACAAATTTTGACTAATTTTTTGTTTTGGGGCCATAATTTTGGCTCCAAGTATGGTACAAAGCCAATCAAGGGCTCTAAAGACTCGGATGGTAGTCTTAAAAACCTTGAGCCAAAAATTGGCTCATTGGATTGGCGCCCAGGGCCGGGTAAAGTTGGCCATAAAAATGCAGAAACACCCCTACTTGTGACGTTGTTTTTTCAGTGGAAACTGGAAGTCTAGCCGAATCCGTAGATGGTTTGAACACCTCTCTAGCTCTAGCAGCTGGCAGGTTATGGCAAAAAAAGTACTGGCTGCTTAGTGGCCGGAGAAAACATATGCTCTGCTGTTGTGCTGTCAGGCGAAGCTTCTGAATAAATTGTGTTTGAAGCTCTGCTGCATTCTTGTCTTGGGAGCACGAAGGGATAGAGGTGTTTTGATGAGATGACGAAGAAAAATTGTCATCAGCATTGCATTTAAACGATTTGTAGTACCAGACAGTAAGCAACACTGAAAACTCTTATACACAGTAATTTGCACAAGAGAGCTTTTACTGTGGGGTTGCTTTGACTTCTGAAGATTGAATATAACAGGATAATCTGTGCTTGCGCCATAGGAATCGTGTTACACTAGGCTATTCTTTTTTGAATACTTTACCTGCTTCATTCAGTATCATTCCTGAGGTTTCGGTATTTTTAAAGCGAGATAGTCAACGTTGTAAGTGGTGTAACAACTTTTAGAAGTAAAAACTCAGATGATACCTGCAGCGAGAATAACCTTTTTGAAGTATCAGAGCTACTTTCTCAGTGAACGGACATTTAATTATAAGGAAAATACCCGAGGATCATGTACCGCATAACCATCTCCCGAGAAAGGTATTGTAAACTAAAGAATATTAGGTGTATGTTTAAGTTAAATACTGTTGTTTAAATTGATAAAATCAATAAATCATGGGTTTTCGCTTTCGACGCAACAAATGGTATCTAATCAGTGAAACCCCTATTGACACGATGAAATTGCTTTGTGCAGAGTTTGACTTCAAATACATTAATTCAACCGTTAAGACACGCATCTTCAGTTTCGCAGAATATAATTTTTCGGTAATAACGAGGCATAACGGAAATACTAAAAACAAAGAAAAGTCAGAAAGTTTTTGGTGTTAGTGGTGATGACAAAAGAACACGCACTGCATCATTTGTTTATTCTTTCGACAAATATTGCACAGCGTCATGCAACCAGTTGTAGAAGTTCTCAAATTTTTCGAGTGGGGGTGGAGTCACGGCATGAGTCTCAGGCGTCTTTTTCCTATTGGCTGTTCTTTTGTCTTCGAAGAAAACAGTGACCGGAGTGGCGGTTGTCGAGAGCAATTGAGTTGGTTTAGTGCTTTTTGATTGAGCAGTTCTGCTGGGCCGCGAAGCCATTTGTGACGCTGGTCTGGGCGCAGCCGTCACACCACGGCGGTGACCTTGTGGTCGCGCTGAAGCTTCGCTCTGATCTGGCAAAGTAAAACGAAAGTTTGTCAAACTTGTCTCGTGCTATATAAATTTGGAAATATCCTCCGGCAGATGCTAATCCAGTGGTTCTTAACCGGAACGCCACCCCTTCCCAGGCGGGCGTCAATAAATTTTTAGGGGGGCGCGAGCCCTGCGCTCTACAACTTGGAAATCTTGATCAATAAATATACCATGAAACGCATTTGCTTTCACAACTTACTTAAAGTCCGGGGTCTTCAAACAAAGGACAAGGCGTGGTATAGAAAAGGTTAAGAAACACTGTGTTAATCGGAAACGTTCCTCATATAAGGGATGTGAGGTGCGCTAGACGCCACCTTTTCGACCTGTGAGGTATTTAGCCTGCTGTGCAGCCAAGTACTGTGATGCACTGCCGATGAACACGAATGCAATATCACTGATATAGAGTTCCGATTCTGCACTGCAGTGACGAATGTTTTCTCTCTTACGAACTTCTCTAAATTAAGGGTTCTGCACAACAACAAATCGTTCTTACTTGCATACAATTCGTTCACATTTACTTCATGAATAACTATTTTGTTAATTGATTAATTATAATTAATTAATTCGATAATTATCAAAAATTTATGTTCAAGCACTTTCAACATCAAAGAGTCTGTACTTGCAACTTGCGAAAGAGGCGTCAAATAGTCTTTACAGTTTTAATTAAAATGTAAGAAAATTACCTGTAAGGTTTTCCTTCGGATCATTCCTAAATTGTCTCCAAAATTCCTGTGTAGTCCATTCTTCGAGACCTCTGTATCTCTCGAGCAAGTTGAAGCGCAAGATGGCCTTAAAAATCACGCAACCAGATAATTAATCAATGAAATACTCTGTTTATGTGACACACAGTTGCAGTAATGTGATAAACAACAGTCAAATTTGCTTTATTCAGATTAAACAATGAAGAAAAGTGTGATTACTGCAGTGTTTTGTGGATACGTGAATGTAATTACGAAAGATGGCTGGAAGCCTCTCACCTGCAACTTTCGCAAACATACAGAGCACAGGTAAGATGGCCGGGCATCAGATTCTTGCAGGTGATTAGATCCGTTCATCAAGCATTTCATCCAGACGCAATGCTTAATGCCGAACATGTGACAAATCTCATGGGCCATTACCTAAAAGCATAGGTTCAAATTTTTGTGTTATCCTCACAAACGATTTGTAATCCTGCAGAGCACATTTTGGTCGATTTTGTTGAAAGGTTGGGAGTCGAAAACCAGGAAGTCAGCCATGGGCGTCGGAAGAGGGTGGCAGGGGGGACAAGCCTCCCCTTATTTTTTAAATTTGTTATTTTCATATTAACGTTTTTCTAGATACATGTTTTTATCTTACTTTCGAGTGGGTAAAATACAATTTCACCACCTTTGCCCCCAGCTACAAAAATCATTTGACTCACTCTGGAAGGATCGACTATTGTCGCCACCCCTGGAAAAAATCTTTCCGACGCCCAAAGGTCAGCTATGAATCCTTGTTACATTAGTTGAACCTGATTTGGCGCACAGTCTAAAACCATTAAAATAACTTAACATTTTTTTCCAGCGTATAACATTTTTCCACTTTTACTTAACTCTATGGCTTGAATGAAACGTTTTGCAATGTTTGAAAGTTTTAAGCGCATTGGTTTTTTCAAAACAGAAACGAAACTAAATAAGTCAAAACATCACAACCACCTTTCTGGTAATTTTTAAACCAGCAACAGGTTTTTAAGGTTTCCAAAGTTTATTGAAAAACATGCATGCCGTAGTGCGCGATCATTCGAGCCTTTTTATTTGATATCATATTATATACGTTTGCGGACGATTCCATAACTGTCCTATGGCATTACTCTGCGTCAAATAACTTACAGCTTGACAACACAAAGCACAACTGACTATCGTAGGAAACAAGTAATACTCACATTGCACGCCCGACGCAATAAAATGTCTGTGATCGGCACAACAGATCCGTCAGCCCTTAAGGAAGGATTCTCAAATACAGAAAAGCTCAGTGTGCCATCTGGATTGGTTTTCACTTCGTCTTTGCCTTGGGTCCACGTCTCGTAGAATATGTCGTCAAATCTGTTTCCAAAAGGTGCTCGTTTTTTAAAATAAAATACGGATCCAACTGTTGATGAAACATATGTTTCTTCATATACTGAGAAGTATGTAACGCATTGTGCTAGCATGCTGTCTTTCATAAGGAAAGGAGATTGAACTACAGAGAGGAACTGCTAAGGTTGGAATTGTAGTAACTCCAATTTTGCATTTGATTTCACTGCAATCCGTTTCACTGACGGTAAAAGGCAATTTTCAGTAGTTTTCAACACTGCTGTAATTGCTTTTATGCACTGTAGATTTTTTCGAAAACGAAGAAAATGTCTTATTATTAAAAAGTGGCGTAATCTTAGTTTTATCAGCATCAAATAAAGCAGTGGTTTCCTAAATTTATTCCCCACGGACTCACTGTGGATATAAAATTTGCCACGAACTCCCAAGTTTTTGAGTCGCAATTTGATGCCGAATTTTACTATGCTAAGTTGCCTGTGTATCGCAGTGCTTTGTCATAGATCACGAAAGAACAAACTAACGTAGCACACACTAAGAGTTCATGATCGAAATTTCTTAATGCAAGCTCTTGAAACTCTCTCGTCAAGCCAACTCGTTGGAAAGCAGGGTTACCAGGTCCGGATGGACCAGAAATCCCAAATTGCTTGCGAAAATATGCCTAATAGCTTAAAGAATGCCTAAAAACGAAACAGGCCAAATGCTGGCGCTATTGAATTAACCAAATGAATAATAGAAAAAACGAAATGAATTGCTACAGAACCACGCCTAGACATATTGCATGCAAATTAATGAAAATAGTTTTTCTCTAAAAGTATACACAGAATTAAACCACAGTAGAAATCCCCTTGGACATTTGTAATATTCGATATCAAAAGATTTTTGCAGACGTAAGCGCATTCCGAACGAAATATGCTATTATTTTCTTTCATAGAAAATGCTCAAAAAAAAAATACATATGAATGCCTGAAACAGTAAAATACAGGTTAAAATGCAAACATTCATCATGCCATAGTTTTTGATCACTTTGAATCTCAAACAAGTTTTTGATATATTAGATATGCCACAGTTCCACAAAATGACTGTTGCAAAATGCGAGGTCAGGGTTCGGCACACACCGGGCCGCGGCCCGTTGCCGGTCCGTGAAGAAATTGCTACCGGGCCGCGCGGAAGGCCAAATTGGTCCAAAAGCGACTGGAACGACTGACATAAGGAACGCACTGCGGTTGCCATTGACTACCATAATTCCCACAGGTCGGAGCACCTTACTACCATAACCCCTACAGGTCGGAGCACCTTACTTCTGTGACATCATAATCATTTTTGGAACGACTTGCAAAAGTAATAACGTACGGCACGCTAGCTAGTAGCTACCACAATACCATTTTACAATATTTGTACTCTTTGCAATAGAAATAAAAAATAAAAAACAATTACATAATTTTTGGAAAGCTCAAAGAGCCGCATGCAAAGGTTCCAAGAGCCGCAGTTTGGCCACCTCTGTCATATGTTTTGTTACATTGCGCGGAAAGAAATATATGACCAAGTCGCCCCACTCGAAAGGCCTACACTTGATTAGGCTTTATCCGGCGCATATGTTTATTTCAACAAACGTTCTATATTTTTGACTTTTACAAACGTGTCACGAACCCACTGGGATGGGCTCACGCTCCTCCCCATGGAGGTTCACGCATCCCGGTTATGAAACCACTGAATGAAAGGTTAAAATCTGACAAAGAGGATTTGATAACACCGTCAGCTCAACCGTAAACAGCAATTTAAAAATTTTTCGCCTAAAAGCCAACTCTGAATATTTTTGCAATATGCATATAGGAGCTAGTCTCCACGAAAGTAAAGATTTTGAATCCATAAGCAATAGGAAATCGATTTCATGTAACACTATACACATACTCAGTTTTACAATCTTATTCAAATATAATATAGGAGTGATTAGTGAGCAGGCTTAATTAAAAAGTCACACTATGTTATATTATAGAAAGGTAAGTTTTATCCTATTTGTTTCTTTAAAATACTTAAAAAGAGTTTTGGCATTTTCGTGGCAGAGTAAAGTGAAAAACAAACAAACACACTCGTACTTCAAGTACAACAAAACTTGATATTTGCTTGCGGGGCAATTACTGAGGATTCATAGGCGACACATCTTGTTGATCTTTGAGTCCAACGTTGGTTTACACCGAACCAGCAATAAGAAAGCAAAAACAATTTTGCATTTGTTCACCTCGCAAAACTGAATACTCCGACACCTCCAACCGAACCATCTTTGTTCGTTGCAGCCAGTCCAAAAACGAAATCCCACGATGGTTTGGGGTAGAGGTCTATCATAGTTACGGCAATCAGACAGTGAATTGTTCTTGACTTTATCTGGAAAAGTAATTTTTAAGGTGTTTTAAAATGGCAAAAAGTTACCAAACCACTTACATCGGTTTGCAGACATGTAAGAAGCTCCTTATTAAAGTACTAATTTCTCGCACCGTAGTGCAACATAACAACAACTGTGTTCGAATTCAGAAGCATAAGTATCACGGACCACACGGAACAGACCGACTCACTTTTGCGCTGCACCAGAAGTGAATGAAGCTGAATATTTTTGAAAGAAAAAAAGTCCGGAGACAAAACCTTCGGACATTTACAAAACTTAATCCAAAGTTTCATCAAAAAATAAAAAAATGCTTGCATTCAAGGATAGAGATAATAGCCTAATTTCCCCCCTTGCTTTGGTTGTATCGCTGTTTAATACAGTTTCACAATGGACATAGGGCCGGAGCAAGCCATTCCAGCGCCCAAGGCAAGATCTATTTTTAACGCCCTCTTATAGCAGCTAACAGGATTTTTCGCTTATGGTGGTATATTTCTGTTCAATCATCAATCAACCTTGGCATGATCTTTTTGCAAGATTCTAGCACCATCTTCCCGAAAAAACTTGTCGGTTGTGCATATGGGGCAGATAAGGACGATATTTTACAACAAGCTGATTTATTACATGAATCACCATGTTCATCAAAATATTATCTACTTAAATAATAGGTGCTGCAGCATTCATGAAAACAAAAATCTGCCATAGGCCTCAAACGTTGATACAGGCACATTGTTACAATCTGATATAGTTACAGTCGACGAAGTTCCACATGCACAACGAAGCTCTGATGTTCGGGAACGCCACCATGTTGGTCAGACCCGGATTTAGACATGTGAAGGCTCTAGGGCAGCCTTTGTGTGGGGGCCCTCAGTATCCAAGAAAATATTATTCAAGGTCAAGGAAATACTAGTATCAATTAGTTGTTCTTGTGGAAGAGTAGTACTGTTACGTCACAAAACCTTATGCCTCAGTGAGAAAATTCTTGCGGTACAGTTTGGAATATTGGTATCTCTAAATTTGTTTTTTATATTTTTCATTACGGACCCGTAAAGTTCACTTTCGCCCAATTAATGCTTTCATTCTGTTGGTTCCTCACATTTTCGGGGGCAAAGTGATTGCAACTCATTATTTTGCCCAACAACTAAAGACGTTTATGGCGCTTTCAAAGTGTTTTTGAAAATTTCGTGAAGGGGTAATTGCCCTGTTGCCCTCCCTGGCTGCGGGCCTGAAGAGGCTATTAACGCCAACAATGTTGGCGTTTCGACAGCGTTTCCTAACCTGACTACACTGGATGGCTGAAACATGGTTTAGTGAAGGCTTCGACATAAACCTACTCCGGTAAAAGTAGCGCAGCCAGGAAATTTTAAGAAATTAAAAGAAGAGAGATGGTAATCTTAAAATTTTGCAGTGAACTTGATGAAGTGAGGCCTGCAGGGCATACCTTGCTGGCTCTGACAGCGTGCCATTGATAGACTTGAAAGCACCCTAGGCAAGATCCATTCAAGCGACCGCCTCTCCTACACAAGAATCCTTACTCCACATATCATCACGTTGTAAATTACAGAAATAAGGAGGTTTGTGTTACATTAGAAAAATTTATTAGATGAATAAAATTCATACCAAATTGCAACTTAGCGTAACTTGTATATATCATATATTTGAAATTAATATGAATTTAAAATTAATAAGAAAAGATTACTGTTTGTACAGAAAGCATGAAATAATGTGGTACCTCAGTCTTTTCATAAACTGCGTAAACGTGTGTTCCATTCACTTTCATCATGTTCATTAACTTTTACTCGGTGTTTATGAGCCACGCAGTTGCATTTTGACCCAGCACCCTAGGCAGCCGCCTAACGCCTATTTCGCCTAATGGTAGCGCCGGCACTGAATAGACGGAGAACAGCCCTAACTAGTTTTCACCTTTCTCAGGTAATTGAGAATGTCGTTTGCTTTCAGTTGAAAGCGTCCGGTGATTTGGTTTACTCTGTATTGGCAGGCGACTTCAGCAATCTGCACTGGTGGTAACACGATGACCTGAAAAAAGATTTCACCAAATGTTTGAATCATCATGCTTGTCTCATGCGCTATTTTCCGATAATAATTAACGTACATATGTTCACATGTAGCTTATGCAACTTACACGTATGAGCTCATTAAGCAACCGCATGAAAACCTTGCTTTAACAACGAACACCGTGGCTACTTTTAGCGATTACGGTTGTTGCGCAATGCATTCAGATCGAAAACAATTCATCTCCTTTGAAGCGCGACGAACCTTAGCTCCTTTGAAGAAAGCTTTGCAGTAGGTTTGCAGCCAGATAAGAAATGTGTTGCAGTGCGTTTCTGATGCCTTTGCTCTGGCTTTTTTCTCGTCGCCAGGAAACAAACCCATCGGCAAAATCCCAACAACCACCTGATGAGGGGACTTCTCTGGTGGCTGGCGAAAAGATCGCGTAGGCACGGCAGAACGCGAGCGGAAATTCTTGCCGCCGTTGTTGAGACAACTCTCCGTTTTTCGATCTCCGATGACGAAAACTCGCCAAAACGACTCAAAAGTTTGGCCTATCTCGTTGTGATTCATCAGCCAATCAGCACTGCTGTTTATCGAGATGCTGTTGAAAAAACGCGAAGACGACGAAGCTATCTCTTCTAGAAACTTCTTTTCTCTGCTGCTGAAGCCAAGCTTATAGTATTTTTTTACAATTGCGTTGCTTCCGATCAACGCGTCCTTGCGTTCATCTTCGGATTTGTTTTTCCACGGCATTTCTTTATACGCAGTGCTTCAGTTGTCAAGACAAATCAACCTTGACATAGCCAGGAGAGATGGAGCGAAGCCAGATTGGTTAATTACCAACAAAAACTTACTGGAACAGCAAAGCACATTTGAGCATAAAAACCCAAGAATATCAAAAAAACAGAATGCGACATTTCATGCATCTCAAGTTTCTTTATCATCTTATGAATACGAGCACGTAAGTTATGCGTTTCCATGGTTGCAGAAACGTTCGCCTGACTTATTGCCTTCCCTTCTCACTGCAATAACAGAGACGTTGTTTGAACTAACTGTGAAAGGGCCTGAAATAATAGCTTATGTCGTTTTATAGTGCAATGCTCTTTACGTTTCTTCATGTTTGTTGAGGTGTATCCAGTCATTGGCTGAAATGTAGTTTTGACAGCATACGAAAGTAAAAGTTTACTCAGGCTCTCAATGTTTTTTTAACCAGTAGCCTATTTCAATTTTACAGACTATCTGTGTTGTCTTATTCAAAGGCTTTTGTTCCTTTTCACATGTGATTGCTGTTGCACAATGAAAGTAAAGTGTGAATGGAGCTTTTGAAGTTTGCCCAGAAGAGTTTTAAACAACTGCGTCACTTTTTTCATCCGTTTTCTTGAGGCTGAAGTTGTTATACCATCCCTTGTGTAAGATACAGGTATTGGTATACGCCTCAAACTCCACTGCACAGTACCCAGAAATCGTGGAAGAAACTCGTGATACCTTGCGAAGGGGGAAAATTAAGAAATTCCAGATTCGTTAGGGAGATGATATTGTGGCATGATATTGCGTATATCGCGTTGCTGTATTGTGTGACAAATTTTGAGCTTGTTTGGACTTGAAATAAAGTAACAGTGGTTGAAAATGCAAAAAAGTGTTGACTATACCCCTCCTTCCCCTACCCAAATCCGTAAAATACCGTCATACATTCTCGACCTTTCCTCCAGCATTTGCTTCGGTAATTCGCAACACAGGCATTGTTTTAAGATTTCTAGAACAGGCGAGAAGAGCTGTTTGCGGGTAATTTTCAGCTTGATACTGTGGTGCATAACATAATGGTAGATTTTGGTATGGTATTTAGCATTAGGTTGATTAAAACCACAATTGATTTACATATTTGTGGTAGGCTTGCAATTCTGGTTTTAAAAGTGGCCGTGATAACTTGCCCTTTTAGTACGGTGGCAGAAAAAGAAAGTGAGGTTCTCTCGTTGTGCACAGCCATGGGCGGATCCAGGGGGGCTAAGGGGGCTTAACCCTCCCCTAAATTTTTCATATACGTTTTCTGATTGTTGGTTCCCGACACGGAAACGTCCATTGGGGTGATTTTTGTATAGCCTTCAAATAAACCATTTCTTGCATAGGTATAGGGACGACAATATTTAATGCAAAGCTTATTTTGCTGAATTTGGGCAGTCCGAATGTGTTTATGTTACTATAACAAGTTTGTATATAAAAATATGGTTCCAATATTATATAAATACGTAAGTGTTTACATAATGTATTTACATTACATATACGTTATTTAAACCGCACATAAACAGGCGTAGCCAGGGGGGGCAGGAAACCACGGGCCCTCCAAATTTTTAGTATCTAGTCGTTTTGTGCTTTAAGAGGTAGAATCTCAAACAAAATGCTGTTGATCGCCTAAAATCAAACTTTTTGACCCACTCAATATTTTGGGCTCGCCATGCCACTGCGCAGGTAAGTATTTTAAACTCTTGTTTCATTTGGGTAAGATTGGGCTTCTTGTGGACAAAAGGTGAATAAGCAGCAGACTCAGAACCGTCGCTAGAAAGTTTTCAATAGGGGGCTTTTCTTTGTGCGTGGGGTGTGACATTATACAAATTGACAAAAACTCCCCTGATTTACAGTGTTTCATGTTTCATTTGGGGGGCTTGGAGCTTTGTTTGGAGGGCTAAACCCACCAAAGCCTCCCGCTGCAACGGGACTGAGAAGACTATGGATAAAAGTTGAATAAGCTGCAGATCATACTATTTTTCCCTGCAAGCTTATATGAATGAGTGCAGCTCATGTTATTACTGTAGTTAAGCAGAGGCATTAAACTACGCTACAACGAACTTACAATGCAGTTAACTACAGGCTGGGTTAGAGTACTCAGTGACAGCGTACATTCGAAAACAGCAAACCTAACCGTAAAGAGTAGCCTACAAGTCAGGTAGGCTTAAAATAAAGCGCGCTAGATTAGCTGTAGGCTATGCTAAAGATGACTACTGATTAGCATCAGACCTACCAGCAGGGGTGTAGTGGGGTTGGAACGGCGTTCCCAAACCTTTTCGCACTTGTAACGTTACTTGAAGATTTGGATTTTTCGTTTCATTTCTACGTGTAGCGCCTGGAAATGACAATTTTTCTCGTGTATAGCACCGTAGCGCTAAAGTGAAACAGGAAGATCTAGTGTGGTAATTCTTGTAGGTGAATCAATCTTCCTTTATGTTTGGTGTGGGAACGGCGTTCCCACAGCTCTTTTTTAGCAATACACCCATGCCTGCCAGCAACAATTTTTGAACAAAAGTTCAGCTCAGCACGAAATCAAATGATTTCTTATCGACCAATATTCTGCTTTCTCTAAAAATTTTTTTCAACCTACTGTACAGTATTTCTAAAATTGCGTTACCGCGTTACTTGCTTACGAGTTTTTTGGCATGTGTGTCTCTACGCATACTCCAAACTTTTTATTGGGGGGATCAAAAGTTGTGCTTGTTTTCGAAATACTACACCGTTTTTTTGACCTTCAAGTTATTTTCCATGGTCAGATGACCTCGATATCAACAGCATTTTGTTTTAAATAGTTTGTGATTGGTAGTTTGCCACCGATAGGCAGGTGTTTTTGTGAACAAATTTTGCCATTTTGGCTGGACGATTGTGATGTGTAGGGGCGTAACGAGGTTAGATGGCGCCTGGACAAGAAACAAGTTTGAAGCCCTGGTGTTCGAACCTGAGATCTTTCGGAAGCCAATGTACTGTTTTGAAATATGTGCTTGTGACATTTTTGTGGCTTTTTGTCCCCCCCAGCAGTGATTCGGCGCCCGGGGAATTGTGCCCCCTTGCCCACCTTGTTACGTCTCTGGTGTTATGCGATAAAAATCGGAAAATTTTCCGAAAATAAACAAATTTTCAAGTCCGAACATCATGAACTTCTATTCCATGAACATCTGCAATTTTCGAACACAATATGTCATGGGTCTTGCACAGACTGCCAACAGAGGTTACTGGCGGCATTTCGGGTTTCTTCGTGTAGTTTCTGTGTCACTTCTATGCCTGCCCCACAAGTGTTTTCGGCGTGGTCTTGTGTTTGTTATTCTAATAATAAAACTTTTCCGAAATTCAACAAGTTACTTTTTTAGGGTTAGATATGTTTGAGAATAATTTCTAAATTGCTTTGAAGGCCGCTTGTGCTCCAGAAACGTCTTAGTAAGCCTGGGTAATGGTGAGAATGCGATTTAGCCAAAATGTGTATGGTTATTAGACCGTGTTTGTTAAAAAAGTTACCTGAGCAGATGGGTCTTCACCGCTATGCAGTCAGTATGCATGCAGATGAACTCGTGCTTGAGCCCCCCCCTAAAAAATTTTCTGGATCCGCCTATGACAGCATTCTTATAATAAAAAAGGATTCATGTCATACTTAGACTTACGTGTTTTTTATCACTTTTAGCGTTTTTGTCATTTTAACTTAAGGGGTACGAATACACACTCCAGATCCTCTTGTATAGTGCATGATATGATAAGTATCACTATCGGCCTTCTGAGTATTGGCGCACCTGGTTCAAGAGATCCCAAATCTGTTTAATCTTTTTTGGGGTGGTTTTTAACATGCTCATTTGGCTTCAAGGCTTGCACTGCTGTCAGAAAGATTTATAATCAAACGAAATGCACAGCTTTGACCTCACGAGAAACACAAAAAATTTTAGCAAAACTAAAATTCAGTAGCTTAAGGTTGTATCTTCAACTGCAGATCTTAGGGTAAAACTGCACGAGCTGCAAATGAATAGTGAAATACTTGATAACGAGGTTTTTAAAGTGAAAACGTAAACAAGTCTCTGTAGAAATAGCTGCTGCTAAACACGCTTGAGCTATGTAGCTTGAATAGCAATGTATGTTCGAATCTCAGCGCACCTCTAACACTGCATGCTAACATCGTTCAGAAGGTTCTTTCTGGAAGTTGATTACATTTTATTTTACTCCTTTTATTCAACTTTAACACATCTGTTTCCTTGTTGAGTGGGCAATACGGTTGAAGGTAAAGAAACACTCCCAAACGAAAGAAAAAAGCTGTTCACCACAGCTGCTAACAGCAAATAGCTTCGCTCTTGAGTATAACCCTTTTCTGAACCGGACGCCAAAGGCGGATTTGACCTCCTCAAAAAATAACCTCGAGTGAATTGACACTACCCGGTGCAGTGAACAACTACGACACCTGAACACTTTGAAAGGATCCCAAAACAGAGTGTGCAACATGTAGATCCGGTTGCGTCAATACACGCAGAACGCACGGGTCGCACGAGGTTCGCTTGTTCTAATTTAGGAGCCGGTAAAGTCGTCTCGATGTCACCGGACATGAATGAAAACACAAACATCATGACATCGATACCTGGAAGGTGATATCTGTTTTAACGATTGCGATAATGAAGTAAGCCATTTGAAGCGACACAAGAGTGTCTAGACCGCAAGGTGATAGTGTTTGCCTATTCTTTTCGAGTCAAGATATCATTAGGTAAAGGTGTCTACATGAATGATGTAGCACAAACAACGGAAAGAATAAGATGGTGTGGTTTGTCGCTAAACTTTTATAAAAGCAAGGTTAAACAATTACTTTTATGACGAAAGTATGACTAATTTAAAAAGCCGAATTTTGATGTAATAAATTACACTTGATGTCAAAAAGTTAAAATTTTGCGAGTCGAAATCAAAGTGCAGGTTATTACCTAAAAGGTATTCAAGCGGAAGACGCGGCCTAAGATTTTCATATTCAGACAGGGGCCAGTGCAACCTTTGGGTGTTGAACAGTATTGCCATTGCTTAGGGCAAGGGTCGGCAACCTACGGCCCGCGGGCCGGATCCGGCCCCCATGCGAAATCGTCCGGCCCGAGGCATATCAATTAGTTATTACCAGAATACGGCCCGCCGTTTCTTATAGAGTTTCAAACTGCAGTGTTAGCACTGTTTGAAAAAATTGTGGTATTGTTACGCCATAAAACTGGTGCGAAGCGGTAGACTAGTA
>JGI24159J19872_10006376_pt1 | contig 15364 bp, 9 predicted proteins | sample Ectturendosymbi4_FD_19872 | JGI IMG/M metagenome (IMG submission 19872) | reverse complement strand
TCAATATATAGTTTTAATCAGGGTCCGCAAAGTGGGTTGCGACCCAATATCGGGTTCCACTCTGAGTTGCGAAATAATTTAAATATAGATTTTGGCTTTTCCACTCTCATCAGACAAAATAAATGGAATCATTTACTGTTTTATGTGCTACGTTTCACATAATTTTGTGCAAGAAAACTGCTACTGTTAGTAGTAGTCAAAAATTGATATTTATTTATGAAGTATTTTCCGAAAAATAATATGCTCACGAAATGTTTGGGTCGCAAAAATTTAGAACTATTTTTAGGTTCGCGCCAAAAAGTATTTGCGGACCCCTGTTTCAAAGAGCCCTATTTATAACACTTTAGTTTGGCCATCTCATGTATTAGTGATTTGGAGTCAAAACGAAAAGTTCTATCGACACGAACAACAAAATCAAACAAAAAAATTCGTGTTACATGACCTTCGAGATAACCGTCCACTTTCAGGTTGATACCTTTAGTTAATTGTACACATGAAAGTGTAGGGTAAGGCAAGGAGCTGTCAATTGCGTTCACAACAAACACGTGCAATCAATCACAAATGACAATCAAAAGCTCTCGGTTTTCTGTAAGCTTTCGAGGAATCCACCGACTGCGCTCTACTTTCATCGTTTTGCAATGATTCAAACTTACACATGATTGTATGCGAGCAACTACTCTCCACATTTGAGATAGAAAGGAATGCATGGGAAAATTTTATTTTTGTAGTTATTAAAATAGATTAAATATGGTTTAGGGACCGACGATGCGTAGTGTTACGTGAAATCAACTTCTTGTCAAAATCTGTGTGGAGAGTAGTTACTTAACCCTATACGGACATATTTAAATTTTTGCATGCAAAAATTTATTTTTCTGCATCAGATAGGCCCTGAGGGTTATTTTGACTTCCTGCATGATGGAAAATTTTTTCATGCACATCTCCCCCTTTTTTGAAACATAGCATATTTGAAACAATTGACGCTTGAGCACTTCGAAGGTAAAGAGACGACGTTGACAGAATTATGTTTCACGCACACAAAATACTTCATCAAAACAAAAGAAACACAAGAAGGAGAACAAACGAACAAAACTTTTCTCTTTGGCTTCTGCTGTCCCCAGTAAAATGGTCTGCTGCTTCCTTGTCCTTATGTGTGTTGAACACTTGATCAGCATGATATTTAGATGACTAGGCTTCTCTTTACAAAATTTCAAAAAGGAGTTTTTGTTGTTTTTGCCAAGGTGAAGGTATGCTTCACACTTTTGGCAAAAGATGTGTGGGGTGTTTTTGCATTGAGGCATCTTACATCACCGTCGTTTCTCCTGGTTGATGGGAACGTCATTTACATTGTTGTTTGTCACAGTTTCCTTCGAAATCATTTGTGTTGTTGTGTTGTGTCGTTTCAGTTTTTTACAGTTAAAATTTCTTCAACCGAAATTAACAACTTGACTCTTTTTGTGTTCACAACTTGCCCCTCCTTAGCTAAAGCAGGAGAAATAAAATATTTGAACTCAAGCAAACACAGCTGCTTACTTTCTTGCAAACCTAAATCATTGCAGTGGTTTAGGTAGAGTAGGTAGAGTAGCCAGGTATTGCCCACAACTGTGTCCACAAAATGGAAGAAGATCCGTTGATAATACTTCTTGCATCTGAGCTTAGTTCTATACAATCCTATAAGCGCATTACTACATCCAAGTGTTCAACTGCTCCCATGAACTTGTTGAACTGTAGGTTGCAACCAACTGTGGGCATGGGACATCAACTGTACATTTTTTTGTCCCAACGCCTTGACAGAGTTGGCAGGCTGTGCACCTTCAAAAGAGGTCGAAAAGGTTACTTTTTTTAGTCAAAACATTTTACAACACGAAGGGAAGGGTTGTGCTGCCAACGATACACTGTCTCATCATAGGCACCACGCCCTTTGCTTTTCACATCCGTGGCTGAAAGCATCCTGCAGCCATGTGAACGGTTTGTTCGAACTGTTCCAGGCAAAATATACCTCTGTCCATGGGAATGTGAGAATGCTTGGCATTTTTACCTGAATCACTGAGTCTTCATTTTCCAGACTACCATCACCTCCAGCACGCCTAGCTGCTTCTTCTGGTACATACTCAATCATGGTCACAGGAATGATGTTTTCCCAGGGAGGGGTCAATAGTGGATTTTCCAGGGGTAGCCAATAATATTTTTGCAGAGGTGCCAAAGTAGCAAAATTTCATTTTTACCACTCGAAACTAATAAGACAATCTTTTCTTGCTAAAAATGTAATGCGAAAATATCAAATTCTAAAGTCCAGGGAGGTGCCTTGACGATCCTCCCCCGGTTTGACCCACTGTACCCAGTGTCAGGACCGTCCATGAGATAATCGCTACTCTCTCCCTCATCTCCACCCAATACCCTAACTCCCCATCTCTTTCTTCGATAAAATGTGCCCGAATCCATTCTTACAGTACAATTTTATGTTGTAACTGATAAGAAATATGCTGCATAAAATACCAAAAAAATGACTCCATTGACAAAGTCAGCAAATTGGCAACGTTTACTGGAATAGACGTGCAACCTCATAAAATCATAATTGCGTCAAATCAACAGTATAATCTAGTCAAGCAAACCTTGCTCAAACCATAATAAAAAAACGAACTCTCCAGGACACACGCAACCGCTCGATTTAAATGCTGCAACAAGTTACAGATGAAGTTTCTTCAACCAAACACTTGATCCCTGACATAGTTTGGCATCAAAAACTGAAAAGCGTGACACAAGTATTTCCGAAAGAGAAATGAATATTCAAATGTTGCAAATCGGCTGATATCGACAACCGCGACTGAAAACTCCACAGAGAGTGAATAAAAAAAGAAACTTGAAACGTTGCAAATTTGTAGCAAATGTCCACATAGGGTTAAGCACAAATGAATCAAATCTTCATGACTAACGTATTACATTGGAAGCAGGTTTATAGTTTTCTATTGGAAACAGAATTTAGGTCCGTATGGCATTCGACACACCATTTTCCCATTTCCAGTGTAAGAGTGGAATGTGCTTTTCTTCTCTATTTATTGGCGAACGATCTATGTATTGTAAGTGTGGAATAACGGGGAAATCGAACAGCTTCCTCTTACATTGACATTTTGAAAAACTTAAAGTGAGGTCTATTAAATTTAAATTTATCTCCTAAACTCAGGCCGTAGATTTAAGAGCTTTGGTTAAGGGTTATTGTTTGCTTTTGATGGGTTGTGTCGATCAACTATGTCGCTTATGCAAAGGCATACAACTGACTGGGAAGGATTTACGACTTGAGCACAATCTAGTGGTAAGCACGACTTCTGTAAAATCTTACTACAACGGGACAAGACCACTGATCAATGTTAAGGTATGTTTTTTTTGAAATACATGTATGTTACATGTTCCAATGGTTTTTGTTCAAACAATGTTGCATATGTATACGTTATACATTTCCGAAATGTGCGGTAGAAGTCTTCTATAGGTAAAAAACGTCTCAGAACCAAGACTTGTTTGCTTACAAATCGCAAAAGAAAACGTGTTTAATAAAATGAACAATGTTGTATATGTATACGTTATACTTTTTCGAAATGTGAAAGTAATTCGAAATTACTGGAAGATTTTTAGTGAATAGATCGATTCTGCGACATCAGATATTGCAGCCGCAGATTTGAGTTATTTCTACCTACAGCCGTTGCCTGCAAGTTTCGAACTTGCGTTGACGACGGGCTTGATCATGAAGAACAACGCGGCGGCCGGAAGCGAAGAGCTTTGTTTTCACATCGATGGTGAACGTTGCGATGCAAACGACAACTCGGCCTGGTCCGGTGCGTGTGTGTACTTGTTTCGATAGAATTTGTTCTTTTCGGGTTGTGAAACTTGTTTTTGTTTGAATGGAGGCGCGGGTTCGAATCCCACTTCTGACACCATGTCGTGTTCGGTGGCGCTCAGCACATGCAATCTCCAAGTACCTTCAATAAGCACGTACAAAACAACTGACGCTCACTGCCACACATACTAACGGTGCAATGGTTTCCCTGAGGGCGCATGCGGACGATTACATATCAAGCACTGATTGCTTTGAACGCACGATGATTAGTACAAAACACCACATTGTTCATGCGAATTATGTTTTTGTTTGAAATAAAAATTTTTGTTCTATGGCCGTTTGTTTTTGGTTGGAGAGAATATTCGAACACAGTTTGAAGAGCAAATAACATACGTTTGAAAGCTCTTCCGGCTGATGCTTTAGTTTGATGTCGTCTGTTCATCAGCTGAAACAGTTCAATGCGTGTCGCACAAGCCACGTGTCACCAAACATTGTCACAAGTGGCAGTTTTGCCACGATGAAAAACTGTAGAATTTTAACGAGACTTGATTTCAAAAAGGTTTGCTGAAATAGCAAATGTTGCAATGCTATTCATGATGCGCGTTTTTGTGATTTCCCCATTTTCGAACGGAAATGCTTGAGTTGCATGGTTCGTTTACTTGTGATTGCAACTTTTCATCTTGGCCGCACCGACATTACCATCTGTTCATCTGCAGGCAACGTGGCTCACGGCTGCTCACAGGGAATTCAAATTTTTGTTGATGATGGCGTTGGATCCTGCTCGATGATACGCAACTTTGTCGTCTACAAAGCAAGGAGTTACGGCATTTATCACCAAACCAAAACCAGTGTCGTAATCCGCAACACCATCATTGCAGACTCGACAGTAAGTCTTGTTGCGAAGTTCATTTTTTGCTCTGGACGATAAGGTTTTCACTGCTTTTAATAAGGTCCGACTTCATTGCTAAACGCTTCTACAGAAAGTCTGCGGACTTCGAAAGAAACTAGCGTACGTTTAGAAACGAACATATCAGTCTTGGAAAAGAGAAAGTTTCGACTGTGTTCGTACCGATCTGATGTTCTGGATGTTCCACAACACCTATTATTACCTTCCGCTGTTGCGTTCGGAAAGCCCGAGCGAGCGGTAAGTGCGCAAAGCGTCGCACTGTGGCAGCAAGCAAATATAAAGATCACTCGCCACGATCACTCTTTCATTGCTTGTTCGGGCCACATATATATGGTGTTGTTCTTCGCGCACATTCCGCTCGTGGTGAATCGCACATTCAACGCAGTGTTAACGGAATGTCGCCACGGGGTAGCTGCAACCGATGGTAAAAGTTGTAGTGGTGGCGAGTCATTTAAATACGAACCACTGTGGCCAATTCTTCCTTTACTCCATTAATGGCAAGCATGCAGTCGGATAGCAACAGCCTCGTCTTTATTAGAAAACGCAATCTGCTTAGCTCTTTTTTTGTTTTGAAAAAAAAAACGTTTTAATAAACTTCTGCTCCACTTTTCTTCAGCTTTGCTGCGGCAAATACAATGTACGGTCAAACAAACACCAACAGCGTCTTTTTGCGAAAAACAGTTAATTTCATCTACTTGTCCCCACAGTTTTTGGTCATCAATAACTCTTGTATTTTTAAAGGTCGGCTACTTGCCACTGATAATCGGAACATCTTCCAAAAGCCACGGATACTCCGGCCAAAAAGCTATGATGGATAAAGTTCTTTGCGTTGGTAGGACAGTCACGGTTGATTGGTCGTTGGTTTCACCGATTCCGGATGACGACAATGCAACCGAAACCGAACTGACGTAAGACGCGACTTGTGTTAATCTGTAAAAGTCTCATTTTGAAATTACAAAAAACAAACAAATATTTTTGGGACGTCTATTACGTCCGTACACCATACATGAGGTTTCGAGCTCTCTGAAGCGAAGTGATTGGCTTAAGTGCAATAATGTTTTGGGACACAGTGGAAAATCTTCTGTGTGATAACGACAAAGCAAAGAGCAATTTTACCATATTAACGCACTACCAGGAACGACCAGGAAAGTACTTTCAAAACAGTTCCTTACAATAAGATAAAGAGCTTTTAGCTTTCTATTGTAAGAGATGAAAAGATTTTGCCTCAATCTTAGATTTTTAAGGGAACTATTTTTGCGTGAGGGATATACGCTTTTTCAGGGTGCCTTGATTCGTGTTGAAGTGTTTGCAAAAATATTGCCCGTGTTTGAGAACAATGTTTTTTACAAATCAATCGTGGAACGGTGGATCATTTGTTACAAGATTGCATATGTATGGAAGATTGCTCTGCTTTGAGTTATCAATTCTTAGGTATTTTTGCTTTACGAAAATTAGTCGAACTGTGTGTTTATACGAATAATTGTAGTCATAAAAAGTTCAGTAAGAAATGTAATTAAATATGTAAAAAACTTGAAAAATATGTAAAAAAAACAATTCTGGACATCTGTATGATCAAAGCATCAACTTCAATTTTCGAAAAAGCTTTGTCTTTTTCATTGCGTTGTGTTATATGAAAACAAATGTTGCAAATTCTTAGAAACTTACAGCAAACATTCCCTTTTTCTTAGGAACCAACCTAAGTTTTGCTCTTTTTTTAGGAAAGCACCAAAGGTTTTAGGAAAATTAGGGAGCAACGACATTTGACAAAATCGAGAATCAGTGAATAGCAACAAAAAGCAGAAAGCAAAAATTATTTCCTTGTGATCCAAAACAAAGTGTTTGTTTTTTAAAAATTCTCTTCTTGTTTAGTCCAAATAGCGCACAGTCATCAGCAACAACGGGCATCGGGAGGACGTGTGTGATGCTCCCACTGTTTCAGGGAGGATCAAACGGCGCCCCTGTGAGCCCGTTTGGTCTTAACAAAAAGTACCCGACCATACGCGGCCTGCTAAATATACAAGGTACTTTATTTTAAACTTATTTTAAACAGTTAACTTGCAGGACGTTTGATTTTGAAACAGATGTCTTCGTACACGCATTGCCTAAATTTGATGTTATTTCGTTTTTAGTAAACATTCGAATTCGGTTCAGTGACAACTCGCTGTGGAATACACTTGCACCACACTGATCACTTGAAGACGCATAGGACTGTAGCAACATGTTGTGGTTACTTGGCAACATTCGTATTGTCGAGCTTGCTATAACAGGCGTTGAGTGAAAGACTGCGAATTAAGAGAGTTTTGGTTGATTTTATTGCCAACTTGTGTCTTTTTGATGCATGTTTGAAGTTTTTGCAATGATCAAGATCAAAGGTCAAAATGTTTTTGATAGATTAGCAAAGAAAAATGCTACAAAACTACTTTTGACGATGATCTAAGCCGTTTGCATAGATGTAAAGCTGCTAAGTGAGTTACGTTTATAGAAGGGCGGTTTAAAACGATAAAAATATTGTTGTATTGAAAATTTAAGTTATCTGTTGAAACATTTTTGAAGTTATCTGGTAAAAAAGAGACCTTTTAGGAGAATACCAGAAGCAGAACTTAGCATTCAAATTCAACTGTTACTGTATCGAAATTTTGTGCAGGCCTCACAGCGTACAACTACCGGCACCAAGGAAACGTACGTGATGTTGTGTTTAGGACCAATCCACTGAACGAGGACGCATTCCACCCAACTTACCTGCACGAAACTCAACTGATTGACGTCGACAGTGACAGCAAAGTTTTTCTGGACCGGCCATCTCTCGGGTAATCAGCAATGTGTTTTGAAATGCTGTTGATTGGAGTGAAGCAGTGTTTACAACCTTTTTAGTGTTGCGGCACCCTGCAGAAGAAAAATGCAATTTGCTGCACCAAGTGGCAAATCCACAGTAATTTGCTTCAAGGTTTGATGACATTTTCAAAACGTATTTTAATGATATATTGAAAACGTATTGACATATTGGCACCCCCGAGTATTGTAAATGCCACTCTAGGGTGCCGCGTCAGCCCTGTTTGGAACCTCTGGTGTAAAGAGTCAATTAAAACAAATGGAAAGAGTTTCAGCAGCGTCTGCTGAAAAGCGTCAAAGTTCTTCCACAGAAAGAAAACGTCATAAAGACGTCAGTCACAGACGCAATGGCGTCCATAAGTCATTGCGCGCTATTTCAACAGCAAGCTTGATATCAGTTGTGGCGATTGAAAAACATGAAGCTGTCCATTGTGGACATCACAACTGCATCGCAAATGAACTCGTCGCTATATGGTCACGAGCAACCAGCCGCGCAACCAAGGGTGGTGGGGCAACTAAGCAGTTTTCCGCCCTCGAGGTTTTCAAAAAAGTGTTTATTTGTTAGGTACAACAACAAGTTCTAATAATTTCCCCTCCACCCCGAAAATATCAGCTGGTTGCGGCCCCGCGGGCAACGCTTTCTCTCTGCAAACGCAACGTTTGAGAAAGCCGTCAGACCGTTTTTGCCGTCACACAAACACGCATCGAGGCGCTATTTTGGGGCAAGGAAAGATGCGTATCTTGCGCTTTCGACAAGGTCTTGTTCAAGTTTTCTGAATATATCTGATCGCTTCGCTTTATTTTCTTTGCCCATACCGCATCGGTTTAAGTCTAAAACGCCAGATTTGAAGTCTGTTGCAGACCGATGGGCCGCTCGGGCAACGCACGCAAAATCGCTGTGAAGATGTAAATTCAACTAACTGTGGAAGTAGCATGCTTCCACATCCTTGGTGCCTGTGACTTGGTCGTTTTACCGCCGCTGGGTAACGCTAGTTGCAATCGGTTGTTCTGCGAAATCTTTGCAGCGTTTCTTTTTGCGTCGGCCAGTGTTTTTTGACTTGATGTTTGAAACTGTGCATTGGTGAGCTGTAGGCTAACGAATTGCTTNTGATTTCAGCAAAATCAATCCGTCAGATTGCGTGGACATGGAATGCGATGCNAAAAAGAAAGTCCTGATCAAAGACTTCGATGGTGGATTCTTGGGTGAATCGGGATCTGTGATTTCGCAGGTACTTGACAAACCCTGACGTTTTCAGATATTCTTTTTAGTCAAAAAGATTTGTCTGAAAGCTTTGCTCATGTTCTCGCAAGTTTTTTTTAAAGGAAAACGTTAACGGAATTGTTTTTGTTGTCGTGGAATTGCTGTTTGCTGAAGGAATCAAAAAAATCATTTTTTCAGGCTGAGTTTGGATGGGACGATCCCAGCCAAAGGTCTCGAGGTCTAGGCGATTACAGAATCCCTAAAGCGATGCTGACCGCCACTGATGGATCAAGGGTTCCGGTCGATCACATAGCTGACAAACGAGGTGCAATACAATGTTTACTGCATGCTTCATATTGCCGACGCTAGTGTAACGCGTGTAAATGTTTGCAAAACCTAAAGCCAATTTCATTGGTCTTGGCGATCTCTTTACGTTACAGTTGTTTCGGAAAACGTGTGCACTCAAAACAAGCACATAAGTATATTTTCACTGTCTTCACATGCAGAATGTCTAAGGATTTTTTGGGCGTCGGAAGGATTTTTTTTCCAGGGAGGGCGAACTAATAGATTTTCCAGCGGGCGTCCAAGAAGACTTTTTCTAGGGAGTGGTTGCATTCAATTTATCAACTCCTAAACTGCGAGAAAAACGTTTTTCTACTGAAAAATTAACAGCAAAAGACCTAGTTTCAAAATCCAAGTGGGAAAGGCCCCCTAACCCCATTCAGACGCCCATGTGCTTACGATCAGGATTTCGCAATGTCTGTCCACTAGAGTCTGTGATCGTTTTGCTTTCATTTGCTTTTCTCTGATTTTCATGAAACCAAACTCTGTGATTTATGTACATTTTTGTCGATGTGCATAATTATCTGAGAACAGAGGGTACTGAAACAAGTAACGTGTCGTCGACAAACGTAAAAGATTGATTAGTTTTTGTTAGATGCAATCAATTCAACTAACGTAAGCCGCGATACAGAAAGTATCTGCTGGGAACAGGATGTCACGCTGCTCATCTATTCCATGTTTCTTGATAAGACAAATCGTGCGTTTGACTGTAATCTTACAGTTACGGTAAATTCAAAACCTTTCAGTGTTTTCTGCCGATTACTAATAAGTGCTGCGAACTGTTTTTTTTTGCTGCAACTACAAAAAACAAAAGATTTTTTCGGGAACCTTTTGTCTGNACAATATTTTGTAAATGTTGCTCTTACCAAGTATCATCTGAAGCACTTTCAAACAGTAACCTCGCAAGTAATCGGAAAACTGAGGCTTTGGAATTAAATTCAACTAAAGTTCTTCAATTCACCTGAGTCCTTAGTGAGTGATCGATCAAGAGACACGAACCCGAAACGATGCTTTCAGGTGGTGATTTGTTGTTACAGGAATTATCCGCAACGGTGCCTGCACGTATATCTCCGCCTGGCAAGCGTACGATTGTCATGGAAACGAAACGTTGGATTACCGCATGCTGGTGATAGAGAGTTTGGACTCGGACACCGAAACGAGACGTCTTTCACCTGTCGCTGTTCTTGGAGATAGATGTTTGGATTTAAACAATGGTTTGCATTTTTGTGGTGATGATTTCGCTGACGTTCGTCAATGTAAATAAAGTTATTCCAATGATCAGCAACATTTTTATATGTTAGTACGGTGAAGCAAAGTATACGTTTTTACTTCCATTAAGTGTTGTTTTTAGTAGTGAGACATTACACTGGTCACAAAGACAACAACAAGTTGGATGGGAAGTGAAAATGACCACTGGGTAGGTACTTGGAGGGTATAAAAGTCTTCACCAAAACGCAAAATTTCAAGAAAATGGTCGTATTTTTGAAAACTCAAAATACCTTAACTGCGATGATGTTTGAAAATATGGAAGAAACAGGAATAGCAAATAAAAATCCTAGCGCCGTAAAAAAGCTTTAAACCAGTGGTTCTCAACCTTTTCGCTGAAAGGAGCCAAATCCAGACTTACGACTTAGTTAGGGAACTGCACACAAGGGATTTTAACACAAGTCATTTGACACGTTTTGTTTTACAGCAGAACGAAGTCTGTTGCAGAAACTATTAGAGGTTTTACTGAAAGACTACTTGAGGATTGCACAAAGGGTGCTTGGGAGCCATACGCGGCTCTCCAAGTCAAAACAGTGGTTGAGAACCACTGCTTTAGTAGACATTCTGTAATTTTAAGTTCAACCAACAGTTTTCTTTTGTTTTTTGGTTAACTTGCAGTCATGACATCAGTACTGACAATGGTGAAGACTGCTCCATCAAACTTTTGTTCATTAGCCGGTTGCTTTCACGCTTGATTTCATCTGAACAAATATCGATTTTAACGTGTTCAGAATTCAAACCTTAGGATCGATGTTATCCCGATAATATCAAATTCATCCTAATAATTGTTGAAGTTTCAAGTATTAAAAAGTTTTTTCGCCAAACCTTGCATCTCTTGATGTAAGTTATTTATCTGCATTTAAGATGACCTTTGCATATACTGAACATACTGAACATTCTTGCTGTTGTACCTACGTGCAAATTATATAAAATAGAATCGCTAAATTTTTACAGAACCATGAAAACCTGGCAACAACTTTGTAATAACTCACTTGAAATGGTACATGTTTGATAAATGCACCCAATCTGTTCAGTTGATATTCGCTTGTATATTCCTTTCGGAGTGTTACGAGTGGTCTACGGACGCCCATCTTTGCTGGTGCGCAGAGTTGCCAAGTCTAAACAGACCTTTCCAAGCCCGAAAATTAGAGTCTCGCTTGAATTTTTTCTCACAAGCAAAATTTAAAGACAGTTAGTTGTCTCTACGACTACAAAGAAAACCGTTTGTATGCTTCCGAGACAGAAAATTCAAGATCCTGTACGCGGTGGGCTTGGGGTACTTCGCCGTGGACCATCGTAGTATCGTACTTAGCTCTCATCCAATCATCAATCCCACATACCTACTCCTAGGTGCTNCACTGCTCAGTTGCACAAAATTACAAGTATCCACACGAAACGAAAAAATTTACACAAAGATTTNTACACAATCAGGCAATTAAACAACAATTGATGCAAGGCAGATCAGAATAAAATGGGACAAATTGGTCTAAAAATGCCGTCTATAAAAAAAGCTAAAAATCTGCCAGTTCCAACTCAGAATAAGCTAGATTTCAAGCTAGCCACCAGACAAGTGGTTCTAAAACTTTACAAACACGCCGAACCCTTACGTAGTTTTCCATGCTTTTGCCGAACCCCATTTTTGCCCAATAAAACAAAGTAAAAATGGTTACTGAAATCAGATGACCTTCTTCGGAGCCCCTGAAACGGCTGCGTCGAACCTTAGGGGTTCGATCGAACCCAGTTCAAGAACCACTGCGTTAGACCAAATTGGTCTAATAGTAATTATTACTATTTTGGAGCTAGACAGGAAAGATCCGCTAAATTGGCATCCTGCTGGTGCGATGGGCCACGCCACGCGGCTATTTTGTTTGATGTCGTGTCAATGCACCGCGGGTGAACAGTTCTCATGCACCCATCTATGCCGAAACTTACACAGGCCACAAGTACAGTTTTCAAAGTCTTCGCTCGGGAATTGAACCCGCAGCCTTGGTGGCGCATGCTCACCAGTTGCACCACTTTGACAGACGTGAGGTTGCTTGATTTCATGACAAATCTTGGAAATTGCGGAAAAATGTTTGTTTTTTGTTCAGAAAGTCTCCTCGCTCCCAGAGTTAATACATACCGGTAGTCCATTCTGGAGCTGCACTGGTCTTTGCTGGTTGTTGAAATTGACAATGCTGCAGATCTGGTTTTCTCCTGAAACAAGGTCGCTTAGCAACCAAACGCTTCTTGCCAACCCAACGCGAATTTACTCGTTATCGAGATTTTTAATTTAACTTGAGCAAAAACTGAACAAAAACTCTTATCGACTTTGAAGGTATAATAGAAATTATTCTTGCAATTCCCAGTGAAACCGATATATGTTGATGTTATGTAAGTCTCGGCAAATGGATACCGCCTATCAGCGGATTCCTTAAAAAACTAGTTGGGAATCCCTTTTAGCCGCTGCTATGAATACATATCTTTAAAAAAAAACTTTTCAGTACCTCTGTTACAAAATAAAAGCGCATTATAAGCAGTTGATTATTGTTGTGAAAAATTCAATGCTTCACAGTTGTATAGTGCTTTCTATCTTGACTTCATTATTGAAAACGTTTTGATGCTGTATGCCGAAAGCACATTTAAAGTTTTTGAACAGACAGTTTTTCGAAATGCTTGCGATCTTACGTAAAATATTCTCACATACAGGACCTCAGGATCACGGCTGGTGTCTGGGATATACTTGTCAAAAGCGAATATCTACTTTCTACACCATCGTCGCGACCGGGAAGAGCTTCAACATCTTCTTCACTGGCTATGCTCCTCGAAAACTGAGGTTTCATCTCTTGAACGTCGACGACAGCTCTTCTCTTCGCGTTGCCGTGTGGTAAGCACTTTGTGCAGAGATTGTTCGCGTTGGTAGCGCAGTGTTTGCGAAGCTGTATCTCAGGGTGGGGCAAAGCATCCAAATCTCTGCTTGGATTCGCTTTTTCGCAACTCATTGGTCGCGTGCATATTTCAATGACTGAAGTTAACAAATATTCAAATATTTTTAAGTAAACAAATAAACAAGCAAAACCCGTTCATTGGCATTAAAAAAGATGCACAGATGATTTCGCAAAGTCATAAACAAACAGATAAAAGAGTATTTTAGAATATACACAAACAAACAAAAAATTTATAAACGAACAAAGTAATTTAAGAACTAAACATAATTTAAAACATTTGTAAACAACAAAATAAACAAATCTTAAAAAAACAACCATTCCAAAATTTTTAAGTCAAAATCAACTTGATTTGATTTGTGCTAACTTTGCCACTGCAGTCTGCATCAGAAATCCGCAGAATTCGCCCTGAACGAAGTCAGAACTTGGCAAACAACAAAAGTATTGACGAATTTGAAGAGACATCGGGGAACGTCTCATTGCTCCAATCTGGCCCGTTTATTAGATTAGAAAATGACACGGAGAAAGCCGTGGCAGAAAATTTACACATCCAAACTAAACGTTTCTCCAGCTTTACCCTGTCCCAGCTTGTTTAGGTAAGTCACTGTGTGCAATAGTCAGCCAATTTATCAGTTATGTTTGGCATTTTCCAAGGTTTGCCAGACCAGAAAGACTTGACGTATACCAGAAAGAAACTGGTATTTACATTCATCCGGAAAACGCTATCTACGACAAGATCCGCAACTTTTGGAGCACGCAGGCACCACCCGACACGGATCCTGACCGGTATAAGCCAGCCATCAATTCATGTAAGTTTTGCGGGTTCACTGCTTTGATGCAAAACATTGAGTTTTTGAACTTGTAGGTGGAATATCGTTTGGTTTTTGCTGATGTGTGTTACGGGGTGAAACTCTAGCAGTTTGAAATCGTATCGTGGTTGAAATTATCAGTAATTTTATCTTTCTGAAAGAATACCAGATATATGCCTTGTCTCAAAACGATAACATCACCGCGTGTTTTTTCCATACTCTTTTGTTGTTGTGTACGATTTATTTCAAAAGTTTATTCCTCACAGCAACGAGTAACATCGTTTAAAAGCACTGATCATCATCGTTTCCGAAAGACTGTTTTCTCCAAAATTTTACCCTGTCTCCATAAAGAGCATTGGGTAGTTAGCAAAACGTGCAACGTCTGCAAAGATCTTCACNTTTTAGGGATTTTTTTCAATTTGGCGAATACTGCCATGATCTACCACATTCACTTGTGTTTTTTCGGCGTNATGTTTTAAAGCCATGTGTTCTTCGTGCAGCGATTAACGGCGCNAATTACCTTGACCGAGACACAAGGCTGCTTTACNTCACGATTCGTGGTCCAGATCCCGTGGATGTTAAGACTGTTCCGTTGGTTGTTCTCAAATTTGGACTCCCTCCAATTACTATCGACGATTTTTTCGAGGAAAACTTGATTCAAAATCTGGCTACGTGAGTTTCACGCCATTCAAAATGTGGCTACGTGAGTTTCATACGTTTACCGACTTGTAGACAAACGATTTACAAACCAACTCCGTGCCTCGCGCGGACTGGGACTGTTAAAGAAAACTGAAAAAATTTCGTTTTACTTATTTGGCATACTCTGCTGGAAAAATCATAGCGAGATCAAAAGCAGGGCAACAGCAGCAAGCAGCAGCTGTGCGCTGTTGGCATGACATCATTCACAATAGCTCACTTATGTGCTCCGGATCTTCGAAAGAAACATCCCCGGATGTGCCTTTCAACGCGGTTAGATGGCGAGCGAATGTATGAATAAAGTTGTTGAAGCTCGTTAATTGCAATAGAATTTATTTTTTTTTACCGATGAGGCCCGTTTGACTCTGATTGTAATTGTAAAACTAAGTTTTAGTGCAAAACTATCTTTGTATATCAGGTTTATATTTAAGTATCATATCGTGCAAACATTGATGTTCGTTTCCTAGGTTTCTTGAAGTTCCGTCTTATAAAATACGAGTGGTCAACATCGTTCGCGAGACCTCGACGAAAAAGAAGCGGGATGTCAGGTTTGCTGTGATTCAC
>JGI24159J19872_10006372_pt1 | contig 15368 bp, 5 predicted proteins | sample Ectturendosymbi4_FD_19872 | JGI IMG/M metagenome (IMG submission 19872) | reverse complement strand
ACTTTTCAATTTGAGGCTTCCAATTAAGTTTATCATCAAGTATAACGCCAAGATATTTTAAGCTGCTTTGTTTTGATATTGGGTGATGATCAATTGAAACTAAATTGAACTGTTTTATGTTAGATTATGCAGAATAACCCAAACTACAAGAAAAACATCACCTGACTTTGAATGTATCAGCCAGTTTTCCAAAAGAAACAAAAATGTCAAAATTGTCCCATTGGTCCAACATTTCCCTTACTTTTCCAAGTCAATCGCATTAAAAAGCAAGCTGAAGTTTGCCACGCAGTCCCGTCGCCACAGGGGGGCTTTGGTGGGCTTAGCCCCTCCGAGGCGAAACAAAGGTCCAAGCCCCACCCAATTGAAATATGAAGCACTATAAAACAGTGATGTTTGTTCAAACTTCAGAATGTCAAGCCCCACTGCACAAATGTAAAGCCCCCCTATTGAAGACTTTCTGGTAACGGTTCTGTTGGCACACCAAGCTTTTCATTAGTCATTTCTTTGGTAACAATGGTTAGATTTTAACACCAAACCCTGAGTTCACATTGATAATTTCATTTATTAATCCTACCCATTGTTGCACTTTAAGTTATTTAAACCATACCATTTCAACAGTTTTATTTGCATTTAAAATTTTTCACTAAAACGCCCCATTGGTCCCCATCCATGGGGACGTTTGGGACAATAGGGTGGGACCAATGGGACATGAACAAAGTATGATTGTCTCAGTTAACCAAACCTTATCATGACTCGTTTCTTGATTTCCATTAAGAAATCAATTAATTGCAAATTTACCATGCATTTTAATGTTTACAAAATTCGATAAAAGCTATTGTTTTTTGTGATCTATTTCTCATGATTCATTGGAAAGAAAGGTCGATAGGATCTTGATTTAACCTGCATGAGTTTCTTGTCGATACTTGCATCCAAAATATTTATAAACAGTAGAATGACAGTGTTTGAAAAGTGGTTTTTATTGCATCTGTGAAAATGTCAAACAAAATTGCCTCACAAGGCAAAATAGAACCTAAGCAAAACTGCATGTTGTGCATCATAATACACTTTCAGATAGTTTTTGGATACGGATAGTATGATTTTAACCAAAACAGGATTCGGATCGGATACGGATAACATTTTTCAAAAACAGGAAAGGATCGGATAGTAAAAATCCACTATCTGATCATCTCTGTACTCTGCGGCAAAAAGTGCCAAACGCCTTTTACTTTTTATTTCTGAAGGAATTTTTGACCAGATTTCTATTTCACTGTATTTTATTATTTCAACACCCGAGTTTGAACCTGCTTTTGGGAAGCAAATTATTGAGTTTTGATTTGTCTTGTATTATATGGATAAATCAATATCCTGCCTAGATATTCATATACATTAACCCTGCTCAGGTAACCTCTAAACACGGACACCGTTGTTGTCCTTGCCGAAAATGATCAGATTTTGTTTATTCGCTTATACTGGATTAGCTGACAGGTTTAGACGCGCGCGTGGGTTTTGTACAACTTAGCAAGTCTTTTGAAACTCATCCGATCAGAAAAAAACAACGTGTTAATTTTGGAAAACTTTGTGTATGCTGAAGAACAAAAGCAATTTTCCTAACAAAAATGTGTGAAGTGCTCTTAAGAAATGAAAGAAAAAGTAAAGAAAAATCCCCAAAATCCGCCAGTAGACGTGATTGATGGTCGGTTTAAAACCCTTTAACGACCGCGCCGGCCTATATATTGGCCGGCATATTTTTGTTAATTACTCGCCAGCCGCTATAGTTAGAGAGCTGTTCCAACCCTCTACGGATGCGGCAAGTCTTCTAGTTTCAATTACATTTTTTTAAAATTTGGGTTAGGGGTTCTCCTGGGAGGAGATCCAGATTGGGAATGTTTTTGAATTTTTGACCAACTTTGACTGGCCCTGGACGCCAATCCAATCATCCAAAATTTTGGTTCAAACTATTTTTGTAAACTACATGATCTCCCGCGTCTATAGAGCCCTTGTATGACCTTCTAGGTTGTCTGGAACCAAAGTTACGGCCCCAAACCCCATTTTACCCCAAAATCAGAAAATTGCAGAAAATGCATTGAGTCTTCTACTGGCGGCATTTTGAATAGCGACAACTCGCCGCCAGAACATGCTAGCGAGCTATTCCAACCAAATTTATTATAAGTCTTTAAAGAACTTTGATTCAAACCCATCGAAAGACTCATGAAGTCTTGTAGTTTGCACTGAAAAAAAACTTTTGAAATTTGGGTGCGGGGTTTTCGGTGGGTGTCGTTAGAAAAAGGGTAAGTTTTGCTATTTTTTGGTTGTTCTGTTATGACATCACCACCCGGACAACGGGCCAATATTGTGGCTCAAAGTTTGGTTGTATTTTAGGCTGGAATATGAAGCTGTATAGGCCGAGATCGACTTCTTAGCGTTTCTGGTCCCCACGTTAGGGTCAGAAGACCCCAAATCATTTAGGACATGGCTGAGTAATTTCAGGGAATTTCCCTAATTAATTTCCGGATGTTTGGCCATAACTTTTGAACCAGAAATGCTAGAAAGTCCATCAAACCTCAAAGACTCGTATTGTTGCCTAAAATCCAAGAAAACGAGTCACAAAATCTGATGGATTGTTCTGAAACGTTGCGGGTTGCATTCAAACTAATTGAAACGCGAGACTTCTACGTTCACTCAACTTTCTGCCGAATTGACACGTGAAACCCAGGTTGAAATTTTAGAGTTCATTGTTTGTTTACATCGAACTCATTTAAGCATTTCCCTAATCCTCAGTCAATGAAAATTGCAGCTCTGTGCAGGAATACTTGGAACACATGTCATATTTTACCAATTACTTCCGTCTATGTTAGTGACCCCTTTCAAACGAAACCTAACAGTGTTGTGTTTGCATCAAGTTCACTTTGGCAATGTGATGTTATGATTTATCTCTAGTGGAGGAAGTGAAGAATTATAAATAGAGATTGGATATCTTCAGATGGAATAACGTCAAACCACGGTAGAATGCACTGAAAATAACGTGTATACCCAAATTGACAAATCCTAGGGCATTACTCTAAATATGAAACTCTAGAATTGGTGACTAGGTAAGACAATGTAAGTTGCTGGGTGATTTCTGCCCTCAGAAAAAGTTGCAGTGAAGATAACAATTGATAGTTTTTCTTGTTTGTTCTTGTCATGACGTTCACAGTTTTGTTGACGTTTGTAAACCCATGCGGATTTTGAACACAGGATCTGAAATTTCTTTTTTCACCAATTTGGTGAAGATTTGATTTGTTTGGAAAGGAGGTGTAAAAAAGATTGATTGATTTACGTGTGCAGATAGCGTAAACGCTACAATCTCTCAGCGAGTTTTCAAAATATTTGAATTTTATGTCATTAAACGCTGTGAAATGCGACTGCGACAGCATTTTTGTACATTACTTGCACTAAGCTTGCTTCCCAAAAATGATTAGGTGATCACCTCCAACGAAAATGCAGTGCTCTGACTTTTTGAAAATTGCGAGCCGTTCCATGAAAACAACTTACAACATTTCTTGTATATCAATCAGTCGCTCAAGATATGGACGACAACAGTATCCATGCTTTATATGAGTGCAAGTTTTCAGAGTTCACAAACTAGTTCACAATTTTGGTGAAGATAATATACTAGATTTGAAAAAGTCACAAACTGATTCACAAATATGGTAAAGGCAATATCGCAAATTGGAAAAAGTTGCACATATCTTCTAAACAAACTAGCATATGTTTCACCTGCTCAGTTCTAACTCTGAAAATGATGTACTGCGAAAAGGATAACACAATCGTTTATCGCCACAGCTCTGCAGTAAGATTAAGAAATCCTTGTCGCCGCAGCTTAACACAACGGTTGGTTGGTGCAGGCCCGTAGCCACGGGTGGGCATTCGGGGGTAATGCCCCCCAAATTTCTTTTGTGCCCCCCCCAAATTTTATTGCGCCCAGAAAAATTGGTTTTAAACATACAGTAAAAGCAAAAATCTTGCCCCCCTAAAAATGTATTGTGCCCCACCAATTCTTGAAACCTGGCTACGGGCCTGGGTTGGTGGATGTAGCTCAGGGGTCGGCGACCTTTTATAACAAAAGGGCCGTTCTGCTTCATCTTCCAGCAGATATGGCAGGTAAGAAGCCACAAAATGTCGATGCCATTTTGTTTTTCGTGCACCTTCATAGGGACATATACGTTAAATTGAAATCAACCTAATTCCAATAATAAGCAAATGCAAACCTAAATTACAAGTTTTGTCACATCCAGAAAGAGCCACTTTAGAGAAGCTGAAGAGATGCAGGTTGCCAACCCCTGATCTAGCCATTCTAAAGTAACAGACTTCAATGAGATGAAGCCATCTGGGGCGGTGTCAGGAGGCCATGGTCCCTCAAATTTCCAGCATATCTTGTCGTTTTGTTTGTGTGAAATGGTGTCCCCAACAAAATATTGGTGTTCGTCAAAATATTTGCCCACCAATTTTTTTTTGGGCTGACTACGTTACTGTTGAGATGTACAATGGATTTAAAATGTGAACACCGTCGTAACCCCAGGATTACAAAATTCATTGCCCACACTCAACTGCACATAAAGATGACTTAGCACTACACGTAATTAAATTTGTACAAATGACTAGCTTCTAGAAAACACAATAACGTGTTTGCGTTTTTTGAAGTCCTAATTGGAAAAAATTCAATTTAGTTTCCTTTAAGTGGCATGCATCTTTTCGATAAGACAGATTGCAGTAGTGGCTGTGTCAACGCTCTCAGCACTTATAAAATGAAAAGTATCTCGCTAGTTGCTACATACGTTATGTTCTGCTGTTGACTCTACCCGATGAAAGATGAAGCACTTTAAAAATATGCACCTGTCGGACTCCGATTACTTGAAACAACTGATTTTTTACTCGCCGGCAAGGAGAGGGGAAATCATTGATGAAAATTTTAAAGCTCCGCAAAAATCCGTCTGAACCATTGCAATACGTGTATCATCATCGCAAATAAACATGTAGAATGAATGCTATTGTTATTAAAACAGTGACTAAGGCATAACAAAGAAGACTTTGAAAATGGCTTGCTTCTTAGTCAGTGTTTGAGCTTTAAAAGCTTGGTTAGCCTGACACTTTCTGTTGCAGCTTTATGGAATCGGGGCTACTTGTCCCACTGCCACCCCTGGCTAAGCGCCTGTGTCTGACAATACTCGCAGTCATTATGTTTATGCTAATGATACATTTCCATGGCCGCTTGAAACAATTTCCAAAGATTACGAATTTCACGATTACAAGCATTGGCAAGTTCTGCATTTCGGCAAAGAATATCTAGGTTACAGTCGAAGTTCATATTGATGTTGCTGGACTTGCAGTTCATGGAATCGAAGTTAGGATCAGACTCAAAACATACAGTACTTAAATGTTGTTGGTGGGCCCTGATTTGATCAAGGCTTTATCTGCCCGTACTTAAGTCATCTGTAAACAAATTTTGAGCCACCGGTTCTTTGAAATCTCTCGAACGCTGAAAACAAAGTGTTGTGTTGAAGATCGGCAGCGAATAGACTTGATGGATAAATTGGAAAAAGTGAATATCAATAAAATACTCCTGCAATGGACGTTCTCGAACGATTTTTTGCCATTCAGCGCGTATACAGCTTTGAAGCGATGCTGTTGTTGAACTGAATTTTGATTTTCTTGTGCAGAAGATTTGCAGATAAACGTTTCGTATTTACACAACTTCCACAAAAAGCTAGCAAAACCCATGTAAAACGAATGACATAAAAATATAAAGTAGGATTTCAAATATGCTTTTCTTATTGGCATTTACGAAAATAAGGTTGACTACGACAGAACAAACGTTGTGCAAAACCTGATTAATCACTGTACTGTATGGGACACCAGATGTCGCCACGAAGCGAAACCGAGGTTGCCCGGTTACCAAGCAAAACCTGTGGCGAAGGCACATTGAGAAAATCTCAACCACACGATGGCAATATATCTATATAGTTGAGGAATTAGTTATTCAGTGCTTGAATGCGGTCAAAATAATATTTCACCGCTATGGTGCATTATGTTTTCATGTGTCTACAACCAGCATCGGGAACTACTGTCTGCGGATAAAATGAAAGAAAATTTTCTTTTCTTAATATAGTCAGCTAAACATTTTGCTGCAAATTTGTCTGGTGTTTGCGGGAACCTGACTTTCTCAGTCAACCCAGTACCACTGAGAGAAATTGAAAGAACAAATTCCTCGGGCCGTTGCACTCGTTTGCAAAGTAAAGTCATGTACAGGTGATTACCGCGATTTCAAGCAAACTGTTTCTTTGAAATACAGCAGGTTGGATATACAGATGAAACAGATGATGTTTAAACTGAAGAACGCAGGTTGATATTTAAATTTTTGCATGACACTGCATCACGTCATGTATTTGTTTGATTAAATTTTAAGGAAGCATGGGAAACTCCACGTATAGGACTGATTTCTGTCGCAAAATTAAGCAAACAAACCAAAACGATCAATTGATGCAGTGGCATATCCAGCCAAAAAATTTGGGGGTGGCAAAAAATTTGGGGGGGCCAAAGTGTATGATTTTAGGCGTTAACACTATTTTGTTTGGAAAAACGCCTCTCAAAGCACAAAATGACTATATTTTCCAAAACTTTTTGGGGGGCATGGCCCCTTTGGCCCACCCCTGGCTACGCCTATGAATTGATGTCTTTTAACCAAGAACTAAATGAAACAAACACATGTAAACATTTTTCATTCAAAAACAAACTAAAACGCATAATTAATGTTCCTTTTGATGTTGACATCTACTGAACATGGTAAAACTAGGTTTTGTTTTTTTTGTGGAATTTTGTTGTTGGAGGAACAAAGCTCATTGCTGTTATAGGGGGCAAAGAGCAAAGGTTCTTTGTTCATACATGGAATCAATAGCTTTGCAGCAAAACTTGCAGAAAAAATGAAATAAATGTATCTCCAGTTTTTTCCCGATGTTGCTTCGCATTCTCAGCCATTGATTAAAAAATCTTGATTAACTCCGATTGCTGATATGTTCGAAAATAATAACACAAAGTAGAGACTGACTGATTTTTAATGATGGATCTGCACTACCGACATTAAACCGTGACGTGCCTGGAAAGAACGTATGAAAAGAATGCAAGCCGATTTCACGTCAGTCATGAGTTTTAAATCTTTGGAAGTAAGGGGCAATCAAATTGTCACCAACACAAGAATTGTTTTTCATGTGGAATGTTTAAACCCTCGCTGTTGCCAATCTTTGATTAGAGGCCATTACCTCAATAGGATAGAAAAACAGTAAATTTCGTTGAGTGAATGGACAATTATCGCAAATACAGAAAAAGACCTTGCCAAAACAATTTTAGTTATAAATTGTCCAGCCATGTGTGTAAGTTTCATCTCAATCTTAAAGTTAATCCATTGGCTCTAATCACGAGACCAGAATTTAACAAAAACGGTTTAAAAATATCCTTTTTGTACCCTATTTTCCATATCAGCTTTCCTCTTTATTTTGAAATTTTTTTTCAGTTGTTGAAATAAGAAAAGCTTGAAAAAAAAGTTTTTTTCGAAACATCTAAAATAATTTTAGAAATTAGAAGATATAGCTAGCGGTATATTTACTAAGAAAACGTATTTGCGCGTATTGACGAAAGTTTTGATGAATAGTACGCGTTTGTTTTGTGTCAGTAATGACGGCCAGGTCACCAGTGCTGCTTGCTGTTTCCCTTGTACCAGAACTGTCGCCAGAAAGTGGTCAACAGAGGGGCTTTACGTTTGTGCGCGGGGACTGTTTGTGCAGGAAGGCTTGACATTCAAATTTGACAAAAATTCAACTGATTTATAGTGCTTCATATTTCAATTTGGGAATTTGGGGTGTCTTGGAGCTTTGTTTGGGGGGGCTAAGCCCACAAAATCCATCCCCGTGGCGACGGGACTACCTTGCATCATCTGGCAGTTATTATCTTAAATGAATGCTGCAATAGTGGCAAACCACTGCTGTTGTGGCGGCAGCTTTTTTTGCGAACTGAGAGCAGCACTCACAGAGTAATCAACGCGAATCCGACAACCTTTCGCCTATTCTCACACCGCACAAATTCCTCGCATCAATGAAACTACAGCTTCGTGTTACCCCCAGATGCTGCTTACAGAATGGAGAATTGCCAGCGTCGGATACGGTTTCTGGAACACAACAGAAAATACTGTATTCTTCCAGCGCTTCAACTGAACGAACAGACGTCACTTCCGGTTAGCAGAGCGCCGGACGAACAATCAACAATTGGACATGCACTTAATTGCGGTTATTTACAGCAAACTAAACACACAGCTGAAACGCAGAACTGCAATCCGACTATGAATTCAAATGCCGGTTGGCGAACTGCAAAGTATAAACTGCGCGCTAATTTTACAAGAACATAAAGTATACAAAACGATTTGGGTTCCACAGCTCAGATTTTCGATCTAACTCTTTTTCAGAAAGCTCGATGTTTCCAATGGCATACTTTGGGATATACGCTGAGTTTAATTTAAATACCTTGGTAACCGTGGATAAAACGGAGCGGCAAACTTGAGGCGCATTTTGGCCGAAGAGAAACAGAAAAGCAAATCGTACAGACATCACCACTGTTGCAAACTGTGCTAATGGACACAAAGGAGAGAATTGAAGGCTCTATGCTTGCTGTGAGCTTTCGAGGAATCTGACTGTCTTTCGCAGCTTTCATGACTTCGCGATAGTTTGAATTCGCACAATTTACATTTCAGTAGTAAGTCTCTACAAGGAAGACGCAGTCAAATCAAACTGCAAATTGTTTCACTGGAGAATTGACTTCACCTAATTTACGCATCTACAGTCCTGAAAATTGCAAACAAAAGCTTACTGGTGAAAAGATGAAAACCAAAGCACGATTTTAGAGAAAGCACGCGAACTGTAGTTTCAAACACACGCTATGACCACAACGCTGGTCTCACCGAAGCCGAAAAACAAAACTGACACCAACTGCGGACCGGTTAGCTTCGAGCAACGTGAAGATGTGTCTTGTTGATGAAGTGAAACCCTTTAAAAATAAAATAGACTGCGCAATTCACAGCCCAGTAGCGGTGGCCAGCAGTCTACGGATGGCGTCGATAAAATATTTGCTTGACTCATCGTCTCGTCCTGAAATAGTTAACAGCACAACAGCGCACCTAAATGCAGCATTGCGAACAAGGAAACGAAAAATGGCGTTGCGCCGCTCAAGGCTAAATAATACGCTTCATTGATCATCAGATGGGATCAGCGATGAAAGGCGATGAGTAATTGCTCGACCGTAATAAATACGGCTAGAGAAGCTTTCTCTTGAACCAATCCATTAACGTACATCATGATCTGGTTGAACTGCTTGTACTGTTTTTGAATTTGTCGGTGTCTCAACCAACTTTCTACTCAGCCGATTTATGCATTTTTTTGAAAAAACTCCGAAAAATTTGTCAGATGTTGTTTGATCAAGGATGTTTCGTAAAATAATGACATGTACTCTCATCAGTGGATTTCGGAAATGTTTTGTACGAAAGACAAACATAAAAAAGACATCGTTTTCAGTATCTAGCCTGTGAATAAGTTCACAACTGAAATGTTTCTGGTGAAAATCAAAATGCAGTAAATTGTTGGAAAAGTGCGCTTGGTTTCTAAGCTGATTCAACCAGTGCGTTTGTTGTGTATCAGCGAACCATGCTATTTCTTTATTTCGTTTTGCGTTAATTGCATCATTCCGATCTGCTGCTCCTCAGTCTTTGCAGTACGCAAAGTGATTTGATGCACTGATGTTTCAAAAACGTTCTGTTTTTTTATCACCGGGTCTTGAGGCGTTTGCTCTGTGCGAGTTAACCCAGTGGGTGCAAAACTTGTGCAGTGTTGCAACCTCTCGGTTGGTTTTGGGTTGAATGTTCGATTCAACACGAACACGGTAAGAATAACACCCGTGAAGATGTGGCGGCAAACCGCACCTGTGCTTGAAGTTCGCTTCATGGCGTTTGAGAAGAAACAAAATGCCAGCTTTGCACTGGACTGGCAAGTCGAAGCTTTGTGGCTTTCCGCACTATTGCATGCATCACAAAAGCCGAGTTGGCTTTCAAGTGCATCTCACTTCTGAGCAGCACGGTTACCGTTCTTTGTTGAAGTGTTCTACACTTTGTTTGTTAGAGTTAACTCACGATGGTGTTACAAAATGTTCAGAGTTGACGAGAAAAGAATTTCCTTCCAGGTCAGAAAAATAATGAACTGTTTTTTGACATTAACAAGTTGAAAAACATTCTCATTGATAATATGTTAAACATTCTCTCTTTGCGTTTACTGAAGCACTTCTTGCTGGAGCAACGTTTTGCAAATGGTCTTTGAAAAATTGCAAAAGTTTTTTAAAGTCTACAGCAGGTTCCTAATCTTTCTCTAACCAGTTTAAACCGCATAGAAAAGCAAAATGGAAAAATCACATACTACGAAATCGCAAAGCATGAGCAACACAAGATGATTTAGATTAGTAGTTCCCAAAAGTGTTCGACCCGTTACCCGAATCAAGGTAGCGATTATGTCTTAATTACCCTCAATATTTCGCAGTGATCGATCATAATATAATTATAGAAGAACATTGTGGCTTTGGTTACGCTTTACCACCAAAAAAATCGCATATTACTCCCGGGGGGTAATTTACCTTCGGTTTCGGAACCACTGATTTAAATGAATTTCATTTGTTACTTCGCATCAACGAGCTGAGAGAATGGGAATACTTTTACAGGTGTTTGATTGCAAATTGCGATCGAAACTTGGTACGGTCAGGTATTTCTGACCATACCTTGGGTCCATGAATTTGAGAGAGCATTACCCTTAAGAAGAATTTGCTCTTGGTAAGACGAAATATTTTCAAGTTGCATGTCTGGTGCAGTGGTTATGAATCGTCTGAATAGATTTGAAATACCGTGGTTAAAATGTGATGGGAGCCAGGGGCGGGTGCAGCCAGCAAGTTTAAGTTTAGGGGGGGGCAATTTCAGTAATATTTGGTAGTCAAGTCTGGTTACCGGTTCAACCATTGTAAGAGAGATGAAGTGTACTTCACATCATTGCTGTAACAAAACAATGGACTGCAAAATGGCTTAAAATCGCGAATGCTGTTTTCCAAATTGTACAAAATCATGGTGAAAAAAGTTACTTTCATAGGCTTTAGGAGGGGCGATCGCCCGAATCGCCCCCCTGGATCCGCCCCTGATGGGAGTAGATTGCTTTCATAAGAGTGCATAAACTTATAAGCTGACATTTAAATAATTTGTTGATTGTTATTATGTGGATTTTGCATATAAGTTTCGTCGAAAGTGGCTTTGTTGGATGTTTTCAGAAATTCCGCTGCTGTACAGTATCTCTATCGGCAGAACACACAAATAAATGATGAACACAACTTTAATTAAGCAGTCAGAAGTCAGTCTTTGTCACTTTTGGCAAATCCAAAGTAAGTATCTTTTTAAGGAATTTTCCAGGTAAATATTCGCTTACTAAATCAAAAGGCGTGCTCCAATTCATTAGTGACTATGAACTGCCATCTTCCGACTGTCATTTTTAAACAAAGATGATAGCGCGAGTAGACATGAAATAGACGCAAAAAGTATTCATTGTGCATGTATCGGTTTGAAGCAGATTAAAAATTTCATTCACTATACTATCAAAAAGCAAAATCAAATAATGTTTCCGCAAGCGTACATCACGCATTACCGAAAGAACAAGAGGGTATTGTTCAATCAAGAAAAAAATGCTATAATGGTCAAAGAGAAGAAATACAAAATTCACAACTGGCAAATGTAAATGAATCTACATTGCTTGCACATTGCATAATTTACATCACTTGCGCATTGAATAATTAATTCGAATATGGCATTTATTGTTTTTTTTGTAAACTCAAAAAAGTCAGTCTAACAAAATTGGACAATCATTCCTTTGCCTTTCTCTTCAAAAATATATATGAAATTGAAAAACAAAATAACCTGGCAAACTGGCTTCCAATCCTGAATCTGATTTACCATTTTTATCAGATTAAAAAAAATAAACAATAATTACCAAAGTGCGATATATTTTTGACATTAATCTAAGCACTTAAAACAATCGGCACTGACTGGCTGAACCATAAGCTAGGCAGGATTAGAAAACAACACTCTCGGTGTAAAATTGCTTCATTATAATTACGCAATAGTGCAAATTTCGGCAGAAGCAAAACTTTTGTTTGGTGTAAGTATAAATGTTTTGGACCTCAACGTGATAAACAACTTACTGCTTAAAAGGCTTTTCCATTGCCGCCACTGCAAAAACTCTTAAGCACTTATTTTATTCAGTAATTCCTGCTTTTTAATTTTAAAACAACCAAAACATAAAGATACATATTTCATTATATCCAATCCCATTTTTGCCGACCATGGAGACGAAGCCAGTCACTTCTCTCCACGTAGTTTTGCAGTGATTTCGCTTGTCTGCGGTGAAGGTTATTTCTCCACTATGAACACGAGCTGGCAATCTTTTCCAAGCCCGAGCGCTGCATTTAAAAAGCAGAGAGATTGCGCTTTAGAACATTGGTATAAAGGGGACGACTACATAGAATTAATGCTGTGGTGTCAGCTAAAAAAGACATTTTTGATAAGGCGGTTTTTCTACACGCACGAGATATGTGTCAGTGTCAGCCAGCGCAGAACGTGAGTATTTCACATTGAGTACATGTCAGTTCAGTTCGGTTTATTTCTGCATCCCGACCAAGCACAAAATACTTTATCAGGAATACAGGGACAGGAAGCGACGGCCGTAGCTGTCATTTACGTCACTGCCCCCACATGTCAAGCATGCTGGCTCCCTGCAAGGTGTTATTGTTTACAATTCCGTCACGCCAGCAAACACCCAAAATAGAGCGAAGGCACTTGAAGTGAAATGCATCCAAGCGTCTTACTTGGTGCCGGTACGTGGTCCAGCCTAACATCAATGTAGGGTTGAAAGCCTGCACGCTTGACAGACGGGCAGTTTCACTTCAAGTGTGGGGTGATGATTTTTCCATCTCGGAAAAGATCTCTGCCAAACATACCTTTCGTAGGTGCACGTTGAGCTCATCATTAACACCAGCCCTTCACAGCATTTATCAACTTTCAAAACACTTTTATTTATTATTTGTTTGTGGTACACACTGAGGAATACTGCAGTAAAACAACAACAAAAAAATTGAAACATGAGAAGGAAACAAGATATTAAGTGCTCCTGCAATTTATTGTTGATTGGAAACTCGAGCTGGTTCCCATTTTCCGATCTAGTCAATAGAAAATCGACCAAATGTTGAGAAGAATTTTAGTTGAATACTGGAAAATTATAAGATTTTGAAATACTTCGCGGCCCTCGTGAAGGGACTTCACCGCGGCTCGCTGATTGGGAAGCGCAAGCTTGGACACGTCAAAAAGGAGAGTTATTTCAAGGTAGCGGGATTTGTCAACCACAGATAAAAGTTTTCCTGAATATCCCTCCTAAATTTTTTGCTTGAACAGTTACTGTATACTTCGTGGCATGGTAAGACTATATGCCCTGACCACTGTTTTCTTAGATTTATTTCCCATCGCAAGCCTTCACACCCCAGAGAAATTGCAGGCCAGAGGACCTGGAGCTCTGTATTAGACCTGGCATCAAATTCAGCATTGTCAGCATGGAAGAGCTCAACACTGGAGCACAATTGAACTTGCTTTCCGCTCGAAGAGGTGCCAGATTGAAAAGACTGCCGTCAGTTCTATAGCAGTGCACTAGATGGGTGAGGGGAAGCACGTATCAGTTTGAGAAATAAATAAATATCGCATAGCGTGGGAGCAAGCACACATCTTTGCTTAACACTGCACAAACTCTTGAATTTCAATAGAGTTCCTCCTTGACCAACACCTTGTTTGACGTCTTACTGTGGTAAAGTAGTTTGTGTACAAAATCTTATTTAATTTAATTAGGTTTTGTAAAAAAGACCAGCAAATAATTTTCCAGTGGTGCAATTTACTTGTTTACTTGATTACGAATTTCTGTTGTCAAAAAAATAAAACATCTCCAGTTTTTGTAATGTGTAGACGTTTGAAAATACACAATTATCTATTTCAGTACACATTTGAAAGGCAGATGATACTACTTGTACAATGAAGGTTTGTGACCGAATTCGGATGAAATGTAGCAGCTGCATCACAGCGATAGGGGAGATGTAAATACTTCATGTTTATGTTGCGTGTAGTTGTGACCTAGGTCTCGTACAAATATTGTTTTTTTTAACCTGCCTCGATGCGAACTTCTGACACCCAATGACGGATTTACACATAGGCCAAATAGACCATGACCTGGGGCCCAGCGAAATTCCTTCCTATGACGACACATTATTACCTTAAAATTAGCGAAACTGCCGCAGAGACAAAACTTCACAATTTACTTTGAAACGAGCGAAAATGCAAACGTCTGGAGTCTTATCAGTACAGCAAAAACACGATTATATCGTTTACTACGCAATATAAGAATGACAATATTGCTTTTCATCGCATTTCTGCAGTGTCTGGCAGTCTTGCGTTTTTACGAGCTTTTTGTCAGTGAAGATTGAATATCAAGTAAGAAAGTGCTGTGTGAAAGGCTTTTTACTGAGGAACATGGCTGGGCGCGAGAAAGATGCAGGTCATGAAAGTGGTTACAAGCAGTAGCTTGCCAGCCCAAATTTTGGGGTGGGCATATACTTTGACTTTAAGCAAGCAACAGTATTTTGTTCGGAACACTGCCTGCCAAAGCACAAAATGACAAGACATACTAGTTAGGAATGGGCTGTGTCTCTCTTTGCTACACCTATGGTTACAAGAAAACAATGGAAAAGAAAAAACAGCACGTGCTTGATGGTCAATCTTCCACTGACAAAAAGCTTGCAACAACGCAAGACCGCCAGAATATGCAGAACTCGGATGAAAGCATTTTTGTCAGTATTGGATGCTATACGTTAGGTTGTTGCCAACTAGGTTGCCCGCAATAAAGATTGCTTGTTGAAGCTTTATAGGTTAGTTAAATTAGCTAGAACAATTTATCGTGGGTTTTACTTGGAAAACGGTGCCTACATATTGGGCTTGCGTCATATATGGGTAACTGAGGGTGTTGCGACAATACTTTGCTGTGCAAAACCCGTCTTCATGCTGTTTACCATCAGCCTATAGCATAGAGCAGTGGTTCTCAAACTGTGGTACGCGTACCACTAGTGGTACGCGAGGGCTTTTCAGGTGGTACGCGAGCAGCTTTCCTGTCATATTCGAAAAGCTTTGTTAATTCGTTTCTGTGTTATAATTCGTTCGTGTCTTATGCTAGTGTTGCTAA
>JGI24159J19872_10006371_pt1 | contig 15369 bp, 14 predicted proteins | sample Ectturendosymbi4_FD_19872 | JGI IMG/M metagenome (IMG submission 19872) | reverse complement strand
TAACCAGGGGGGCACGACCTTTCGCAACATGGGAAGTTTGATCAATAAAATACATTTGCTTTTGAAACTTTAAGGACAATTACTCAAAGGGAGGCATGGTGAAGAACCACTGTTTCAGATCTTGACAATAAAATGTCAAAAGTTGCGGACACCAGTACGATATTGTTGCAGCAAAGCCAGTTTACACGACGTCGTACAAGGAGCCCAACCAACCTGTGTTTGACCTGCCATCGCAAAGAGGTAGCAAATGATAGATGAAAGAAATGGAAAAATATAGAACTTGCGTAGTTTTCTAGATGTAAACAGCACCGTGTAAACAAAAGCAAATGTGAAATTGAAAGCAGGACGTTTTTCCCCGTACTCATATTTTGAAAGTGAATGGTTGGAGATTTACCAACTGCGAGCGCTATGCTCAACTGTACGAAGTTTGTTGATTAAAAGGCACTGAAGCGCAGATGGCGTACAGGTTGGCACGTGAGCCATTTAAACAGGCAATTGTTTGTAACAAAGAGAATGCAATAAAAAAAGAAAATAACAGCGGAGAGATTGTAGAAAAAAAACAGGCAGACTGGAAAACGTAGCACCAACAGATATGTGCTTTTTTACACGTAGTCTCCAAGTTCAGCGTCAAACTCTGTCAGCATTTGTAACAACTGCGTGAACTTGGGCCGCTTTACAGGTGAGTAATGCCAACATCCCGCCATGATGTTGTACCTGCAAAATACGTAAAAGAAACATCTTAACGCACGAAGTTTCCTAGTGTTTACAACTAGTTTTGTGAGAATTGAATATGAAATGTGTCCTGTGTAGCACAGCGTTGATTAGATTCAAGATTTGCAACTGATGCTGTATTTTTCATGTGAAAGAAAGGCTCAACAAGTTGATAATAATGACCCTGTTTTGGAGTCCCCTGTTCCACAGCATACTTTGGCAAAATTTTTGGCAATGATGGGCCACTAAACGGATCGTGTTTTGACCGAAACTGGCCCTGGACAAATAAAAATAAGCCATGGCCAGCGGATTGTGTTCAACCCCGGAGATTACACCAGTGGAATTTCACTAAAATGAGTTTCATCACAACATGAGTAACCGCTCATATTGATTACAACCCAGCAAGCAGTCAGTTATTTCCGGTAAACCAAGAACGAAAGCGTAACGTTCAGTATCTGTTGAACAAATATAAATCATGAGCTGTGTGGTACCTAGCACTACCGATATCCAGAAAGAATTCAAACAAGAACTAGATAAACCTTTAAAAAAAACAACCACGCGTTGCAGCAACTTACAGATGATCAGGACAGTTGACCGGCTGGCTGAGACGAAATCCGTCAGTCAAATATTCGGCCATTTCGAAGTCGTCGATTTCGTTGTAGGGTCGTGCAGCCAGCGACTGAAGCTCCCACAGGACTATCCCGAATGACCACTGGTGTTCAACGGTTGAGGTTAAACTTTCAAATAACACCCAGTGCAACAATACATCATTCTTACGTCAACAAAGTGTTACAATGTTCGCAACTTGTACGCGGCACTTTTGTCAATCCGAGTTTGCAACAAACTTGCTCTAAGTCCATTTATGCATGAGCGTCGGAGGAATTTTTTTCCTGTTTTTGGGGGGAAGATTTTTTGCGTTTTTTGGGTGGGTATTTTTTCCTTTTTTGAGGGTAAGAATATTTTTCCTTTTATTTGGGGGGTAAAACATTTTTGGAGGTGGGGGTAACAGTGGTGAGATTTCATTTTACCAACTCGAAACTAAAACAAAAGCATCTTCTACTAACAAGTTAATAGGAAAATACCAAAATCCGAGGCCCATATTAGTCATTGCCTCGAAATAAACGCGAGATCGGATTCTAAATCAGGAAGTTGGTTTTTTGTCATGATATTGAACCAACAAATGAACACATGTGGCCAGCGACAACCATTCGCGCCGCACGGTTATTTGGTCACCAACACTGCAACCAGGGCGTATGGCAAGGGAGCATAATTCCTCGGGCGCCAAATCACTATGGGGCACCAAATGACTGCGGGCGACGTCGAAAAGTCCCAACAGTGTCACAAGTACTTTCTGCAATGCAGCAACAATTGCTTTCGAAAGCCTTCAGGTTCGATCATGGGGGCGCCAACTTGTTTCTTGTCCCGGGCGCTATCTGACCTCGTTAAGCCCCTGACTGCAACACCCCCACTGTTTGTACTTCATGGGCAGAGAAGTGCTGCAGCGCGATGAAAGCTCACTTTTTTAATCTCAAATGCGAGAAAAAACGTAAATTCGAGATATTCTTTAAAAATGAAACGAATAGCGAATTTCAGCAACATCGATACTATCCTTTTGGGGGTGTGTGTGTTGCGGTTGCAAATAATCTTTACAAAGGCTCATAGAATGTCACCTATTTAATCTCAATGCAAGAAAAAAATGTAAATTCGAGACAAACAACAAAAGCGCACCACGTCACTAGCTGACGAGAAGAACTTGTGGATGAGACTCTCCAGCGCCAACCAGCGGATGGGCCGGTTTTCTTTGTCCGCCAGGCACGAATAGTCCAACGGGAAGACGTCTCGCGACAGGGCGTTGTCTGTGATCTTCACGATCATATCGTCGTCGATTCTGACGAAACAGAGCAAGTCATTCAATCAACAAACAGATGATTTTCGATCCTATGTCCGGAGATTCGAGTCGCAGCTTCCACAGGAGGCAAAAGCAGGATCCTTCGCCTTTTTGTGGGTCCTGCGCAAGATTTCAAATGCAGACAACCAATCGCCAGGGCAAGTTTCTGTTGCAGTAAAAAAGTGAGAAAGTTGCATTTATTTTCAACGGAAGTTGCGTTTATGCGCAGCAAGTTCCATCTACGCGCACATTTGACTGCGAAAGACTTGACACAACCTATTTTCGTTTGCGCGGACATGGCCGACAGCCAAGATTTTCCGCACTTCCACTGTTGCGATCGGAAATCCCGAGCGGAATGTGCGCAGAGCTTCGCACCGTGGCAGCAAGCAGCGATAGAGATCATGCGCCGCGATCTCTCTTACTATTGCTTGCTCGCGCTACATATTTAATGGTGTTGTTCTTCACGCACATCCCGTTCGTGGTGAATCACACAATCAACGCAACGCCACCGGAGAGGTTGTAACACCACCTCTAACTGAGTTCGGGCACTGTCGTGCTTCTTGTCTGGGGTTATAAAACTTCTTGCTTGCAAACCAACTGTTTCGTCATAGATAGCATTGAGACGCAGCTAATCCGTCATATAGCTCTTTTTCATGCAATCAACGAGAATAGAACGAAACTGAAATAGTTTTGTAGTATCTTTTTTAATTATACTTTTTACATTTTGCGCAATACTTGATAAAAATTGCAGTAAAAAGTTGCAAAATAAAATTCCTGGAAACAGCTCACAACATTGAACTAGATGTATTTTGAGTATTTAGGAAGCTGTAAAAAAAGTTGCCCAAACTTGCTCTACCGATCACAGTGTAGCAAGTAACGAAACAACAGCAACGGCTATGACGGTTTTCGCTGCTGCGTAAGATCCTTAAATTCAAAAAACGCCGAGAGCGAACCGTCGCCATGGCAACTTCGCCAAGCAAAGTCGCCCAGTTTAAAACAGGTATTAAAACTGGCGCTTTTGGCAGCAGTTTATTAACAAACCAGGTGATTACAGAAACGCAAAAGCGAAATGGCGGGTTGAGACAACATCGACACATCAGAGGACATCTTGTTTGAAACAAGGTTTGANTTGTTACATGCGCAAATTCGCTACAGCGACAAAGGCCTTGAAAACCCGTTCTAAGNGCTAATTTTAAGAAATAGTCGCTCAAACCCACATACGTCGNCACAGTCATGCTTGTTTAGAGNAGCCAGCACACTTTAGACCTGACGTCACTTACACACAATTCCTGGTNGCCAGGTCTTTGTGGACGACCTTACGTTTCGACAGATACGTCATTCCGCACGCAATCTGAACAAAAACAACGCATTTTTATTTGTTATATCTGTACGTTGCATTGTGTTGTCTCTCTCCGGTTCACGTTTACTTCACACAACCAATGACAAATATGGCGTTAACCGTTCCTGACAGAATGTCTGTAAAAGAAAGTGGAAGACCTGTTTGATTGTTGATGCAAGCTGCATAGACAAGATTTGATGAACGTTAGTAAATGCAGATGAAATTCGGAAAAAATGAAACTTGATGTGTAAATAACGAATAAAGTTTTGCGTTTTATTTATTTCTAAGCAGGGTCGGCATTTTGTCACAATTTTCTTGAACAGTTTCATAAGTTTCGACAGCTTGCGGTTTAGACATGATTTTCAAGACAAACTCCGTTTCTAGACCTGGTTAAAATTTTGTCCTGAACCACCTGCGTATCGTATTTCACGCTTTCATTACGTTGTTTTCTGCAGGCTGGCTTTAGATTCATACGAAAAATTGACAGTTACGAATGTTACGGCACAGCACTGCCGAGAACAAGAAACAGGACGGCCCTGGGAGTGGATATTGCGATTTAAACCCGTTGCGCTTTCAGCTGCTTCCTCACCTGCACAGACATGTTGACCAAATCTTGAGTCGACGCCGATTCGTACTTCTCGCTAGATGGCGCAAACAGGCACGACGCGTCGCTGGCCTTGCAGTGCTGCAAGTAATGCTTCAGGTTCTTCCCTGGAGGAAAACATACAACGTTTGAGATAAGAACATTTTTGACGCATTTTTCGTAGTCCTTGAGATTGAGCTACAAATTGACACCGAACCCGTTCAAATAAGCTTTTGCTACAGCTCTGACGTCAGTGCAGCTGGAGTCTCACTAATTTTAAATAATCCGGGCAGGAAATCCGGCCCTGAAAGAGATCGGAACCGGAAATCCGGCAGCCATTGCTGACGCAGCTTCTTCACGCGTTTAAAACAAAGCAGAGTAACCATATTGTGAAGTGCAACCGTATCTTCTGCCGATGATGATGATGTTAACTTTGATCAAGATTGAATGCAGCTTTTACAGCAGAATAAACTGGCAAAACGCGAGTCAAACTTTGCTGTTCTTTGAAACCTTAAAACTTCCACATACCATCATGCAGAAGTCATTGTGACGTAATCACGAACCCCGGATTGAATGTTTTTCCGCAGGAAAGATAATTTTATTTCAAAATCATTTTACGTCGTTGACGCGAGACAAAATTGTGTAACACGCCGTAAATTACAGGAAATTGTGTCATACGCCGTGTACGCATGACACGAGAGCGTCACCGGACCTTTTCCGGGATCGAAACCCACGAATGAAAAGCGTGTAAACGGATTTTGAAAAGTCGGTTTTTGAATTTGTACAAGACAAGCGATGTTTTGAGACGGTTTGCAGACGGCACAACCATAATTTGAGAAATTTCTTTTACCTACGTAAAACGCGGTTAACATATCCAGCACTTCGGAGAAGCTGTCCTTATCCCAGAGGGATGATCAACTCAGCCACAAATGCAACGTTATGTCTGCATCGTGATGAAGAAGACTTTTCACAACCATGATTTTCGTAACAACGTTTATCAAAAGCGTTCGCAACATTTTAGCGCATAAGTGCACATCGTGTCTGGTAAGGAGAAACATTTTGGACTCGAGCTCAAATTAGAAACGCGTGACAAGGACGAGTCGAATCAAAGCGAGGACGCGCTGTTTACCGTTCGCGAACGGAAAGACGACCGCAGGTGGGGAGGAGTCGTCGCCGAGCACGACGTGCTTGACTGACATCAGGTTCCGGTGTTGAACGGAGCGAAACATGGATCCCTCGAACAACAGCAGCCTCTTCTGCTCCTCTGTCGCTGCGTCTGAGCGAACCAGAAAGGGTTTGGATTCGAACCTTAAACCTGCATGCTTCAGCTGAGAATGCTTTTTACAGAGAAGTCAGCAACAATCAAACGCTTTGGTTTTTCTGCAAGCTTTCGAGGAATCAGCCAATCTTTCAACAGTTGAGAAAAAAGAAGCGATTTCATTGCAAGTGAACGGCCACGCATGGGCACTAGTGGGCGCTTTTCTCGATGCAAAGAACCGTGTGTTGATTGAGAATCACTGCCGTCGACCGTGAGCGCGGAACTTCAAGACTGGCGTCCTTGCACGACCAGGCTTTTTTACTCACCAGTCGCACTGGATTTTTAAACGCGGCAGTCGAGTCAGATGGTGAGTAGATGGGGGTGGGTTTTTAAAAAGATCTTTCACCGAAAAAGTGCGGATCTTTTTTTATACAATTATGCGAATTTGCCAGATGGTGTTGATTATTATTTATTGGTTTTGCCAAACAACCTAAAAACTAATCTTATACAAAAAAACTCGGCTGTCTGTCTGTCCACGAGCACGAAGCGGACAGCTTAAAAGCGCACGTGATCGGCCACGAAGGCAACGCACCCGTCACAGTCTTCGCAAGAATCGGCGTCCCATCATCGAGAGTGCCGCGGTGCACCCTGGCGAAAGTCCCCTCCATGAAGAGGTCATCCAGGTTCAACGCGGACCTGCAACAATGGAAGCAAATCAACCAATCAAAACGCATGTGTTTGTTAGTTACATCAACAAGTTACATCATTTTGCCCCTTGGAAAATATCATTTAGTTGCGGCCCTGCTTTCATCCATTTGGAGCTACTACGAACACACATGGGCCATGACATATGTGGGCCAAGAATGTGGCATCATACTTTTCTTTTCGTACGTTCGACACAGCTATCACCGCGAAAGGTTAACGAAATTGTCGCACACAGAGAAGAAAGTAAAGTCTTTGCAACGCATTAGAAACACTTCCAAACTCGAGGACAATGCTCTGGGTAGTGCACAAAGTATAGAACTTTCAGTTGTACACCAGGTTTGGGAGAAGAGCAATGACAGTGTTCGTTTTCACAACAGCGTGCCACGGAAACTAAGCTTCTTCCGATGCCCGGTGAAGGAGATGTGGCCGCTCAAATGAGAGCAAAACCGACGGCAAGCAAAGTACCTGCACACAACCGCAATTAACACATAGCACCAGGGGTGCAAAAACTTTATGTTAATTTGAGGTTTTCGTGCGGTAAATCCGGCGCAGACATTTACTAATCAAGCATTCATATGCATGAAGTATATACTGCAAGCAACTTAGATCCATCAAAACCGGGCACGGCTATGTCGCTGCAAATCCCGTTCGCGCACTCCAAGTTTTTGGTCCCGAGTGCGCGACCCCATTTTTGCATCTCCTGGATTACACACATCCGCATTTGAAGACACTACTCACTCTACATTCATACACAGTTAAACACACTACACACACATACACGGTCAAACACATCACACATCGCAGTAACCTAGGTTTTTGCGCCGCTTGCCTTTCTCCGATATATGTCTTTGCTTTATCAACGTATTTCTTTTTCTATATTAATATATTTCTTTGTCTAAAATATATATTTTTCATCTCTTTTCGTCTTGTAAAGCAAGTACATCAAACAACAGACCTATCGTTACCTGGATATGGCGATGTCGGTCAACTGGCCTCGTACTTCACTGATGTCTCGGCCGAGGTCATTTATGAGCGGTGCAAACTGGATCAAACTGGTATGAGCTGCAAAAAAACGCAAAGCAACAACTTACGCAACATATTTATTAACTTTGAACCGAATAAACATGGGCTTTGTTGTGTTTGACTCACACTGAAGAACAATATGAAGCGAACTACAAGAAAAACAGCGATTTTATACATTTGTTGAGCTTTTATTAAAAGAAGTCCAGGGTTCCCGCACGTCTTCAAAAATCATTTTCCATACTTTTTCAATACCTTTTCAATACTAAATTTGAGAAGTTCAATATCATTCCTTCTCTACATTTTTCCAAATTCTTAATCATGAAACTCAATTTTGCACATTGCAAAACACTGCATTTAATAATGAAGTGCTTTGCCATCAGTAAAATTCTGCTCAGACCCTTTAGATTTCTTTTTTATTTAGAATTTCCATACTTTTTCAATACCTAATGCACATTATGGCCAAATTCAATACTTTTTCAAGGTCTTGAAAGCCAATTTTGAAATTCAGTACCTTTTCAATACCGCGTGGTAACCCTGACTGTCACAGCAGATAGAAGTGTTTGACAAGATTGCTTTGTGCGGTCATAATAATCGCTTTGTTTCGACAACAAACCTGTCATTTAAACGAACGCATTCAACGACACCGCAAAGCAACACTGTCCTCACACGCTCAAACCGACTTACACGGCGGTTTCTGGGCGTTGTTGGGCAGATCTGGCCGAAGGAACTGGTTCATGTTGGAGGGTCCGGCATGGGCCGCATGCGACGCTTCGTTGCTAAGCAACCACAAGAGAAAATTTATTCGAAGTCAATCGTCGGTCAACCTTCTCAGACAGACACTTGACCATGGCGAGCTATTCGTGATTGAACACTACGTAGGGGAAACCCCCGTCTTGCAACGAACGCTGACCATTTTTGGTATTCCACTGGTGAAGGCCCTACTCTCCTATTTGAGCCACCCATACTGAAGTGGATGCGTCACTGAAGTATGCTGTTAGTAAGTATGCTGTATTGTGTAAGTAAGTATGCTGTAAGTAAGTATGCTAAGTATGCTGTAAGTAAGTAAAGTAAGTATGCTGTATAAGTAAGTATGCTGTATTGTGCAACGTCTTCGCTCCCACACGCAACGCGTTCGACTTTAAACATTCATTGCAATAACAAGGGACACACAAACGCATGGAAGAACACGGGGATATATACGTGGCGGCAGTAGAAGTATAGGTTTGATGGCGCTAATACTAAAAATTTTGTCATTCTTTCGTTTTCGGACATCTTTTCATTGACTGAAAAAGGCATTATGACCGAATTGACTTAATTTTTTTCGGTCATTTCAAAGAGAAACTAAGCAGCAGGTGGCATGACGGAAATTTCAACAAATTGCAGCTTGAGCGTGAAAATGTAGTCAACGTTTAGGAAAGTGTTTGTTAACCGGGTTGCCACGGCACCCTTGGGTGCCATTTGCAATACCCAGGGATGCCGCGAGCTAATAAGCTTGTTTCATATATCATTCGAAATACATTTTCAAACTGTCATCAAATTTTAAAGTAAAATGCTACGAGTTCGCCACTGTGTGCAGCAAGTGGAATTTTTTTCTGCGGGGTATTGCAAGGTTGGGAACCACTGGTTTAGGACGGGGTTGGTAGATACTCCATCAGCGCAATGACCAAGTGAAGTCTCACAAACGGCCAACGTTTCATGCGCTTATGGCCAACCGTGTTTGGCATTTATTTTTATGGACTAACTATATTATTTGACACAATTTAGCAAGTTAATATTGTCTGATTGATTAGATTTTAAACCCAACTGCAGATTAGAAGTTCGATCGATTGATTACATGGCAATGACTATTATGCGCCTGTCTCCAACTGTCTCCATTCTCAGGGTTTTGAACTGTCTCCATTGTCAGGGTTAACCTGGGTAATTGTAACCGTCAGCAAGTGAGTGGTGCTTGTGAAAGGGCACATGGATTTATTTTGAATGTTGAAATTCTGGAATGTTGTGCCACATGCAAATCATGCCAAAAATTGGTCAAATTTTCATAACTGTTTACAAAAGGCCAAATAAAAAATTTGCGGCCAAACCACTTCTGAAAACAGCCAAATTGTGAAAATTTGGCCACAAAAAGGCCGAGTTCCCAACCCTGCTTTTGGCGATGGTAGGCTCCGTCGTTTTCCGGCATCAGGACCGCCAGAAATGCTTATAAGCACTGACAGCTGAAGGAAAAGCGCGGCGAAACAATCGAGCACGCGACTCACCCGAGCGCGGCCTGCCGCTTGGTGGCGCGCAAGTGGCACATGACGACCGTTGCGATAATGGTCAAGATGACACCGGTGATCACTGATATTGAAATGTAGAAGACCGAAGTGCTGGTGTGAGAGGAGAGGGCTCCTTTGCCTGACGAAACATCAAAAGTTTACGACGGGAACTTGTCGATCGCAACTTTCTACGCAAACGGCTCTAAAGAAGTGTTTTGCGAAGACAGCAAGCAGACAATTCGGCGACGGAAGAAAAGCGACCAACGTTGGTCACGGGTTCTTAACCTGGGGTCTGTTAACCCCTAACGGGTCCATTAAGGTGATTTAAGGGGTCCAAGAATGTCATATAAAGGTTCAATAAGCTTTGCTCTGACATTTCGATTATTACTACGATGGTTAAAACGAAGATTAAACATTTTACTGAAACGTTTCTTCTTGGGGGGGTCCGTAACTTTTTATCAGGATGTACTGGGGGTCCGTGACCTACAAATGTTTGAGAAACGCTAGAGCAAATGAAATGCTTGTAATGCAAATTCAAGATTTCGCATTTTACAAACAAACTTAAAGATAATCAGCTTGAATACAGTAAGCTCTGGTCTGATTCTCGTTCGTAACACTCTGCTCTGCAACTACTTGTACGTCGTTTGTTTCTTGTTATATCACGCCTTCAAATGCTTACAAGAAACAGTGACTAGTCTCTGGGTTTAGTCGTGCAAACTATTTTCACAGAAAATCGATTTCACGCAACACACTACGCATCTTTAGTCCCTCAATCTAATCATCGATTACTACTACTATTCAAACCTAATTTTGACCCCTGTCACAGGGGTCTGTAACCCACAAGTGCTCAAGAAACGCTGATCTAAAGGAAGGTCTCCAAGCTTTTTTGTCCGAGGGCCACATAAGCTAGTGCACAACAGTTCGAGGGCCGGACATCTTTCGTAATGCGATTGTTTCGGGATATGTTACAATCTACCAAATCAGCAAATTTTTCGTAAATATGCGTGTTATTTTTTCATTGTTGACAAACAGTCTTTGCGGTCGGATGAAATGGGTTCACGGGCCGTAGTTGGCAGACTCCTGATCTAAAGGAAACAGTAAACAAGAGGTCAAAGGCAGAACCGCTCGCATCAACGTAAATAGACGCAAACAAACCTAATGTTGTTGAAGGGCTTCCTGAAGCTGGAGGGTGCTGAGTTGACGACCAAACGCTGTTGTGAGCTGCAAAAGGCAAATAAACTTAAAATACACGCAAATGCCTGGATTACCGCACGAAAACCGATTATTTTAACCGTTGACGGACTCAAAATTAGTTGAAAATCCTTTCCAATGCTAAGCATACGTTGAAGATTGCCCAGTCGTGTTTCTCACCAAGTGGAGTGCACAAAAATGGAAAGTTACAAAAAAAGTTCCGCCCGTCACTTGTCCCCATGAACTTCAGCGCAGGTATAGGAATGCAAACAAAATGTTGCCAAGCTTTATGTGATAAGTAAAACGGGTCAAGACCACTTGTTTTTGATGGCCCAAGGTATAAGTCGACCTGATTTGATGGCCCAAGCTTCAAGTCGACCTGATTTGATGGCCAGCATGCAACTTCCGCTGCTCCCTTTTTGGAAGTTTGGACTAAAAACTGGACATGGAAACGCAGTAAGTGTTGCAGGCTATCCGGTAGATGGAGACGCAATGGAGGAAACTCACCAGTAGCATCTTTTATTTTGAATGGATTGTTTCGATCAAGAACTAAATATTTCCATGATGCAATTCTAACAATTGCTGAAAACCTTTCTTGATCGCTAAACTGAGTAAAGCACGAAGTCATATTAGAAAAAAGCGCTTTTTGCTTTAACAAACAAACTTCCGTATGGGTGAACACAAACAAAGTTGAACTTGGTATTGTTGCGATCGGAAAGCCCGAGCGGCATTTGCGCAAAGCTTTGTACTGTGGCAGCAAGCAACAATAGAGATCACATGCCATGATCACTCTATTATTGCTTGTTCGCGCCGCATATATATGGGTGTTATTCTTCGCGTCATGCATCCCGTTCGTGGTGAATCGCATATTCAACGCAACGCCAACAGTGAGTCTACCTCTCAGTTAGTTACTTAGAAAATCTGTTTGCAAACCTCTTACAAAATGACACTATGCTTTGCACTGAAGAGAAGAGTTCAACAGACCAAGACAGTCATTCTTCAGGCTACCAATATTTGGCAGAACTAGCATGCCATTCGCGGTTACGTTCTGGCCACCAATTATCTTGTGTTGCACGGGTCCGATCGAGTTACTCAGCCTATGCAGGGCCTGATCGAGTTACTGAGCCCATGCACGAGTTCGATCGAGTTACTGAGCCTACGCATGGGTCGGATCGAGTTAAACAGCCCGTACCATGTCTATGTCGAAATGTGGCGAGCAGGTGATGGAACCTGGCAGTGACACGCTTCGCATCGGAGACATTTATTTGAATGTACGCGCCCCCGTGATTATTTCACGCATCCCCGTGATTATTACCCTAAACACATCAACTGATCCGGCGAACCCTGAAAATGTTTGCAAGCGCAACTATAAAACTAAATATGACATTGAAACGGCAAAAATAAAATATCAGGACGCTTTTCGAAATTTTATCCAAAAAAACAAGAGAAACAAAATCCTCTTTAATTCACAACAAAGAAGCTTACTTTTCACGCATTTTTTCAAGCGTTTAATTGTCACCAGAACCACTTCCGATGATTCATCAGTTGGAATTTTTAACGTTAGGTTTGTGTACACAGTAACATTTCCTTCGTATTGACCGGTGCATGCAAGGGTGACAACGAACGTCGACCTGGCGCTGGTCACTACACCTTGTTGTTTGGGACTTATCTGCGCATAATTGCAGCCACGATACAGTATGGTATTGGCGACACACAACAACGAGTTCTAACGCAAACGAAGCCTTGTGAAGTTGCTCAACATTTTTGGATACATTAATTTGTTTCGATGAAAGTCAATCTATTGTTTGACAAATGAATGCAAATTATATATCAGTCTTTTTCGACAATTTGACAAATGAATGTAGAACACTTGCGATGGAGACACTCTTTATTTTGCAATTTGATGCACACATCCTGGAAACACAAGGTAAAAATTAAACTGCCCGTGAACTTCACATTGAAAAAAATACATATATATTTTAAGCAATTGTGAAAACGTAACGGTAACATAAATATGGCAAGTTTACATTCTTCTAACGTCCCACTCCTACTATCNAAGTAAAGTTTTGGTAAACGTCCAATCACATGACACCAGAAAAATTTGTTATTTCTGGTACTACATGACCAAGAATAACAGCAACNTTGTTGTTAACGTCAGCCTCCGAGATTAAACAAAAACAACATCGATAATTTTTACGCACACATCAACTTTCCACACTCTAAACCACCACACACCAATCACACGTAATATTAATTGCGCTGAATTATTACCGTAGGTGCTTTTATTATTGCATTGCACTGATCACCAGAACATTCATCACTGGTTGATGTCTGAAAAAAGGAAGATTAGTAAGGTATAGGCACATATCTTACTTCCTTCTTTTTCCATTTGGATCCACAGTCACAGCTTATCAGTTGCATATCCAATTACTAACATACAGGCTAGCAAATGACTTCCAGCATTTTTTTCTGAACTTCAGAAACATTTTCGTAGTAAACAGTTTAGTTCAAAGAAAATCTGTTTTATATAATTTTGTAATTATCCATACTGCAAAAATAATGTTGGTCTGGACTCGTTAGATAAGGTTGATCCAAAATTGCTAAGCTGCACTGCAATGCACATAACTATTTCTTCTCTCTCTAAAAACATCATTGATGGAGAAGCGTAGAAACCCAGAAAAAATGCATTCAACACAGATTAACCATATTACATGAAAAAGAACAAGCCTTACATAAAACACACATGAAAAAATGCAAACGTTTGTGTGCAACCCATCCCAAAGCAGATCCTAATTCAACAACATAATACCTCAAGGCAAACTATGTATAGCATGTTCCAAAAATGGTAACATATCCATATGGCAGGGGTGGGGAACCTATTTACTATCACGGGCCACATAGATTGTGCATTATCGCTGGCGGGCCACAAAATCACTTAATCTTATCCTAAAATTGTCTTTATCTAACTATGAGGAAAGGCAATTTCTCTTGACTTATTGTCTAAGTATCCACTTATCATGGAGTTTGGTTTTGACGTGATGTTGTACTCTATCTTGGGTAACAAAAATTCTGATGCAGGCTATATGTAATGTTCACGCAGGCCGCTTTTGGCCCGCAGGCCACAGGTTCCTCACCCTTGCCACATGGCAATACCTTTAAATCAGCCAGTACTTAGATTAGAATTACCATGGCATCGCAGTCAAAATATGTGCAAGACATCAACTTGCGAGCACCCTACAATACTAAAATACCTGTATTGAAACTTCAGCATCATACAATACTCGAATGTCTGATGAACTAGTGTACCAAATGTATTCCAGCTTTTCGTGACGTGGCTGTACATGAGCAACAAAATTTAGTGCATTGTGGTTCACCACCCCATCTCGAATGTAGAACAACTGAGCATCTTCTATTCCTGTATCAACAAAATAATTAGGTATTTTACTTTATTTCTCAAAATGTGACACAGCTAATCAAGCTTAGCACAATACCATGTCCAGAGAAGTGCAAACTTTGTTTATGCAGTCATAAAAAACTTAACAGTTGCCGACTTCACAGACTTAGTATAACAAATAATACATGTAGAACAACAAAGACATTAAGTAACACTCTTTCGCATGGTAAAAAAAGAGAATTGAAAAAAAATTAATGGTTTGTTGTAATCCTAGCAAACAGTATAAAGCATACAATATAACTAAAAAAATATTTGCCCAAATAAAAAATACAGTAAGTCATGATATCATATTATTATGTCAAATTTGCAGTATCAACAGCTAACATTACAAAGATTGACTTTTCTCTGTGCAACTGTTGAAACATGCATGAATGTTTAGATATAAATAGTTCATAAATATACCTTCTTTTATACGTACCAATTCACATAGGCAAATGTACGAATGTATCCTCGGGGTACATGTACACTAGTTTGGGAACCACTGGTCTAGGATATCTAAATATTTACAATTGTATAGCAATACTTTTCTATCAATAACATTTTCAACATTGATGTTGGCCATTTCTAATTTTGCTATATATTTATATATTACTCATTGTAAGGAAGTTGCAACCCTGACATTTGTTTATTTGGCTGGATTAAATATGACAAACTTTGACATCTGCTGCAGGTTGATCACATTTGAATCAAAGATCACTTTATATATTTAAATGTTTCTTTGGCTCTTTACCTCATCTTACTTTCTACTAAAAACAGAATCGTCTTGCGATCTCTTTTTACACTTTGAGAGCCGGCGTATGATATATTCGTACTTCGATTTCGGCCGAAAAAACAGCAGTTTTCGGTTGCCTTACCAACGCCCTAGCTCCTTCGCCGATTGTGCTAGAGAGCTGTTCAAGGGCTCAAACGGATTGGCCAGTCTAGTAGATTGCACTCGAAAAAAATTTTTTGGTTGGGAGGTG
>JGI24159J19872_10006368_pt1 | contig 15370 bp, 14 predicted proteins | sample Ectturendosymbi4_FD_19872 | JGI IMG/M metagenome (IMG submission 19872) | reverse complement strand
TTGCAATGGCACGATAGCAAAGTATCGGCAACTATTCACTAGTGACAACAATCCACACCGTTTTCTAGATTGCGCAGCATTGCCTCCTCCCTAAACCGTTGTGTTTGCCAGAACCTTTTCACGTCAGGAACAAAACTGACATTAATTCAGACAGAAAATCCCGTCGCTAACTCATCTTCACAGGCTTAGCTGCAAACTAAACTTGCAAAAGATTTATACCGAAACTTGGGACGCGAATAAACATTTGAACTTTGACTTTGGCACATCCAGTAAGTGCATGTAAAATATTTACCTTTTCCTTCAGCACAGACACTGGCTGATTACCGCCAGCAACGCCCCAAACATGTTTGGAATAATGTTCAGACCGGATCAAAAGCAGCTGAGCCTCCTTGACGCAAGCCCTGCAACGAAACCGAACAACCATTTCAATACTCAACACAGCAACCTAAACCACGAAACCATCCATTCAGCCAGGGCGGCTGCACCCAAAGCTCATGCATGTTAACTTTGAAAAACGAGCAAGAAAACACTTCCTAACATTCCGCAAGTTCATATTCGTTTCATTCAGTGTAACTTTTCAACCACACACAGCTTATCAAAAAACTGAGCGTACATGGTTAATTCGTTTTCATCATCCTCCTTCAGATATTCGAGAAATTGCTTGGGCACAACACGATCATATATTGCACGAGCCAAAAATTTCCCAAGCACCTGCATGATGAAACAAAGGTGGTCAGACGCACAACGATAGGAACAGGACAAATTTGAACGCAGTGGGTTCGAAGGAAGGCAGCACGTTGACACGTAACAAATAAAAAAGAAATAGCGAAACAGATTAGGCTCGATTTATTACGCAGCTGATTTGATCTGCAACTTAACGTAGCGGAATAACTATTTTCAATTCCTACCACTGGTGCGTCAGGGGTGTCGAGGCATAGTTCGGGTAGATCGTCACACAGTGACAAAAGTCCAAGTTTAGTATCTTCCACATCCAAGAAAGGCCTACCAAGCTGACCGGAATGATGCCCTGAACAAAAGCAAACGACACAAGTGACATCAGCCAAATCAGTGGTGTCGGGATTGCAAGCGCATCCCCAAAAGTTTTGATTCGTCGAAAATCCGGGCAAAATCTCTGAAAATCCGCTTGAGGCGATTTCTTCGAAATACGACCCAATGAAGATGTACGAATAAAAACCAACTTACCCATTTTTGCATTGTTATTAAGCTCCACTTGCTGTTTAGGAGACGAGAGAGCTAAAATCAGTTCAGATGCTAGTTCCCGAAACTCGTTCTTCCTTTCCATTGCTAATGTAATCAAACAAATAACCACCTGCAAAATGAACGTCAAAATCTGTAGATATCAAATAAAACTTGTCGGGCGATTGTGAACTACCCATCAACTTAATAAAGCCAAAAACCGAGTTTTATTATCGATAATCGCTAGTAGCAATTCATTTAAGAAAAATAGGCAAATATACAATATAGACATAAACGTATTTGCGAAGAAGACACACAACGGCAACCAGACGAGCGGATAGTTTCTAGCATGTGGAATTTTTATCGGAAATCTTTTTTTATTGAAAATGTGCCGGATTTTTAACAAAACTTGATCAGATTACAAAAAATGCAACTCCTCCGATCGGATAGGACTAGTTATCGCCAGATTTGAATCTAAGCCAGCACCGCATACAATGTTAGGTCAAACTTGGGATATCTAAAGGATTTATGCCGAAAATACGTTTCATGAAATGCGGAATGCGCTCGTGCCGCTTCTCCCCCGTAGAAACCACGCAGACTGTGCACGCCAAATAAAACTCTTGCACATAATGCTATTTTAGATAAGCTGAACAGTAAATACCGGTTGAAACAATCTATGAATAATTTGTCCAACTTCAAATCGATATCGAAAACCTTACCAGTCACAGCTTGATTTACAAGTTACCAGCTTTCGAGACTGATGTTTTCGCCAAGAGAAATTTGCGTTTCGGTGACAGGCCGAAACGATCGTAAAAAGAAGGGTACAGGTTAGACAAGTTTGCAAGGCATGCCAGTCAACTCACCAGTGCTTTCTTTCCCATAATGTTTATGTCCCCAAGTGCATCCTGAAAAAAGATGTACTCCTAGTTAATACAAGCAACGAATCAAAGACAATTTGGGACAGGCGTTACGAAATTTCGGGAACACATCATTTCATCCGATTTAATTGTGGCGCCGTTATTGTTGCATCATCATTTAATCACGTGTGCCATCCTGATTGAGGTTCTGAGATACACGCTGCACGGTGGTTTTTACCCTTTCCAGCCCTGGGGACCCCTTGCCTGCGGTTATGTCATTAGTCAAAGTGGTGGTCGTCGTTGCTTGTGCATCTGAGGGTTAAAAGAAAACACTTCGCCATTCCTTCTGGGGACTCCCAGATTTCGCACTGGGGACCCCGTTAAGAACCTCTGTGTTACAGGACGATCTTATAAATAACAAATGTCGAAACACTTACTATCACTTCAGAAGCTTGGCAGTGTTCAAAATACTCCTTCAAAATAGGGACAACCGCCTTTTCTATTTCATCGCGATTCCATTCAGGCTTCATCGATTTGAGTGTAATATCTTCATCCTTTTAAATGATCATTTAATTTTACAATTCTTACTAAAAGCAACAACTTAGCCAATGCAATGCTATGTGCTGCAACCACCGGCGAGTAGCAGTGGCGAAATGCCAAAAGAACTTAGATGTGAAATCTAACCATGCACCATGATATGCTACTTTCTTGCTTCTTAGACATCAAAACTCGTGCCGATACCTATCGCTACTCCAAGCAGAGAAATGCGCGACTAAAATATTTTTGTGCACTAAATAATCAACTCAGATCACACCTACAGACTTGACAATCTACGAGCGTTAACCAGAACCAACCACTAACATTTCTGCAACAATTAACAAATTTTTCAAGCAAGGCCGAGCGCAAATGCCAATAGCTAGCTTACGTGTTTTGCAACGTTGAAATACTGCAATGCTGTACAAGGGCAATTTCAAATGTGACTAACGGTACATGTTGACTACTTTTTCATTTCTATAGCAAACATGAAATATAGAAGAAAAGTAAAACCAGTAGCATTTGTTAGTGATGACTCATACTTAGTGTTTGCATGTTTGGAAAAATTCTCCTCTCTTTTAATTTTTTGGTCATTTGAATATTTGTTTGTGACTAACGGGACAGGGGACAAAAGTACCAAACAAGAAAAATAAATTCAAATTCCAAAGTCTGCTCATTGACTGCACAGATACTCTTGATTTGGTAACATTGTGTGGACAATATATCAAGGTTTCTAATCCACACATTAGTTTTCAATATTTGCTAGTTATAGTTTGGCAACGGAGATATTTGCAGAGCATGCTCTTGTGACTAACGGGACATGCTGTTTGTGACTAACGGGACATTTTTATTTGATGACCACTTCTATGCATTTATTTGCAAAATAAGCCTCACAGTATTGAATTATTCTGATACAAGGCTGAGAATCAAGTGAGTTAACTAAAAAAACCTTGTTCGAAATCACTTTTAACTGTTCAGAAGACGGCATCCATTAGAACGTGACCTGCATTTCAAAATTATAAATTCAACTAACAAGAACTAATAAGCAACCAATTTTGGCTAAATGCAAAATTTGTAATAAACTTAAATGAAGATATCTGTAAAGACCATGGTGATGTAAATGTTTCCTATGCTATGCATGCAAGCAAATGAATCCAAATCTAAAAGAGCACTTGAAAATTTATTGGTTTAAAACTTCACTCAAAAACCAAAAATTGTCAAACATGATAAATCCATTGCTGCACAGATTGAGATAGTCAAACATTATTTTACAACAGCTTGGCAAATGATGAATGATAACTACAGCAACACAGGCTATAAAAATTATCAGAAATTAAGACTGGCATTACCAATCTTAAAGCTAAAAAAATTGAATATACCACTGCAACTTCATCTTCATGCAATCAAAAATGGTTTATATAATACTTCAATTCAGCAGCATTTTTTAATACTGCCATAGCAATGAGTACCACTATAGAAAATAATGTCACAAAGAAAAACTTATACAGCACTGCCACATGAAAAGCTAGTTCAAATGAAACAAGAAAAAAGAATATTTAACAAAGTAACACCTCATACTTTCCAATGAAATATTAGTACAACTTAATAACATGGAACAACAGTTGCAATCACAAAACATTCACAATAAGAAAGACTTGTTAGATTTTGGATTTTTATTTAGGCCTATAGTTTTTCATCTGCTTTCTTTGCATTTCTAAATATTTTTCATATTTCTTCAATTTTTTGAATATACTTTTTTTCTTTTCAACTACAGCTTTAGCCATTTTGATATTATCTAAAACAATGTGGTCCAAGTACAGACCCGCAGGCCGCATGTAGCCCACCACAGTGTTTTCAGTGGCCCTTGGAAGCATTCAGAAAAATTTTCAAACCTGATATTTGTTGAAAAACGTGTGAGGTCACATTTGGATAAAGTGCATTTTCACAAGAGCAATACCCTTTCTGTGTACCATTTTGTTTTATACATTTATTTTGTGATCAAATCAGAAGGTTTACAGTCCTCCACTAATCCCCTGACTAGATAACCTGTGTTTTTTGGACGTTCCTTGTCTTGATGCGTACATGTGGCCCAATGAACTCAGTACCACCAAATAAATCTGTCTATCTATCTGCTCAATGTTGCTTTCTCAAAGTTGCCCTCGAGCCAAAGTAATTGTTTATCCCTGTAATAGGCAATTTTCATTGGAACAAGCATTTCACTACAAATGTAAAATACTAATGGTGTTAGAGATTGCAGAGAGCTTCTGGAATTTAGTCAGCAAAGAAAGATTTCTCAAACTGAAAGATTTAGCACCAAAATGCTCTCAATTTGGAAACACATGTGTATGAGGGTACATTTTCTACGATGAAGCAAGTCAAACCTAAAAACAGAAATCTAACGGCAGATGAAAGACTGGGCGATAGTCTCCGAACTGCACCACTAACACTGGTATTGATGAAGGAACAATAGTGTCAGAGAAGCCTCCACCACAGGTTTCCCACTGATAGTTCTTTGTGATAAATTGCTATCTGCTATTGTGTAATAATTTCAATGACACACGGATCTTCCCTTTTTCAGTTTTAAATGCTGCAAACCTGTTGTTTCATACATCATTTTTTTAGATGTTGCCCACGAGTTGTCATGGTTCTGTAAAATGGCCCGTAGGTTAAAAGTAGTTGGACAATGCTGTTCTAAAATAAACAAGCATGCCAGCTAACTCTAAACAGAAAGATGCACAATTAAGTCAATTATATGCTAACGTTAACAAAACAGCATTAAATTGCTAAAGAGTTAATCAAAAAATTTATTGCCATATTGCTAAAAGGTGCATCAATTTCAACAAGAGGTCTCTGGTATGAACTGCTACTTCACCAACAATCACATGTTTTCTAAGGTGGGTAGTAGGGTAATAAAGCATAGTGTAAGGGACAAATGTAGGTACAATAGGTTAACATAAGAAAGTACAGTAAGACTAAGAGGCGGGTTGTACAAATAAATATATATAGTACAGATAACATTTTTAATCCATTTTTCTCTACTCAGCACCATCACAGACACCAATATTTGTGAAAAGAAACTAACTTGTCCTTTTATACAAAGGAATAACTTGGTGTTTCATTTTTAAAGGATTTTTTTCAACAAAACATATTGTGACTAACGGGACATGTTGTGACTAACAGGACATTGTGACTAACGGCACAAAATCTTTTTCACTATAAACAAAGAAACCACCATTTTTGACAAAATTCTCTGGTTTAAATACAAAGTGCACACTAAATAATTAATTAATCCGAGGTATTGTGTAGAAAGCCTTTAGGTTTTACAGGAAAAAACTTTTAACAAAAAAAATGTGACTAACGGGACATCTCTTTTAATATTATTCAGATGCTAAAATTCCCAGTGATGAAACTTTTTTCAGGTAATTTCAACATGGAAATGATTAGTTTACCAATAGTTTAAACCAAAAAAATTACTTGACTAGAGAAAAAAACATTTAAGCTCATTTCAATGCAACCAAAAAAACATCTGCAAATTTAACAATTTTTTCGTGTTAGGTTTAAAAATATATGTTTTTGGCATCTGTTGTTTTTGTAAACAGTGTTTTCATAAAGACTGAAGTCATTTAACAGTTTGTTTGCTTCAATTTTTTGGTTTTATTTTTTTCAACCCTGGAGTACCTTTATCGTGGAATTTCTCACAACTGTAGAGGTTCAGTAATGTCAACAGCCAACATTGATCAGCGTCTGTATGGTAAGGAAATGCTCATAGGCAAAAAGATTATACAAGGTATTCGATGCAATACACTGTCTGTAGAGGTCAAGAAACATTAACCTGCAATAGTTTTTTTCTCGTGCAACTGCATGTCACGCAGGTAGATATGAAAAGTTCATGATTTTGCTGGAAGTCACTGGAGTTATGTCCCATGACATGTAACAGTAAACATATTTCAGAGGTGTTTAGTTTCAAAATTAGGCTAAAAGCCATCACAGGCTTTAGCGAAAAATGTTTACAGCACACACTCACAAACAACAATCACGTACCAGCTCTTCTGAGTCGTAGTTGGGATCATGATTATCTAAGCAAGATGTTTCTTCAGACAATTCATCTCCTAATTTGCCCCATGTTCCTTTGCCTCCAGCTCCCCCTGAAATATATGCAGACACAGCATATGACAATTGGTTTCCAGTTGATAGTTTGTAAGCATTCCTAGTTGTAGTATGGTATGGCCAAACTTTTTTTCCAAACCAACCGCTTTCAGGCAGCGTGGTGCTCTGGTATTTTTTCACAGAATGCATTTTGCTTGAACAGTTTATCAGATTTCAACAAAAATAATAAATCTGACATTTTTGACAGCTTTCTGCAACAATGACATAAATATGATAACTTTGCAAAACACATGTACTGCATGGAACTGACTGCTCATTTGGCAACCTTCCAAAAAATGTTAAGTGGTTTATGGAAAAACGCCACTGGTGCCTATGTTGTCAAGTCGCACCTGGTGTTTTTCTGCGCAACTGCAGTGAAGTAGCATAGCTATTTCCAATATGTCAGCTGCATCATTCTCATTCTAATCCTCAGGTCCAACATCTAACAATTCACAGTAAACCTGATGAACAACATACCACTTAAATCAATTTGTTTTCTACTTTTCATCTAATTAGACAAACTAAAGTATGGTGATTACCACTTTATAAGCTCAAAGCTAATAAGTCCATCTGCTTTTAACACCCACTTTGGCACGGTCCCAATTTACTCCATTTGTTCCTGAAGTAAATTGCACTGTTTTCTAAGGTACCCTGTTATAAAGCTCATTTCGGAACAGGATTGCATCATATTAAACACAAAGATGGGGTTATGAAGGCTTGTGGTACAGTATGTTTCAACTGCAGCCAAGCCACTGCTGTTTATTTCTTCCCTTCACGCCCTCTCTCACAATTTTCTTCTGAGTGCCAATCTCAGTTAACAATCCAGCTGTTGATTTCGAAGTTTAATAAAGTACAGGTTGCTTGTTTTTACAAATCATCCCTAGTTATACTGTGGCATTCAATGTTGCAGAACTTACATATTGTGTACAGTTATCTACAGTGTTGGAGTGACATCTAGTCTGAGGTATGCTTATAAAGCAGCGACTACTGTACTGCAGCAATCAGTTTCAAAGCTTCTTTCCTTCTCTCATTTTTAGTAGGCTGAAAAAAATGGCGACTCAGATTTTCTTTCAACTGCTCAATCAGCTCAGGCAAAACCATACCCCTTTTGTGTTACATTTGGTTGAGAAGTGTGACTTTGTCCTTGCTGCCATTATTTTTTTCTCAAGTGTATGCAGAATGCTTTGAATGAGATAACCATTGCATCATATTCAAGAGTTTTTGCAATGTCATAAGGAGACTACTCAATGTTGAAAAGGCACAATTGAGTATATACAGGTAACAGGTTGTTAGGACTTCTAATCATTGTAACACAATGTGCTGTGGCATAGCATCTACAATTCCACACAACGATTATATTTTTAGACGATCCACACTCCCATCACATGCTTACCACTTGCACCACCACTGTGCATCACACACATGTTTTTGGGATTTCTGCCCCAGGATAACAAATAGGCTTTACTTCTTGCGTGTGAGCAGCGGTTCAAACAAAATCCACAAGGTCCTCAAGCCATTTAGTGTTGTTAATGTTAGGGGGCCATAAGTATTCCAAGCAGTTGAGAGGGCTGAGGATGTTACAGTCGAAGATTCGACTGCTCCTCAGCACCACAGATACATTTCGGTGTATCTAGCATGCCCCATTTAGCATGCGCCACCAAAGCAGCTGACGCCAGTTCTTAGTCTATTCAGTGCTACCCACAGACTCCAGGGAAGCTCTGATCCAGGCGGGAGGCTAACGGGAGGGGTAACTAAAACCTGGGTTGGTGGTCTGGCACTTTCCCATGCCGCTCTCCATGACTCCAGGAGATTGAAGCCGGAGTTCACCAGTGCTGCAGCATGGCGGCAGAAGGGGCGTTGTGAATGCAGGCACTGTGTGGTGAGGGACTATGCACACTTTCGCACCCAGGTTAATTCAAGCATTTCACNAAAAAACAGCTGGATCGCATGTGGCTTTGCATGGAAATTTCTCCAGTCCGGTAAGCGCGACAGACCCGGTCAAAAGCTCAAAAGACTCTGCAAGTCTTTTGGTTTGCACTTGAAAAAAATTTTTGGTTGGGGGGTGTGGTTTTTTTGTGAGTGACATCATAAGTGGAGGACTTTTAGGCCACCTTGGCCAACTTCACCTGGCCCTGGGCCCAAACCGTTAGATGGTAGTATTTCGCTGAAGTTTTTATTGGAAACTAGACTACAATCGGAGTCTTTTGATACTTTGGATGACCTGCTGGGGTTTCAGGTTGAAAAGTTATGATCTGAAGTAATAAAAATATTTGACTAATTAGTTAATTAATTAATTATTTTAGATCATAACTTTGAACCAGAAACGCTAGAAAGTCGATCAAAGGCTCAAAAGAGCCTAGTTTCCAATAAAAACTTCAGCGAAATACTTTGTCCTAGCAGTTGGGCCCTAGGCCAGGTAACATGAGTCAGAGTGGCCCAAAAACTACTTCAATTATGACGTCACTCACAAAAAATCCGCAACCCCCAACCAAAAAATTTTTTTCGAGTGTAATCTAGAAGACTGGTCGATCCATTTGAGCCCTTGAATAGCTCTCTAGCGCAATCGGCAGAGGAGCTATGGCGTTGGTAAGGCAACTGACAACTGCTGGTTTTAGGCCAATTTCAAAGTACAAACATATCGTACCCCGGCTCTCAAAGTGTTAAGGGGGTGGTTGGTGTTCAGATGTGCCTAGAGCGCCAGCTTGAAAGTGGAGTGTTACCTACGCAGGTGGGCTGGTGGAATGCTTGAGAGCACCAGTAAAAGGTGCTTAAGGGTCAGTTTCAGGCACCCAGAGATGATGCACAACATATAGTTTAATGCAACATTGAGCTTTTTAGTGTTGCACGGCACTGTAGACCAAGACCAGCACTGAAGTTTGCAGAACAGAAGCATGGGCACCCCATGTTGAGCCAGCCAAGAGACGTAAGAGGCAATTACGGACTCTGACTTTGACACAGAGGCCTTCCAAGTGTTGTCTGAAGGTGAGTTGGCAATCAAACGTGAATCTCAAGGTAAGTTGGATTCTGACTGTGGTGGTACCATTGACGGTGACTGCAAGCTTATGGCTAGATTCCCTATTATTCAGGTGGAATGAAATGCATGTAGTTTTGGCTGTGCTCAGCCTTAGCCTCCATGTGAATAGGTGGTCAATAAGGTCAATAAGGTTTGAGACACATGTGTACAAGACTATTTCCATGAAATCTTTAGATTTATACTCATGGTGCAAACGAATTACAATTAAAAATTTAATAGCCTTTCAAGTTTCTTTCAACAGGGATACACCAATAGGAAAATATACCCTACCAAATGTACAATTAACCATGCCATATCAGCTGATACCAATTATCAGCTAATAATTTGCAATGCACTTATGTACAGTGACATACGGATCTGATAACGTATACAGCGCAGTATATTGCCAATTACACATGTGTGTCAGTCATGCTTGCCTGTTGTCAGCAATATTGATGTTTTATGTGAATTCACATCCACTCCTTGCTGTCTATGACTTCATTATAATAAATAGTTGAAAAAATCGCTCTTTGCAACATAGACCTTATGACTTGCTATCACCAAACTGCAAATTCTTAGACTGTCAGCTCTTTATTTGAAAAGATCATTGCAGTCTCAGACACAGAACAAATGTGCTGTATCCACAGTGAAGGAGACCAGTCATATACAGACTTAGTGCCATAGCCTCGAAGGTTATTTAACACTTTGAGAACCAGGGTACGATACATTCGTACTTTGAAATCGGCCTAAAACCAGCAGTTGTCAGTTGCCTTACCAACGCTCTAGCTCCTCCAACGATTGCGCTAGACAGCTGTTCAAGGACTCAAACGGATCGGACAGCCTTCGAGATTGCACTTGAAAAAAATATTTTGGTTGGGGTTTGCGGATTTTTTGTGAGTGACGTGATAAGTGAAGCAGTTTTTGGGCCATTTTGGCTCATGTTGTCTGGCCTAGGGCCCAACCGCTAGGCCAAAGTATTTCGCTGAAGTTTTCATTGGAAACTAGGCTCGAGTCCGAGTCTTTGATCGACTTTCTAGCGTTTCTGGTTCAAAGTTATGATCTTAAATAAACAAATTAACTAATTTTCTAATTAACTAATTATTCAAAAATTTTTACTAACTTAGATCATAAATTTTGAACCCAAAACCCCAGCAGGTCATCCAAAGTATCAAAAGACTCGGATTGTAGCCTAGTTTCCAATAAAAACTTCAGCGAAACACTACCATCTAACGGTTGGCGCCCAGAGTCAGGTGAAGTTGTCCATGGTGGCCGAAAAGCCCTCCACTTATGACGTCACTCACAAAAAACCAGCACCCCCCAACCAAAAAATTTTTTCGAGTGCAAACTACAAGACTTGCCGCTTTTTTTGATACTTCGGCCAGGTCCGTAGCCTGTACAAGAGCGGAGATATTCCCACTCAAAGCCACGTGCGATCCAGCTGTTTTTTTGCAAACTGCTTGAATTAACCTGGGTGTGAAGTGTTAATATATTACACAGGTTAAAAATTGTTAACATTCCTGACAGGCAAAAATACGTGTTAACTCATGTTGTCCCTGAAAACAAGTTTTAACATCTTTCCAACAGAGTAGCCAAATGTTTGTATGAACCATGTGTATTACATGCAAAAAACAGTGTCTGATCAATGGAATTATGCAATTAACCAATTTTACATCAATAAAAAGTGCAGCTTTATTGCACATCCNTATGTACATTTCATGAAATAAACAACACGAAATTTCACACACATCAGAAAAACATGAAAAGCAAGCACTGCAAAGTGAGCAATAGTAGCAGCTCCAAACCTAAAGAGATACCTTTTTTAGGAAGTCCTCTCCCATACAGAGATCTTGATTTTCTATCACCAAGTTTTCCACCGCGCTTGCCTGAACCATTGACTGATACTGCTCCACCAGCAACTGCATTTGCTATAAAATCATTGAAAATACAACATGAGAAAACAAAAGACAAAATGTAAGACTAAGTTTCATTTTTCTCAGCATTAAAGATTTTTTATTTTGTTTGAAACAGTGCAACAAGGACATTAACTGAATGGCAACTAAATATTGTCAAAACTCACAAAACCTCACATGCAACAGCAAAGTCTTTACTCTTGTTTGCAGAATCACGCCTAGTTCTTTTCTTTTCTTTAGCCTTCATCCGCTCAGCATCAAAAGCATTCATAGAAGCAACTTGAATTGCACCATCTCCATCCATCATTCCGGTAGCTTTTGCAGGAATTTCTTTGTGTAGACTTAGTTCAAAACAGGCATTACAGGCACTATCAATAAAATAACAGCCCTAGAAAGCCAAGGGCTTATTCAAGTTTGCACAAACTTCAGCAGCAGATTGATGAGGTGTGCACAGTAATGCAATAAACCTGTAACAACAGGGCTGATTGAATGCAAAGATGATGACAACTAATTGCTGCAATATAAGAGGCTGGCTACTTTGTTGCAAGAAATTTTGATTTATAATTTCACAAGCAATTTATTCGCTTCAACTCTGAAAATTTCAGAAAACATTATGGATTGGAGTACGTGGCAGTAGTGGCACAAAACAATGATATATCAACCAGGAAATCTTAAGCAAAAAAAAATGAAGCAAGGAAATACAAAAGACACAAAGAATTCTTTTTCATGGATTTTTATGGGTGAGAGTAGCAAAGCCTGCAACCACTGCAAACAAGTATGTAAAAAATGATAACTATAAAACTAGTAAAATGGTAACCATCACATCTTGCTTTAAATTTAGTGTTAACAAAGTGTTGTCAGCCTCAAGCTAAATATATTGCAAAAACATTTGAAACCTTGATCAAANCAAGATACATGGTTTGTGTACCACTGAGCACCCNCATCTCAAGTGTTTTTATCTGTTTGCTTTGGAAAGTATCTCCATTTTTTCCCACTGCCAGATTCCTGTTTGATGATGAGTGAATNCAATTATAGCTGGCTGGGCTATTTCAGTGTTTGGCACCTTTCTGTGTTGGCTGTGTTTCTTACTCTGTTATGTGCTATGACTAACCATTTTTGTGTTCTTGTGTTATTCGATTATTTTTGTGATAGGCAGGGCTTATTTTGCCATCAGAAATGGTCATATGATAATGATGATATGCTTGGATGATCACATCGTCCTTATCAGATGATGCAAAACACTAAACATCAAAGCTAAACCTTGAACTTAAACTGAAACCCCAAACCTAAAGCATAAACAAAAACCCCGTATGTAAACCTAAACCGTAAACTTTAAACGCACACCTGAAGTATAAACGTAAACCTTAACCATAAACCTAAACACTAAGCCAAACTCAGCCAAAAAATAGAAACATTGAAAACAGTTCATAAAAAGTGCTCCCATAGGAAAGCAAAAGCAGCATTGGTGAATGCTGAACATGACAAACACTCACAGCAGCCATCGACGCATCCCCAAGCTCACCGTCCTTGTCATGTGACGATACTAACCAATCCGGTTCAGCTAATGGTAAAATAACTCCAGCAGTGCTTTTGTCATTAACCGCATAATAACCAACTACCTTTGTATTATGGGCCATAAGTCTAGATATTATTAAAAGTACAAGTTACTTTTAGAGTTGAAGGGTTGTGTTACAAATATGATGAAAGAAACCATAAGCTAGAATGAAGTGTCAAATTGGACTTCATAGATTGTCAATTGAACTGGAAGCAACAAAATCTGTCGACTAATAACCAATTATTCTTGAAGAGTCAAGGTTACAACTTGAAAATAAAAAAAAGAAATAGTGTAATGAACCAGATAGGTGGCACTTTCATATAAACATTAAAAACTTTGCTCAATAACCAAATAAGACACCTTTGTATCATGGACTTTTATTAACTTTACATTTTTCTGAAACATTGTTGTGCAACACCAACTGTTTGCTTGGATGAAAAACGTTGGCAGCTTAGGTGGAGTTTCGTTTTCAATGGTTTACATCTGTACCATAAGTATCTCCCAGTAAAAAGCTCTGGATCACACACCAAGGTGTATGTAAAGCCCAATTCTAATGCAATCTTCATCAAGAGAAATAGTTACCTACTATATAACAATAACAGCAGAACAATGCAAAAATTCCTTAACCCTTATATAATCTGAACTCAAAACTGGCCCTAAAAGGAAGTAAGCTTGTCCACTGCTAACAATGAGTAAAGAAGTGTTATAACAAACAAAGCACAATTCAAGCATGAGGTTGCAGAATGCAGAGCATGATTTCTAAAATTTTATGGCACACCATTGACCAAATGTGCATGCCAATCATTTATATAAAACTGCAATGGAAGTGCAAAATGCAATCAAAAGGCATAAGAAATTTTGCTTTTAAAATGCTTCAAGTATCAATAGAGCTTGGTGTTTGCGCTTTACAAAAACGAATGGAAATTTCTGCTTTCATCTGCACCCAAACTTAGGCATCTATTCTTTATTCAAAGTACAACATGACTAACATTACCTAAATCACAAATATAGGCCTGACAAAATTTTACCATTTATGCTATGGACATGTAGTATTGGAGTGGAAGACATTACTCATACCCTTCCACCACCCAAAAGGGGGAAACCCCAACCTTGTTCTCAGCTGCTTGGCGTGGACTAAGTTGAATCACCTCAGAACATGAGTCGGACGCTTTGGTGAAACACTGTACTGATGGAAGATGATGCTGGATCCTTGGTGTCCATGTTGTTGCAGAGATGTTCAAACTGACTAACATGTTATAAGTGGATATGCCTTGTTCCAGATACTTAGAGTGACTACAGATTTTCCTTTCCCTGGCCAGCTCTGTATGCCTAGCAAGAAAAACCTCCTGTAGTATAGTTACAGGGAAGGTAGTGACTACGGATACACCTCACATGATGTGGTTTGAATAAAATGCTGAGTTTGTCATTCAATCAGCATTTACGTCATAGCGTAGTGGATAAGTTTAAAGTCTTCTGTGCCAAAGGTTTTTGTTTCGACTCTTACCTTGCCGACTTTCTTTTTGGCAATATTTTTATTGATGCAGAATTGAACTGGAAAGACCATATTTTACATCTAACATCATCAGTTGCACAAAGTGTTGGAGCCCTATAGTATATAAAATTAGACATTTCCTTTCAAAAAATCTTCTAAAAATACTATATAATGCACTCATTAAATCAAAACTATCATATGCACTAACTCTCTGGGCCTCAGCCTATAAAAGTGACTTACATAAACTCAATGTCTTAAATCACCGCGCAATTCGTTGTACAACATTTGCAAATAGACATACAAATTTAAACACCTTTTAAAAGGCAAAATATTAAAACTAAATGAACTACAACATTATGAACTTGGAAAGCATATGTTTAAGTTGCACAACAATGAAACTCCTCTTTTATTGATTGGAAATTACCAACTTGTTCGTGATAGGCAAAATTATAACACAAGGCATTAGGCACTCCGCAAAAGATCATTATTTAATTCCTTTAAGACACCGAAAACAAGATCAAAACAGTTTCATGTACTTAGGGCCTAAAGTTTAGAACTCCATACCAATCACTATTAAAAACAAAACATTTATCCAATTTCAAAAGCTTTACTATGATTACCTATTAGAAAATTATACTTAGTTTTATTCTCACACATGCAATGACA
>JGI24159J19872_10006367_pt1 | contig 15372 bp, 9 predicted proteins | sample Ectturendosymbi4_FD_19872 | JGI IMG/M metagenome (IMG submission 19872) | reverse complement strand
GCTTTGACAGCTGTACATGGTAAAATGGTGTGTTTGGTTTATGGTTGCAACTCTGGATATAACAAGAAACATCAACAAGTGCTTGGATTTTCTTTTCAACAAGCCTGATTTATTATCAAAGTGGATCAAATGTGACAACCAATCTGAATGGAAGCCAACTAAAAATTCCGTAGTATGCGGATGAAACATTTAAGGATGATTTTATTTAAAAATGGTAAAAGAATGAAATGAAAAAGGAAATGCAACCAGTTCATCAACACACACCGAAAAAGCATCAAGACAACCTTCAGCATTGGCTATTGCTTGCTTGTCAACAAATACTCTTAGCACAGAATTTATCGGACAGACAAAAATGAAAGTTTTGAAGTTGGGGATTTAATCAAGTCATTTCATGATTTGAGCTTTTTGAACTCACCATTTGGTTGCTTGTGTGCGAGAAAACAAGTGCATGGATACTGCAATGTTGTTTTTAATGAGGAGACAGGATTTTCATCAATGCAAAAAGCCATAAAAGTCGATGAACAATTGCATATGCCACTTCAGTTTTGCAGCTACCTAGTTCCATATCCCACTTTCAATCTTTCATCATGTTTTTTTTGCATGTTAGATGTGCAAAATTAACGCAGCACAGCAGGTGAGAAAACTTTTTTTCATTAAGAATTGTATGCCTAACTAAAACAAAGGAGTTTTATGAACACTGCAATCAGCTGTTTGAAATATTGTGAAGCTAAATGATTTGTAGTGACATTTTGTTGTATTGTATAGCAATCTGGGCACACTGGTAGCAAAACGTTTGCACTATTCCACAGAGGTGTGCTGCATTTTGCTTGCTGAAGGTTGTTTGCAAAAGTGTCTGTAATGCTGTAAGTAGATATATATAGAGAGCATGGTTTGCATTTTCCTGAACCCTTACACATTCTAGCTTTAGATTATTTTCAGACTATGCATGATTAAACAAAAGCATGGCAAAGCTTTAAAAAAGTCCCATAAACTGCTAGTATCATTACAGCTACTGTGACAGTCATGAAACAAATGTATGTGATCGAGTTTACCTGCATTTTGAAACACACCAAATCAGCCTGTTAATGATGGCCTGCAAAATGTGACATATCGACATATCCAGCCATATCTTAAGTAGGCCGTGATTGACCCTACCATCAACGACACCTTGCGTATTGTGCCTGGATGCCTGCATCGCATCCTACACCAGGGGACAATCTTCCTATCCTCACAGTCACCCAACCTGCTGAGCTTTGCCGCACAGGTGCTCCACATTCACACGCACACCGTGCCAGGGCACCTGCACATCTCCTTTACTGCTCACCTGCCTACCGAGGGAATGCATGGCGTCTCAAATCGACATACCTATTTGTACCCGTGGCCAGGGTTGCCAGATTTACCTTTTTCACGCCAAATTTCAGAAATTTAGTCTTGTCTCGAGTTGGTTGGCCTAAAAAATTTTCGTTGGCTTTTTGGCATCTTTTTAGCTTTATCTGAAGTTGGTTGTCCTTAAAAATTCGTTCAGCCTTTGTTTTGGTGAAATAGGTTCCTGCAGAGTTGTAAATAGGGCCTCATTTTGAAGCCCGAACCCGGCCCAACATTTATTTTTAAAGCCCGAGTTAGGCCTGAAAGTCAAGATATGGGCAACTGCACTGTATCAAAAAAAGTAGTATACAGATACAGTTGCTGGTACATGGTTTTATCAGCCCCACATTAGCAACCACCTTGACCAACATATTAGCTTATACAAACACAAACGTGGCTTGTCAGTCAACGACAACACTGCGGAATTTAAAAGATGGTTTGTAGGCTATCGTTTCTTAAAACAAGCTAAAATGGCATAAGTCACTGATCTTTTCGAAGCAACGCCATCACGTGCTAAGTTCCTCACTGCTGTTGCCTTCTCAAAAAGAGTGTGAGACTAATCTCAGCACAGAACAAAAGAAAGCAGCTGTTTGCAAACAGAATTAGCTGAAGAAAAATCACTTCACTCACAGAAGTCACGGTGGTGAGCACAAGTCTGCGTCACGAAAGAAAAGAATCGTTAGTCCGAATGTTATAAAATAGTTTTCAGGCCCAAACATTTCGTCAAACTTAAGACCAAACCTGGCCCAACACGAAATGCCCGACCCGACTTACAACTCTGGGTTCCTATGAAGGAAATAGTGTTATTCCATTTCTTGCGGCAACACATTTGCAAAATTTTTATGATAAATGCTATATTAGACGTCATGTTCTGATATTAATAATATTTTGCGTAATCACTGGGCATGCGGGCACGCGAAACTAGTTTCCCTGTGAAATAAACAGTGATCGATTTACTTTTACTGTTTTTGTGGCTTACTTCGGACAAGTAATTGTAGTTTCAGAATTTTTTCCAAACTACAACGAAATTGACTTTTGCAGTTTGCAAGTTGATCTACTTTCTGAGTTGTGCAGGCCTGCTGCACAGTCTACAAAGTTCAGATCAACATCAGCTCAATTTAGGTTAGTGCTTCAATTATCATGTCGACTGTCAAATTAATCAATGAAATCATCTAAATCTATTTTTTCAGCTCGTACCGTTTCAATTGCAAGTAGATCAATTTTAATCTATTACTAGTCATCAAATTCATGAGAAATGATTTCGTTAATTTCATTTTTGAAAAATTTCTCTCGCATGAAGCGATGGTGACAGGAAGTGTTGGCAGCTATTGGTATCAAGTTATATGAACAATCAAACAGATTTGTAAGGAGTTATAAATTAAAGAATTTGTTCGAGCGATGCAGGCAGCTGCAATTCCTTCCGAAGCAAATTCATGTTTTAAATCATTTTCACTAATAAAAAATGCATTTGCAAATTTTTTCCAAGTGTTCTTCTGATAGGATTGTTAGACCTCCGCAACAAACAGTTGAAAAACAGGAAGAACTGCTCCTGAATCATTACAGAAAATCATTGCAAAGTTCTATGAGGTTGCATGACATGTGTAGGAAGACTACGAAGGAAGTCACTAACAATTCATGTAAAAGGCTATGAAGTCGTTTACACAATGCTGCAGAAAACACGTCTGCAGTCAGGATAAATTCGGATAAATTAACTGACACCAATTATTGATGCTTTCAAAAACATTTTTCCATTAGGACAAGCAACAATGAAAGTAATTTAGTCAAAGTTCCACCTCACACTGATATGCATGGAAGATCAATATTCTCATTTCTGTGACTGTTTCTTAGTTTCGAACTGAATCTTTTACGACCACGGTACTAAATTTCACGGAGGATCTGAGCAACCACTGGTATGTGCCATCATAAGCAACTCCGAACCACCCAGCCATCAAAAACAACAACACAGCTTATCATGCATTTGTGAAATATTGAATGCGGGCTAGAGGGCTTCGTAACTATCGTTTGAAATATTCCTGGCGGAAAGTCTTCTGCTGTATATGTCAACCAAACAAAGATGAACGTGAAATTCAGCACAAAACTGGGCTCGAGCCAAAAATCTGGGGGTGCCATGGCCTACCCAGGCTGCCCCTTAGAACTGCAAATGCCCCACTACATCCCTGATTTTAAGGCCGAATTCTAACACCGAACATCACTCAGATGCTCTCAAACGCAAAATGCTCCTTTAGTTCTCGCAATCCACTCAGGCAAGCTGTAACCTACTCCGCAATGTCCAAAAAATTTCAAGACTAATTACGCCTCTCAAACAAAGATAGCAGAGTTACGATAAATGCAAACAATCAGACAAAGCACGGAAAACGCAAATGCCATTGTTAATGTCACAAACAGTAATTACACAACCACGCTACAGTGCTTTACGAGATAACTTGTCATTTATCTATTAACGAGATAACTTGTCATTTATCATTTATGCTGCTCCAGGTGCTGGCGCCCAGCATCAAGCGGGGTGTCATTTGTGCTGCTCCAGGCGATAGCGCCCGGTGTCAAGTGGAATTTCTGACCTCTGTGAAATTTCTGACCTATTATTTTCGTCAGTTTATTTGCTTCTCAAAGTAAGTTTGGCATTTACTTTGTTATGTGTGTTGTGTAAATATAATCTTTTTGGTTAAATGTCAGATACCACCACACGTTACAGTGCAGGGATAACTATAACCACTGAAAAATATTGGACTTTTCTAACCCTAACCCGACATACTTACCTAAACACCAAGGCTGAAATGGACTTTAAAAATACTGTAGAACCTCACTGAATAACTACCATCGAAATACACTATAACCTCAGTGTTCAGTGAAATAGGTGCGCAATCAAATCAATTAACAAAAATTTTAATAATAAATTGATTTCAATTATTCATACGCAGTAATTTTTTCAAATTGTTTTGAAGGACTGAAACAGTCTTTCAAAATACAGTAGAGCCTCACGACACAACCACCATCTCGTTTATCTCGCTTTATGACTACTTTGGTGTTCAGAGGAAACAGTTGCAGTTTCTCAAAATGTTTTAACGGTCACCAAGGCAAAACTGTATGTATCCTGACTGTATGTATCCTCAGCTGTATGTATCCTGACTGTATGTATCCTTTTTTTAGTATATAATTTTTTCTTTTGTGCACAAGGGTAAAAATTAACCTAGAAATATAGTTTGGAAACTACATGTCTTATACATTCAGCTGCCTCATCCTGAGTGCGTTTCGCATCTTTACATTTTATGCTTTGATCGATACTTCAACAAGAAGTATCAAAAACAAATGCTATTTAAGTGTAAGTTTAACCAGCAAGATTCTGCCGAATAACAGTACTTTAGAATACTCAGGCATCACATATGACCTAACATAATATTGTGCTAAGACTTGAATTGCTAGATTCAACATAAACTTACGACCCATACGTTCATGCACACACCAAGTGATCCGCGTTTCATGAACACAAAGAAGACATTAACCAAAAAGCTTTACAACTTAGCAAAACAAATCAAAACGTCTGGAAGCAGATCTGAAGTATATAAATTGAAAAGTTTCATTTTCTTACGTAAGATTGCGAATTCTTATATGCAAACCACTTGGGCACGTTGAGTTCAAATACAGCACCTAAAAATAGAAGGGTAAATATTTAAAATATTTCAACTTTGTTTATCAGCTTAATGTTTAATGTTTTCTCACAAGCACATATCAAGTTACAAAATGCTGGAAGAACACCAGCACAGACAGACAATTGCAAAGAAAACATACGAAGATGGTGCTAATATGATTTCCTTAAAATAACACAAGAATAATTATGCAACATTAGCAAAGGGCATGCTCACAGATGGCATCGACATGGTTAGTATGATACTCAGCTGTTTTTTTCGGTCATTTTTCAGTACTCGGTCATGAACCGAAATCATTTTGAAATGACTGAAAAAAATTAAGTCATTTTGGTCAGAATTTCTTAAAATATAGGTTGAAAAACACTGTTACAATGAGTTTTGATACAAACGTGAGACAAATGACCGAAATGTTTCAGCGACCAAAATGTCTCAACAAAAAATGACGGAAATGTTTCAGCGAAAAAAAAAACAGCTCAGGAGAACTGTATCCTACTGTGATAAGGTCCACGTAGACTGGTTAAAAACATGTAGGATAGAGTTTATATGGGCAGCAGTTCTCCCAAAGCACAGCCAGTTAAAGTATAAAAGGAAGTTGTTTATCAAAATTATTTACAAGTGTGGTGCTCTAAGTGTAACGTTTTATAAGCATCATGTCACTGTTATGATAAATAAAAAATGCAAGGCACACAAACTTCAAAGCCACCAAAAGACATTGGCTTAACTTCACAAAACAAAATTTGAAACATGAAGTCTTTCTTCTGGTGGCTACTGGCTACTCTCTGTATGAAATTAAGCCTGTTGGTAACTGCTACAAAGAACATGTGTAGCAGAAAGAACAGCTTAAATATTTGATTTTGTGTAAATCAGAGTGAGTCAACTATTTTTGACCTACGGGATATTTATAAAAACATTACAACTTGCAGGCCACTTGATCCCATAAAATGATATACAAAGCAACAGACTCACAACGTTTAAAACAAAAAGTGAAAACAAGTGTGCGTGTCATCAAAACTACTACCCAATAGGAAATAGCAATTTGTTACAAATCTGTATCAGTGGGATGTCTGTGTTCGAGGCTTCGCTGACACTATCATTCCTTTATCAATACCAGTGTTAGTGGTAGCAACTCGGAGACTATCTTCCAATGTTTTGTCTGCCTTTCGATTTCTGTTTTTAAATTTGACGTGTTTCATAGTAGAAAATGTATGTAGTCTCACACACATGTGTTTCCAAACACTGAGTGCATTTTAGTGCGAAATATTTCAGTTTGGGAAATCTATCTTTGCTGACTAATTTCAAGAAGCTCTCTACAGTTTCTAACACTGTTAGTATTTGTACATTTTTATTAAAAGAAGTTATGCTTGTTCTAATGAAAATTATCTACTGCTGGGATGGGCAATTAATTTGGCTAGGGGGACACTTTGACAAGGTCACGTTTAGCAGATAAATTGACAGATTTATTTGGTGGTAGTGAGTTCATTGTGTCAGATGCACTCTGCAAGACAACGAACACCCCCCGGCACCAAGAAACCACAGAGGTTATCCAGTCAGGTGCCCCAGCAGAGAGCCGTCCATTCTAATTTCATTGTAATATAAACAAAATGCAGCCTGTCTTGCAAATTGACCATATGTACATTAATGACAATAAACATATTTTATCTGGCATACCGATATATGAAATATAAGATCACCTATCTATTTTTGCTATTGCAAAACAAATAAAACCAAATGCTAGGAATATTTATAAAACCAATCAATTTAGGGATACGAAATGTTTTTGCCCTGAAAATTTTTTATTCGATCTTCAACAAACTTTACATCAAACCATGTTCTTGACCCAGAAGTACCACCTGATAGTTATTTAGAAACATTAGCACAAACCTTTTTAGTAGTGCTAAACAAGTATGCCCCCTTGTGTAATGTTTCAAGAAAGCATAGCAAAGTTTTCAAAAACCCATGGATGACGAGGGCCCTATGGAAATCTATCATAACAAAAATTAAACTTTATTCAAAAGTTTGGAATAAACACATGGTGCTTTTGAATATGATGCAAGCAATACAGGAATGCACTTAATAGAACAATCAACGCTACATAACAAAACTATTATGAACAGCAAACCTTTTTTCACAAGCAATGACCCCAAAAGGTTTCGAAAACTATACACAGCATATTGGAAATTAACCCCAGAAAATATAGCTAACACTTTTAACCAATACTGTTGCAACATTGGGCCTGAACTTGCAAAAACAATAACCCCGCCTAATTCAGCCTCTTCAGATTTTAGCCACAGCTGCACCTCAAAATTTTCCTTGGCAGATACATCTGTAGAAGTTATATGTGGAATTGATTATTTGAAAATTGGTAAAGCCTTAAAAGTAGATGATATTCCAACTAAGTTTCTAAAAATGGCCAAAACTGTCTTATCACCATTCTTGTCAGTAGTATTTAACAAATGCATGGTAAAAGGTGTATCCCAATTCTCATAAGGTAGCCCAGGTAATTCTTATACATGAAGGGAGACAAAAGTGCATGCACTAATTACAGACCAATTTCTTTATTATCTCAGTTCAATAAAATTTTTGAAATAATATTACGCCATAGATTATATTCATATCTATAAGATTTTGAACTTTTAACTGGACATCAATTTGGTTTTAGACCAAACTCATGAACGTCCTTAGCTGTGGAAAGTATATGCTCAGATTTACTCCACAATTATGACAATGTTTTGTTTACCTGTTCTTTGTTCATAGACCTTTCAAATGCCTTTGATACTGTAAATCATAATATTCTTATTAAAAAACTACATCAAAATTGTGGTCTAAATGGAACAGCGCTTTAGCTATTCACATCTTATTTAACCAACCGTAAGCAATATACTGTTGTGAATGGCGCAAATCGAATTGTAGAAACATAGCTTGTGGAATTCCACAGGGTTCAACTCTTGGGCCATTGTTGTTTGTAATGTATATCAATGATCTACAACTTTGTTCAAAATTTAAAACAATCCTCTATGCAGATTATACCTATCTGTCTCTTTCACACTCTAGTCTATCTACTTTGCAGAGTATGGTTAATAATGAATTACTTTAAGTACATGATTGGATGTCCCTAAAACTGTCTATAAATTATGCTAAGTCAATGTATCTTCTGACAGGAATAATTTAGCAGAGGAATTCTTAGTTAGATTAGGCAACCATCAGATTAAACGTGAGCGATCTGTGAAATATCTTGGTGTTATCATAGATGAAAAGCTTAATTGGTCGTCACATATAAAACATATTGAAACAAAGTTAGCCTTTGCCTGAAGTGTGATCTACAAAACGAAAAACATTTTACCGATAAACACGCTCATATTACTATACTATAGTTTTGCATGCACACATTAAAGTTAATGCGTTACAGCTTGGGGGTCTGCAACCACGTCACATTTAAAGCCAATCTATGCGAAACAAAATAACATTTTGCACAACATGACATTCAGTAATCATGATGCACAGGTAAGCCCCATTAATAGAAGATTGAATTTTCTGAAAGTGCAGGATATACATAAACTGGAATTGGCCAAATTAATGCACAAATTTCATGATGGATCATTGCCCAGTATTTATAATGGTCTGTTCCAGAGATCTTCGGATTTACATAACTATAATGCAAGATATGCTTGCATTCAAAACTATTTCATTCCCAGCGTCCATAGTGATATTGGCAAAAAGCTAATATCTTACAAAGGAGCGGTGATGTGGAGAGAAATCAATGTGGAATATAAAAATTTACCTTTTCGCCACTTTAAAAAAAACTATGTGCAATTATTGGCTATCGCAGTACTAAATACTTAGTTTCATTTTGAAAAGTGCCTGTCTAATTGCGAAAACTTAATCAACAGAATTTTGTTTTATAGATTAAATTGGAGCATCTATTAAATCAATATTGGTGAACTTCTGTCCTTATTTTTTGGTGTTCTTATTTCATGCATTTCCTCTGTTTTTTGTTATCTTGCGAGCTTCTGGGAGTATCAACAAGTTCGGTCTCCCAACTGCAAGCTTGGGAATGTTTTCAAGTGTTTACAAATGGCATTTGTCTTTTATTGCTTCACACCCATTTTTTGCGGTAAACAATGCAATACAAAACAAAAACAATAATGGTACACAAAATATATTATTCATTGTTCTTGCACAAACGCACTTTATCCGGCCCAAGCAATTCAGTGAGACATATGTAAATTCACACGCTTTTCAACAAATTTCAGATTTTCCTTAACGGTTCTGCGGGTCACTGAAAAGGCTGTGGCAGGCCAACTGCAGCCCGCGGGCCTGTAGTTGGACCACACTGGTTTAAATCATAGATGGTGGGCGATAGCTAGAGACGGAAATGCACATAAGTTGTGCACTAGTGCACAAAGTGTGTCAAATATTTAAGCAGGTGATGAAGCTACAGCTGCTTTGAACAGTGTCCGTTCAAAACAGACCATATTTATAACCAATATAGGCGTGTCCAGTGGGAAAGTGGCCATGCTTCCCAGAAAATTCTAGCGCATCTTGTCATTTTGTGCTTCAAAAGGTGGTGTCCCAAACCAAATAATGTTGCTAGATTTAAGTCAATAATTTTGGTCACTCCCAAACTTTGGGCTGGCTACGCCACTGGTAAGAGACCCGTTTATAGCAGACAACTTTACATCAGACCATGTCTACAACAGACCACATTTATATCAGACCAGTTGTGAACATGAGCGTGGTCTATTATAAACTTGGTCTGTTTTGAGTGGTCTGTTATGAACAGTCTGCTTTGAAAGGGAATCGCTGTGAACAGCTGCCAGGGTCCGGTACTTTTTGGCACCATTGCTTTGGAACGCCTATTTCATGCTGAAATGTTTCGGTGCCGAGTTGTTTTGGTGCCGAGGTGACAAGCGTGTGTAATCAAAATGGATAAAACTTCATTTATATCGTAATTGCAAGCTATACCTCACAAATATTCAAGTGGTGCGGCACCACTGGTGCCCATGTGTTAAAATGTTTTGCGATGTTTATAATTTTTATTCATTTTTTAATTCACATCTTAAAAACAGTAGCAATGGTTCACACTTTTCCTGCATTTATCAAAAACGTAAAGACACTCATCGTGGGAAAACTATGGTTTATCCCTCTTGCTGAGAAGATTTTCAAGCATTTATGTTATTGGTTGTATGGAAATATTTATGGAAGATTTTTTAAATATTAAGAAAAACACTTCTTTAAAGTCCTAAAATACAGGAATATGCTAAATTTCATCAAGACAAACACACAACGCTTGTTGCATTCTTTTACAAAAGCAGCTGCCTTCTTGGAAAAGATCCAAGCAAGATGGAAAACACACAATTCTGGAGACAACGACGTGTGCGTAATAGTAATCAAGCAGATAAGCGCAAGCGCCAAAACAGCCTAACGTCAAAACAGCTGGGCACATAACAGTCATCGCCAAAACAAAGTCCCATTTCCCATTTGGCAGCCACCATTTTTGTGCATCCATTGTACATTCTCCAACCTCTTGGAACAAGTGATGATATTCTGTCCGTTTTCCTACATCCACCACGATCTCCCACAAAGTTAGTAGCATTTCCTAGTCCTGCACTTCTGTGTAGGCAATGCTGTTTCTTTCAGACGCAATTTGCAAACCACCAGATGGTGATCAGTCATCAGATATGCTCCCCCCATTTGACACAAACATCCAACACTGATCTGAACAAGTCTGCTAGAGCAATGCAGATATCAGTTAGTGACCACTGACCCAACAAACGCCTGCACAAGGTACAGTTTGCAAACCTCTGTACTGGAAGAAAGTGTCCCTGTTGCATAGTGTGTTGTTACAGGACAGATGCAACAACAGTCTTTCATGTCAACCAATCACACCTGTCCATACCCCAGCATCATTTCCAATGCATGCATTGACCTCCCAAAAAGTTTTGCAAATTTTAACCCTTCACAAGACATTAGTTTCCTAAACAAATGTCAAGTAGCATTCATTTGAGTTTGGGTTGTATAACTGCACCCAACAATGGGAGCAGTCTTACAACTTAAACATGCACGCACTCCTAATGAGATCCATTCATCAACACATCCTTCCAGGTGAGGGCTTATCAATCCACTCTATCTGGGCAGACTTCGCTCAATGTCGGTGTAGATGAGTTTCCAACCGTTGTCCAGCTCTACAACATTAGAACCACAGCGCTTAACCAATAAAATGCTAACAACATCCAAGAAATATAATTTGGCATCTTCAACCACTTCATGCTCTTTCCCAGTAAATGAAGTTATCTTCCAGTTTCCAATCACTAGCTTATGAAACTTCTGCCATTTAACCAGTCTTTCAAGTATCCCAGAGTAGAAGCACTCTGTACTTCCCAGATGGGTTTCAGGCACAACATCTTCGCTTGTGGATGGCTGATAGGAAAGACCATTGTCAATTATTGGATGAGGTTCTTCTGTTTGCACATGAATACAATCCTTGGTCATGCGCACATTCCTTAATGCATCATGGTATTGGTTGATTTTGTGCAATATATAGTATTAGCTGCCCAATATAATATTGTGACAAACCTGTTCTGCTATTTGTGCAGCAACTTCTGTGATAATCGGGTGTACAGCAGAAAGGCATTGCAGTGACCACATTTTTGTGGGATAAGCCATGTACTGAATATAGTGCATGAGGATACATGCAGCAATCACTACACCATGAAGAAGATTTAATGTGTTGTGCTATTACCTGTATTTTAATGAAACAGGGTGGATGATCCCTTTGGTTTCTTTTGCCTTATAACCCCATTGACGTAGTTGCTAGTAACTCAGAACAATTATTTGTAAAAAATAGTGATATTCATATAATCTAACAAGGGCAACCAATTTTTGACCTAAAAACTAAAAATTTTGATTTTATAATTTAGAAATTTTGACTTCATTTTGACATATCAATTTTCTACATTTTCAGTTGAAATGGGGGTATACAAAGCATATTCATATACAGTATCAGAAAACAAACTGATACATGAAACTAAAAGTAGTTCGTCTGCAAAATCTGGTATAGCATGTTTCAAAAATGTCTGGCTCACTTTCAGTTTCATGAAACGAACCTCATTGATGCTTTGCACTGCGGTGATGTGCTTCCACCATGAACCTTTTGTCACTTTTCACTTGGCAAATTTGTGAAATAATTCACCTTTAGATGTTGAGGTAAACTCAGAAGCATGTACATGCAGTGTACTTTGAACTTTTCAAGAATTTGGTTGTTTGACCTTAGGCATGATATGATGATAAGTACATTAATAACTACAGTAGAGTCAAATCTGAGAATATCACAAAGTCAAAACAGTATAATTATAGGCATAATGGATTGAACATTGGCCAAACCAAGTATTGTAAGACCACGTTTCTTGCATTGCCATGCCTAGCCTAGTTAATATTTAATCGTCCAGCTGTGGGCTAAGTAACATTATTACGCCAAAAGTCGCAACAAACCCATTATTATTTCAGAAATGCACCTAAACTTGCAAAAACAAATCAAAATCTGTTGTTGTAACTTTAATGAAATATCGATAACGAGAAAAAAACACTAAAAGAAATTTTTGACGTAATGATAAATTTTGACTTTTTTTTTGACCTAACAATGGAGTGGCTCAAGATATGAGCACGAAATTTTGTTTGTGGATGTTTCATAAACTTTTGAAAAGGCAGAAAAATTTTGACTTCATTGACTTTTGGTTGCCCTAAATATAACATACCTGAACAGCTGGTAGAGCACAACTGATGGTTTGAGCAGGGTCTATTGCTTCTATTTCCATGACAACAAGTCCAGTTGAACAGTTTCCACTGGTATGATTGCATTTTCCATAGAGCTTAGCTTGTATGGCCTGGAAAGTTTGTGGCATGATACCATTACCCGCATAAAGCTGCTGCAGAGACAAATTCAAGAAAAGCTTACAAAATGGGGTGGAAAAAATTACAGAACAGAGTTGGAGCTGATGAAATCCAACACCTCACAAACTTAATGGGGGTACAGATGTAGATGAAATGACAGAGCAGAGTTCCAATATGTGAAACAAAGTGGTTAAGTAGCTATAATTTTTCTAGTGCATAGCTTTAACTATGGGTATATAGGTAAGTGACGTAGTAGCTATTTGCTTACAAAGTGCGATGTCAAAATCTGAAAGATTGAATGGTTCATTAAGTGAACAGCACCTTAATCACAAAGAACTGCTTGACAAGGCAAGGTTAACCTGCAGCAGAAATGTGTGGCAGGCCCTGTTTTTATTCAAACTTGTTGTGCCACAGAGCATAAACCCATCTTCAGTTTTTATAACACAGTAAAATTATTCACTTAGTTTTATGAACACTCAGGCAACTGACTTAACAAAGAACTACACTATCAGCCAAAAATCTACTTTGCAGATCATATATTTCTACATGTTGGCTTTTTGCACACAAAATGTAAGGCAAACCAATCTTTGTCTATGGTGCTAGATGTCAATATATGCTAAGCCAATACAAAGTTTACAAGTACAGCAAACAGCATTTAATCCGGATTCGATTTAACCAACGATTTTATCTGATTTAGGCGAAGATCCAGATTAACCAAAGATGGTTGTTTCTAGCCTGACGTCACCCAAGCACTGAGATATTGGTGAAAATTACTTAAATTGGACACTTTTATGACCCAACAGCAGACATTCAGAGGAAAAACCAATTCGTTGATGTATTTTGAATGGTACATCAGACTAGTAATCGCCATATCCAAGTAGTTATGAACAATCTAAGTTCATAATTTTAGGTTACAATGGCTGTGAAGAAATCCGGGATTTTGGACTGAGGCAGAGATTTCTGTGACTGGTCTATAATCACTCACTCTGTTTGGAAGGTAATGCCCTCCAGACATCTTACTGTGTGTAATACACGTTTTTTTATTAAGGAAAATGTTAGGTACCTGCTATGGACCTGAAGGGACCGGATTCTCTTATTCTAGGGACCCGGTTTACTCTAATTCAAGGGACATGATAATAAATTTCTTTGATTCTAGGGACCCGAATCTGGTCCCTAAAACACCTCAAAAAAAACCTGGTAATACACTCAGGGATAATGCTCTAGACACACACACTCAATACTGATCAATAGACTGAAACTGTAGTGTGGTGGTATGATTTAAGCGTTAAGTCAACATGATATGCTCATGCCCATGTGTGATGTAATAATCGATTTCACGATTAGCCGAATGTTGTGTGCAGTCACGGTCATTGTTACTGTAATTATAAATGTTCGCTGGTGATCATGAGCACGCTAGTGTTGCATCTGAAAGCATCTGGATTACAAGATGTGAAAATAGCAGATTTTATCCAGTATTGGCGAAGATCCAGTTTTAAAAATGCAGATAAACCAAATATTTTTATAAAGAAAAACATAATAAATTATTAGTATTAGTACCACCAATTTCGTCTGGTTTTGGTGAAGATCTGAATTAACCGAGGTTCACTGTACCTTTTCATTTTCACTTTCTGCATGGAATCGTCGATCATCAGATGTGCAGACTTGCCGCAGCAACTTACCTGTTCATGCAGAGTAGGAATGTACATCGCATGGGTTGCAAATATGGTTGTTGGCATCGTCATGTCCACAATATCAAAAAAATGCGTTTTGATTTTCAGATCAATGTCAATCATTGCAGGGTACACAATGGTAAAATTCACCTTCAAAAGCCAACAGATTAGTATTGTACAGGACTGCTATAGTTGCACAAAGGTAACAATGCACAAACCCACTTCTTTTGATAGTCCATATCTCCCACAATAATCTTGCACCAAATGCAACACTATGAAGCACTACACAGCCCACACTATGGTACATTTCTGCATCAGCGTTACTGTACAATATTTGTCCATTTCCTCATATTTTTTACCATCATAAGCTTAACAGAGATAGTGTACAACACACTTATATTTTGAAATCTTGCACAAGCCACTTTGTTTGCATCTTGTTACACCACAACTCGTCAGTCAATTGCGCGAGAAAACTTTTCAAGCCCTCTGAAGGTGCTGGAAGACAATAAGTTTTGATTTTAAAAAACACGAAATTTACGATTTCAGCCTTTTGTGGGTGATGTCACAACAGGTGTAGGTTTAGGTTTTCTTTTCTCACGTCATCAGACCCTGGGCCCAACACCAAAGAGGGCCAATCCGTATCAATTCTCAGGAAGTGGTCAGGGCACCCTCTCCAATTTTCCTAAAATTTTACTCAAATTGTCATTGCCCCATGTGATGAACATCTGCAAATTTTGAATGAAATCTGTCAAGAAATGGCATGATTATAAAGCTTTTTTGTTGGC
>JGI24159J19872_10006366_pt1 | contig 15372 bp, 10 predicted proteins | sample Ectturendosymbi4_FD_19872 | JGI IMG/M metagenome (IMG submission 19872) | reverse complement strand
CAAATTGAGGTCGGAATGTTACGTACTAATTACGAAATGTCAAATGTCAGCGGATGCTAATAACTACAATTTACAAAATGTCGAATGTCATTGCAAAATCTCATCAAGATCACCAAGATTTGCAAAGCGAGCAATTATGAACCTAAGTGACGTTTCAAGGCGGAGTTTCTGTCTCCAGCAATAAGTGCCCGCTCGTGGTTTGACTCACGGCTACGTCACGGCACTTTCAGAAAGCCAGGGTTGCGAACTCTCCGACTTCCCATCATTTTATAGTTGCGTCACAATGGGACGGGAATCCATCGTTCACAGTGCATGCAGAGTGCTATATTGCGCATGCTTTTAGAGCAGCGATAAAACTTGCACAATATTGTTGCTAGGGTATGCAGAGGAGGCATGAACTAGGCGACGGACCCGGAGATCCAAGGCAGTGGGTCATCCAAAGAGTGAAATTACAAAATTGTCAAAATCTTGTAACTAGACCAGGGGTGCAAAATTTTCTGTGAATGTTAGTGGCGCGCAGCAATTTTTAGCAGCGCACACATATAAGCTTTGCCATACAGCATCCATATGCATGAAATATGAAACGTAGAAAAACGTTCGCGCACTCCACGATTTTGGTCGCGCGGCGGGAGTGCACGACCGCATTTTTGCACCCCTGAACCAGAGGCTTCTTATTGGCTACTAAAACATGCTCCATGGATCTGATGGGAACTTGCCTGAGGGAGCATGCAAATTTATGTTAAGTGACCTGAGATAGAGATGAAGCATTGCCATCGCTACCCTCATCTGTTTTACTGAACAAAACATCCTTAGCAATTTGTTTATAGTTCAGAAAAAATTCAAGGGCGGCAATGCATCAAATTTCATGGTTGTACTACTTTTTTGAGATACTATTGTCTCCTAACATGCCATAAGTGCTACCTTCTTTCGGTGGGCCTACTGTATCTGATACGTACTTGCATGAATAAATGCAATATCTAATTCCTCAATGCATAGCTTACTCATGAGCGGAAGAAATTTGCTATTAAACAGATGTCGTAAGCCCACAGAATAAAAGAATTATTAAAAACCTAACACATTAAAAGCAAAAAATACTCTTTGAATTCATTTTGTTTCAATTTTCAAAACTTGTTTATTAGTCAAAACTAGTTTTTACGTATTTCAAATGCCTGTATTTTTCACATTCCTCAATGCTAGAATTTGTTTGGGGCATGCAATCAAACAGTTGTCCTAGGTGGCCATGCCCCTCCAAAATTTTCGGAACATATAGTAATTTTGTGCTTTAAGAGGCAGTATCCGAAACAAAATAGTGTTATTCGCCCATAATCAAGCATTTTGACCCCCCAATTTTTTGGCCCCTCCCAAATTTGTGGGCTGGCTAATAGCTATGCTACTGGTTGAAATGGATATGGTGTTCTTCTGAAGGAAGTTATGATGATTTTTGTTTGTGGAATATTTAAATAAACGCTGAATACTTTTGCAAAATTCTAATTGCAGCTGTGTAACAGCGTTGAGTATATGAGTTATTGAGAACTTTTCAGTTACTGCTACCTGTGCTTTATATCACTTTAGCCTAGAAACTGAGCATTTCCATGGAGATGATTGTCGAAATTCAGGTCACACAATTGCTAACCTGGAACTTCACACGAAGCGTAACTGACCGTAGATATTTCTTAGATTAGTGCATTTGACGCGTTTCATTTATAGCAATTTTTTTAAGGAACAATCGACAAATTTACAGTAAAAGCAAAATAAACTTTTCTTTGAAGTTAGATAATTACAGGTAAAGCATTAAATCGCAGCATTTCTAGTATTCACTGTCAACTTTTCAGGGTGTTATATCCAAGAAAATGCTTCGGGATTTTGCAATTTTATATTTGACTAGCATTTTGTATAAAATAATTTGCCTTCAGTTTTTCATTTGCACTATTTTGTCTGTTCTTCTCTTTCATGCATTCGTGAGTCGCCCTCAGTCAGTCATTTATGATGTTATATTACTCAAAACTCTGAGAATGCATGCTCCAGAAACCCTTAACCCCTACAGCTCGCATCAGCGGTAATTGTAACCAGACCTGACCAGGGAGTGGAACAAGACGGTGGGCTGGAGTCGGCATCTTTGAAATGGTCTGACAGACCCATGGTTTAGAAAACAAGGTGCAACCCTGGCCAATTTTATCCTATATTATCAGAAAATTTTTGTACTCAAAAAACTGTCATTAAAATTCGTGCATAACATATTTATACAGATGATCAGGGAACTTCTTGATTAGTTTTTGCGTTTTATATCACTAGTTGAGCTACAGTACAATTCGAGAATGTATTACCGCAATTTGGAGTGTCGTAATAAAACAGTTTAAATTTTCAATCGTGACCAAAATTTCAGAGGGCATACCTTCACGCGAAACTATTATATTCTTAACTCTACGGTAGTTAATGATTCCTAAGATTCAAAGCTCCTGACGTCAATTCTGTGACGGCACAATTACAAGACGTTTTCAGATGGGTTTATAAACAACTATATGCAGGCGATTGCAGGGCACGAGTCAGCTTTCGACCCCCCTTTATCACCAACTCATTCTTCGCATCTATGCTGCTATGAACTGACTGGGCGGGGGGGCTAAAATTGAGTTTACCCCCGGGCGCGATAAACCCTAGGTACGTCACTGGTTACTTATAGTATAAAGGGAACAGTTAAAACCCTTAAGGACCGCAGAAGTTGATATATCGTCTCTTACTATTTCAGCCATGATTCGCCACTTGATTGAGCTAGAGAGGTGTTCAAACCATCTACGGATTCGGCAAGACTTCTAGTTTCGACTGAAAAAACAATACGAGTCTTTAGAGGTTTTGATGGACTTTCTAGCGTTTCTGGTTCAAACGTTATTGCAAAATGATCAGAAATTAATTAGGGAAATCTCCACTAATCCCCTAGGGAATTCTTGAAAAAATGGGTCTTTTCGCCATAACTTTGGCACCAGAAACGCTAGGAAGTCGATCAAAAACTCTAAAGACTCGTATTATAGCCTAGAATCCAAGCAAACATTGAGCCACTAAATCGGCTCATTGTTTGGGTGATGACGTCATAAAAAAACAAAAACTTCAAAACATACCCCAATCTGACGTCACCCACCATAAACCCCAAACCATAAAAGCTTTTTTTTCAGTCTAAACTACCAGACTTCACGAATCTTTGGGGGGTTTGATGTTGAGACAGCTGATGTTGGCTGTGAATGACGTAAACCTGCTCTTCCAAAGGCAATAATTCCGTATTGCACTCTTGAATTTTTTAGGCTATGATACAACGTGCAAAATGCTTGGTTACCTAAGTAGTGTTTAACTAGTATATGTAGCACCAAATTTTACCATATTTGGATTCAGTGAAACACAGCCATTTTACAATTCTATTTTCATGTCGGTTTCCCGTCTACAATTACACCAAGATTTATGTTGGTAAAGCTTTTGCCGTTTACATTCATTTTTAAAGAAATCTGTGTTAGAATCTCTATTTGTGGATAATTTGTTTTACAAATAATTAGTGAGAGTTTATTTGCAGTGAGTCATTTAATTACTTTAGCCAATTCACGGTTAATCGAGTGTTGTAATTTTTCCAAATTATTGTCACTCCGAACTAAAACCGCATGTCATCAGCAAAAAACATGGTTTTCATAATACTGAAATTGATAAATCATTTATAAATAGCCAAAAGAACATCGTTTCTGTCTTGACAACAGAACTACTACATATGACCCTGGTAGTCTACTGTATTTCTTTTACACTTCAAAGTAGTGCTGTTTGCTTTGCAGGATCAGTATGTCATGCTGTACAAACTTTTGGCTGAGATCAACCAGTTCGGTGAAACCGACGTGGAAGCATCACGGTTTTTGAGACATACCCAGAGTTTAAAAATGTCAGTGTGATGTTTGCTTTTTGCCATAAATTTTCTGTGATATTACATCCACTCCTTTGAGTTTTACAAAACATCTATCGTTTTGCTGCCTGATCTTCCCGACCAGCTGTTTAGTTTTCGTTCCGCCAATTACGCAGACTCCACTGCTAGCATTTTTTGAAAAGAAGTTGGGAAAGCCAAGCAACTTTGTCCCTCCCACAAAAGAATACTCAACGGCTTGTTACTTATCATAATTTTCTCGTGTCTCGTATTCGCTTTAATGCGCGCACAGCCGTAGTTGCGCATAGACCTCACAAGCTGGTGTAACACCATTTCTGAATCGTTCCCTAACACGTGCTGAGCACTGCCTCAATATCTTTCTACAAACAAGTTGAAAATTTTTAGCAATAAATTTTACCAAACATACGTAAATCAAGTCGCCGGTCAAGTCTTGTGGGCTTCAAGTGCTTTCTTAATTAAATTAAGTTCTTCACTTGAAGAATAACGAAAAATATTGTAAGGGGTGCAATGGCGAAAAACTAGGCGAATGAATATGATATCATTCCCGTTCACTGCCGAATCTTCCCTTGGCAAAGAATTGAGTGATAACGTTGCACTTTCGATAATTGATATTGGATGGTGTATATTGGATTGTTTGTAAGGCTGTGCTATCGTACACAGTATTGAACTTTTTTTCTAGCTTTGTTTTTTTTCCCAAGTTTGGTAAGAAGGCGATGAAATAAATGTAGAATTGTCAAAAAGCTCAAGACGTTGAGAAACAACGCTCGGAGGTAGACTAAGTGTGTGAAAGGCTGACTAAAGTGTTCAAGCACACTAAACAGGGCTCAAGCCTTCTACAATCGTTCATGCTGATGCATGTAACGTTGTGACATGCCAAAATGGCAGTTTTTAGTCTTTTCAAAAGAAAGCTGATATTTTGTTGACGGTGTGCATACTATGTGAGCAGGACCCTGAAAGACAATGATGCGTTAAAAATAAATTAAACATAAAATAGACTTGGCCTTGTCTTTTGCCACGAACAAAGTGCCACGTGTTCACCAAAATGTTAATTTCAACCTGCTGTTTTGATGTCAGTATGAAACAGCTGCAACCTGCTTTTTCCGAAGCTATCAGAATATTAAACGAAATAAACGGTTGATGCAGCAGAATACGTTTGGTCATTCAAGTGTAACACAACATTAAACTCGCCAAGAAAGAAAATGTTGCTTCATTTGTGTTGCCATGTTCAGGATATCACGTGCGATTATGCTCTTAACTATAAACGTTACCAGTTTATATCTGATACAGACAAGAAATCTTAAGCCAAGTGTCAGCCATAGCCATTGGCGTGAAAGGTTCTTTAGGTCTTCGCATTGCATAGTTTTGTCTTTGTAAGCTTGGTCAACAATCGCTGCTGTTCTTTGAATTGTTATAATTTGCGTAGCTAGACCTCATCTGACATATATTTTCTGACATTCTGTCTGTGGCTTTGGCTACTACATGCATTGCCCACATGATAACCAGGCAATGTTTCATTATCCCATTACTTCTTCAGAGTTGACTGCAGAGAAGGAGTGACGAAACTTCAAATGCAGTATGATCAACTAAACAACGTTCCTCCACTTGTCTGCAACATGAAGTCAGCCAGCAAGCCTGCCAACAGAGTGCTCAACAATGACGCAAACGTTCTGCCATGTAAGCCGTTATAGTCTCTTTTATTTATGACACCACATTTCAGAAAAAACGTTTCAAATAATCGCTTTGCTTGTCATGTGATTAAGATCACTCGATGCATGAAAAAATCGGGATATCCCTGAAGATGAAATAGGCAGAGTAACTTTTTCAAAGAATATTTAAGTCTTTTCAAGATCTTTTCCAATTACATTGCATTCCATATCTTACACAAAACAAGGTAAAGTGCACTGTGGATTTAGTGTTGACTGACGAGTTTTGCAGCATCTTGGAAGCAGCCAAGTCTTTGCCAATGTTTCATTTGGACACTCGATGTTTTGACATACCATTAAATGTTCTGCTTTTCTGGTTGCATCAAAAAGAAATACGGAAAAAGAGCTGTTTTTGGAGATAGCTTCTCCTGTGTTCAACTAAAAAATGCCAGGACTTTGAAATGCGCTCCAGAAATCTTGCATATCTTTTTGCATTTATACGTTACCCAACTCTTCGGGTACCATTATAATCACTTTGCAAGCACAAGAAAGATCAATACGCCAGCAAATCCACAACAGGCGAACACCAAAATGGAGACCAGATCAAGGAACAAAATTTTTGAGACACCGCAGAAATAAATTTAAAACAGCATAAACAAGGGCCATAAATTATTATTGTGGCCCATAATCAACCGAGAATTTGAGCTGCACGTGAGTCTGCTGTTGCGAAAGCAATTTAGCAGCATAATAATTCACATACTGCAACCAAACGTTGGTTTAATCTCAGATTGCAAACCGTTTTAGAGTACATGGAACTACTGTAGTTTCTCGCCAAAACGATGTGAACTTCACCATGATTCTCCAACTAATTTTCCCTTACCACAAATACGTTCAGATTTACATTTGATCAGAGTCGTGACACTGGGGATTACACCCTGACCCCAAGCACTTAGTTGCGGTCAGGCGAACATACTCAGTTACTGCCAGGCGAATCGTACATTTTTGGTGTAATTGCACAATAACAATGGCACACAGTCTTGAGTCAGAGCAGATTATAAATGAAGTTGATGTACAATGAATTTTTTGTTCAAAATCACGAAAACATTTGACAGAAATAATGTACGTGCGAACCCAGTTTCGCATGTTTACAATCTCCCTATTTCTGGGAAATATTTGTCAGGTTTTTGTCCCAGTTTTGCATTTTTCATGTTCCTTTTCAAGGTTTCCCAGCCTCAACGCATTGTTTTGTTAAAAAGTCCGCTGATTGCCTCCAAACAGGGAGTCGCCATGTGTTGTGTTTCCCACCAGCACATCGCAGCAAGGAATTGTTTCTTGAACTAAGTTCAAATTTTCTTTGATCTCCAGGGCCTTACAGGAAAGTCAGCATTTACCTGCTAACTTCCTCCATCAGATAGTCTTCCCACCAAAGGTCGCCGACAAACTTCGTCTGCTTATTAGGCTCCTCAGGGTACCTATAGCACAGTTTAACTGTCAATTTGTATAGATCAGGGTTACCATACGTATTCCTTTTTAGAAGACACGTCCTCCTTTTCAAGGAATCTAAAATATCCTCCGATGATGCTACAAATGCCAAAATGTCCTCCGTTTACCCGTGGAAATTTTTCTTGAACACAAGCTACAGGTTTTCAGCAAGATATTGAATGGACTACATTCTGTGAATGGCTGTATTTGAGAAACTACGCCAATGTGTTGATTTGAGCCCCTTGCTAAATATGGGTCCTTTCAGGTGATGAAAAAATGGTAACCCTTGTGTAGTACCAAAATACAAGAACTAAAAGATGCATGAACTGGTCAAGCAACAAACTGGTGTCCATTTTGAAGCCCGAACCCGGCTCGAGCCCTAAATCGCAAGACCAAACCCGACATATATTTTTGAAAGGCCCGAAACCGCAAGCCAAATTTACCGAGTGAGTTCAGATATTTGCAACTGCGGGGTAGTGTTGGGTTAGCAAACTAGTTACGACCAAATAATGCACAATTAAGCATTTGTTTATAAAAATTGATTCACGTCGATTGCTTCAATGGTAAATGACGACAAAAGTGTGCGTCGTTGCGATAAAAATTTTATATGCAGGCCAGAAATCGGCCCAAAACATTTTGACAAACTTAAGCCGAGCCCGGCTCGAATTTCTGCCCGACCCGAAAAGCCCGTCCCGACTTATAACACTGTGAACAAGAACAGTGAAAAACACGTTTTTTGCACATAAAAGCTAATTTGCTATATTTTATCTCGCTGTCGTTCTGCTTTGCACTGCGCAAAAAATTTTGATGTAAGAACACAAAATTCTCGAACAACGAGGTTACAACAAAATTCTGAGCTGTTTCGGCATTGTCTGCATGGGATTATCTAAGCACTAATGAGATCCTACGTAAGCCATCATACCTTTCCTGAAGAATTTGCTACATTACATGAGCTTCTCAAAAAATGCAAGCGACGGCGTATCAATGCAACCATGTTTATTGCTCATGTCATTTTCATGTCATAACTACACATTTGACNAAATTGATGAATTGACATTAGTTGTGAGAAACAGACAGATACCTCATGAAACCAACTACGCTGCAACCAACAATCATTAGCAATATAACGAGATCATTGCACTGGCTTCACTGCTAAGATATCTCGACAATGTATTAGTCAGTCAACTTTTTCATTGCATCATACTGGTTTCCAACTCATGATATCCTGTTCTTGAATTGTTGTTCAAGATATGAGTCAGAGCTGTCCTAAAAATGCCAAAAAAATATCAACGTGTATCCACGTTTCACTCGGGCTCATTTGTCAGAACCGGAGCTGTTCTCTGCAATTAAATAGCCTTGCTGGTATTTTTAATAAAGTATAATTTCCAAGACATTAATTTTATTTGAAACAATGGGTTTCATTTTAAGGAAGCTTAAAATATGAATTCCCATCTTTGAAAGGTTTCCATTCTGCAATAATTTAAAAAAATGAAAAACTGTGCATTAATTCGGCTGATATGAACGAGCCTTGTAGATATTGAAAATCAACAAGCATCATTCTTCTTTTCTGACTTCTCGGACTAATAATGGGTAAGTTCTCCTGAGAGCTTCTGATCAGTTGTTACGTAAGTAGATCATAGAGCAATAATATTTTTCACTAAATTTAACACCTGCTTTTCCTCTTGGGAGGAGCGCTGGGGAAGCAGGCCCTCGTCTCGAAATACCTCACAGTTTCCGGCAACCTCTGATTGTTCCGCTGTCTCCCAGAATAGTTCTGCTGGACACACACACTACGCCCACGACTAAAACCGCAGTATTTATCCTCCAGCTTTTCCTCAATCTTTTCGCGGCATCTTTTTTCAAAGTATTTGCCAAATGCTTTTTCCAGGAAGGCTAAGGAGAGAAATGCTTCGGTAGTTGTTGCATTCCTTTCTGTCTCCTTCCTGTCCATGGGAAGAATCACTCCAGTTTGCCAATCTTTCGGTGCCTTTCTAGAACATCAGATCATTTGACACATTTGAGTCAGCCAAAAACCTCCTTGATTGAAGGATTTGTCCATTTCAGGTCGTATTTCATCGCAACTTCCGTCTTCTCAGCCTTCATTGTTTTGACAGCTAGTAAACTGTTCGACGACGCAGTCGGACTGCAGCAGTACCAGATGAGCAGTTGTGTAAACTATAAGGTCACGGTAAACTATAAGATTGTGTAAACTATAACGTCAATGAGTGTGTTCATTATCAAAAACACAGTTCTTAATTTTCTTGTTGCAGATGATCATACATTGACTTTCGTTAGCATGCTTGCAACAGATGAAGAAGTTCCATACTTAAATGCCTCTAATGTGATGGTGAGCATTTATTTTTGGTAGATCTGTTTGAAGCGTATAATTATAAAACAGTTTGCCGTTTGAATCAAGCGAAGTGCTCATACATCACTCACTTTTGAGCCTCCCTCTAGTTTGTGCTACTGCTCAGCGATCCTGGAGCTCCACAACCCAGTGGTTTGTTTTTTGTTGATTTCATATACTTAGAAAAATGTTACAAACCTATGTTTCCATGACTTCCTGATTTTCAGAGACAAATGGTGCTAGAGTTATTTTACAAAAATGTTCCTGAAAGTCTATATAAAGAAAATACGAGTACTGGGCACTGTACTACCCAGGGTTACTGATATGTAGCAAATTTTGCGTACCTTACTAACTTAGCATTTCAATGTGACTGAAACTGCAAAACCTGTTTGGCCATATATGACCACCTCTACCTTATATGTGAAGAGTCGTCGCACACCATGACTTGATATGAAGACAAAACGGATCTATAACGCGCTTGACGTTTTCTACCCACAAAAGAAATCCTCTTTAAAAAATCCGCTTTTTGGTGGTGCCGTGCATAAAATTTGTATGATATGCACAGCATGTTTGGCTGCGCACATACGATTTTGTTGAGAAAGTGATTAACAATGGACGTCGGGAAGAAAAAAGTAGTTTGGTTCGGAAATAACGCATGTCACGTGTCCCAGGAAGACGTAATCAAATTATGGGTGGCATTATACCCTGCTTCTACTGACTCGTATAGCATTTTATGGATTCCTGAGCAGGGTGTCATGCTAGGAGACCTGCGCTTGTAATGTTTGCTGCAAGATCTGGTATGATTTAGTAGAAATATCTTCATCTCTCAATCTTCTACACGATTAAAACAGCAGGAAACAAATGAAACAGCTGTTGATTTTAAGCAAAATCAAACCTTTCTGCATGTTCATAGTCCTACCACAACGGATATTACTACATTGTGGCCCAACATCCCCCGAAAAACAACGCGAATTCATTTTGGAGATGCGTTGTGGACAACAAAGTGAATATCATTGTCATGCTTGATGATGTAAGTCTCGAACAAAGTTATTGCATAATGTTGTGAAGCTTCTTGTATCAATCTCACATTTGAGTGCTAAAAAGGAGTAGTAGTTTTATAGATCTTGAAATATTGATTCTTTCTTTTGCACTCCGATGAGTTTATCAGTCATGAAGAAATTAACTTTATCTTGAAAGGGAGCTATATTATTTTTGTTAATTCTTTAAAACTACCTAAAACTACCAGCTTTCTTGAGCAAATTTGAACTAATTTCTTGTCGTTTACAATTTTCTTAATTGCAGAGCTCTTCGTGCTTCGCATATTGGGATGACCAAACCAGCGTAAAGTTTTGCCCAGGGTTCACTTTCCACACCACAGCAGTGAACGAGACTAAAAACTACACTGAAAGAGATCTGATAATTGTGAGGAACAAATCTGCTGTAAGTGGACTACGTCATGCGCAATATATACCGGTAATGTTTAAACAGTGCAGAAATGCGTGGCCTCACTTGGTTGCAGGATCGATAAGAAGCATTGTCGCCAGCCTGCGATTGATACAGAATAATTAATCGCACGGTTGTCTTAATACGTGCAGTGAAGGCCTCAGAATATTTCATGAAAACATGGGTTAAGTATATATTTACTACAAATGGAATAAACAATTGAGATGCGTACAATTCAACATGCAGAAATGAGCAAATGCCTCCGTGCATTTGAGACATAAAAACCTTATCAGGAAAATTTACTGCTCACAGACTTTCAAAAAACGTTTAGCCAAACAATCATCGTCACGCAATGCTCAGAAAAAACATTTGGAAGTTCAACGATAGCTGCAGGGGCGCTTCGACAACTGACTAAACAGCGCATAACTGCCCAACAGCAATGAAAACCTGCCCTTTTGTATTTTTTGTCTGACGGCAATTGGCAGAAGGTCCGAGCCAGAAGTATTTTTTTTTGTCAGATCAGCAAAAAACTTAAAGGGATTAAACGTTTAAAGCAGTGAAGATTCAGTAAAACAAAATTTGTACAAGATCAAGAGTGCAAATAAAATTTGGCGCAAAAGTAATAGCTGTGGATAAGAAAAAACATGAATTGTTCTAGCCAACCTAAGCCGACACGTATTCATAGCACAAGCTAATTAGGAAGAAGTTACTTAGTTTTCTACCAGAAATCTAGGCTTGGCTTGAACAAACAGCGTTCTGTTCTACTTCGTACACAAACTGCTTATGTACAAATCAAATCGCTTTGATGAAGTTTCTAGCGGTCTGGGTCTCTGTGTTGAACGTGCAAGCGACCAGCTATCTGCTTAATTTTTGTTTAAGGATGGACCACACTCGGTGAAACACATCACCTTCCACGTTTGGAACGGATACAAGAATGTCCCGGATGCATCAGCGCTGTTGGAATTAATGTCACTTGTTGAAAGCTTCCAAGCAAACGCAAAGGAAGTCAGAGAAAAAAAAATCGTTGCACTTCTACACTGCAGGTTAATCTTCATTAATATCCTCCAAAGTTTGCTAGTTTTTTTCAAATCAACTGGAAACAGGTAGATAACTCATTTTGAAAGTCAATTTTCTGAAACGTCCTGACAATGGTTTTTGAAAATTTCTAGCAATGGTTTTGCATCTTTTGAACAACTTTGCTGGCTCTCTCCTCAGTCAGAATCGCCATTATTGTATAACTGCGTTTGTAATGACTTCTTTATTGATGTATCGCTACATTATTTCTTCGAACGGCCGAGAAATCTATGCGTTTGTATTTTAGGTAATATAACAGTCAATATGTTGCATGCAGCAGATGGGTTCATGGAAGTTACTGTAGTTGCTCTATTTTGGTGAAATTACTAAGATCGCAGAAGAAAAAACCTTCCATGACCTATATTAGATTTTCGTAGACTGCAGGACCTGGTATACCCGTGTAGGTAGGAAATTTCCAGGTATTCCTGGGGTACATGACTGTAGTTACCAAAAATTCAACCCCCTATTTTTCCTGGAATAATAAATGGTATTTGATATAACTTACGTTTTGCTGCCATCAGCTTATGGGAGGGCATTCTTTAAAGGGGGCCAAAGCCGTTTACCCTAAGAAATTTTCTAACTGCTTAATTTCTCACAGAGGCTGTGATATACGGATTTGCGCATAGGACCTATCGTCATCGCCTGACGTTCGATGTGATTTCCGCACTTTTTCGAAAAATGTTGAAATGAAAAGCAAAGACGTTCATCAGATTTTCAAACCATAATATTGGTCTAAACAAAATATTCGGCCCTGCAACATTTCATTGTGAAGTAACATCTGCAATACGTCTAGTCATCCATGATTAAATCCGCGTTTTTTGCTACCCTGTTTGTAGTAATATTTTTATTCAGCCCTATAAAATACGTTTCCTTGGACCGAACATTCACAAACACGGCTGTTATTTGTGTGCTTTTTATCCGCTTTGCAGTGCTAAGGACGGTCGGCCTTCGAGACATTCATTCTTAAGCCGATGAGTGTTACTTTGGTGTACAAAACGCGACGGGAAGCTTTTGACATTTTTCTATCGTTTTGGTTGTGTCATACTGGATTAAAGCAGTCACCAACCACCTTTTGTACAAGCTCATGGAGGTCACGTTAACAAAAACTCATCCCCCAAATTGCCTTACCTCCATAAACCTGTACACTCTCTCCACTAAACGGGCCAGCTTGAACGTTCTGCTTAATTTGTTCCCCACTGTACATTGGCGGTGCAGATGATCAGTGGTTGCAAGCGATTATACTATAACACACATTTTTAAGGCTTCAAAATGATTGCAAAGCCTTCAAAATGATTGCAAAGCCTTTTACTAGAGACATTTAGCAGCGATGAAGCGATCGAGCGTTTGTAGCAACAGTGGCACGAGATATTATCGCAAGATTAGATATAACCCTTAAACAACAGTGAACGTTGGACGCATCATATATTCGAAACCAGAGCGCAAAATGTCAGAGAGGTGAGTGAAGATAATTCAGGTTTTTTTTTCCGTAAGCAAACAAACAACCTCAGTTGCGCCTTACAGTGGTATCCCAGTGGTCACTGGACAGTACTTTTAGTGTTAAATGACCATAGTTTCAGGCATAGGTTTACCGAAATATAGTGTCATGTCCGGTCCAATGACGCACGGACACAGTACACCCGACCGTGCCACTACTGCTTTCCCATCCATTTTATACATTTCGGCAACCTCAGCTTACCAAAGCGTTTCAGTGGTTGCTAGCAATGAACGTGTGTTTGTTGCCATGAGTCAGGTCCGTGGCGTTTATTTCCAAGCACATGCATAAGCTAAAGCAGCGTGTTTGAGATTTACTATTTTTGTACACAGAAAAAAAATAATTTCATTCAAACCACCGCTTAGCGCAGAATTCCATTTATTGACAAAGGGAGTTGCAATCCAAATCGCCTTTCGGCAGAGTGCTCAAAACCGTTTTTCGTCTAGAATTGACAACATTTTCATTCGCTATTAGTAAACTTAAATGTAATCGTTCACTGTTTTTTACAGCACTATTTTTCAAATGAAGTCAAATAGATTCGAAGCACAGATCACGTCTTGGATAAAATTGTTAAAAGTAATTGATTAGTTCTGAAACGATATCGATTTGTTACTCTAAAAAAACAGCAAATCTTCTGATCTTGCCGATTCCCATCGAGTTGGTACAGTATGATCATGGTAATATTATTCATTACTAGATCGAATACACAGTGCATGCTGGCGTTCTCACATAAATTACGAGCTCCACTTCAACACTAAGTTACTTGTTCCATAAATTGCCGAAAAAGGCCCAGAAAGGTCCGACCATTGTTTCTAATATGCCCGTATTGCCTAGTGACGGCAAAAGCAACTTGAATATTGTCAATGATTTTTTACTGTATCCTCAGAATTGTCACAATAAGAGCAAATTCGTCTAGACTAGAGCCAATGAAAATTGTAAGTAAATGACAAGCGACACCGTCGAGTTTCCGGGTAAATCTTATTTGTAGTCACATGCGCAACGAACGCCCATAACAATCTCAAGCAAAGCTACCCGTAGAATGCTACTTTCACAGCTTGACTAGCAACTGGCTGCATCAAAAGCTGGTCAATTCGTTTGTATACTCCAAACGATGTTTCTACTGAGAAAATGAACAACTGAAGATAAGAAAGTTTCAATATACTCGCTTTGTACTACTTCTATTGGAATGACATGAGTGGTCTGCGGGCGCCAACCTGCGGTTACTCTGCGTCATGGGACACGTCGTTATTTACGCAGTGAATGCTGCTTTGGTGGTAGTGGCAGGTCAATAGCAACACCGCTGGTGAAGCTTTCCCTTGTACCCATCCTTGCCGAACACGATGCTGGACAGGCACGCAAGGAGCGTACAGTTTTTCAATTCTTCTGCGTGACCCGGTTGGGATTATGAATCCAGCCTAACAGTATCTGCGCCGCGCTGAATACCATTAGGCCGCTTAACCAATCAAATAAAGCTAGAAAATTCAGGAAATAACAATATTCCGAACAAAGTGCAATAAAATTTGCATTAGCCAGACTTGCGACCCTTCTCACGTGTAAGCTTCATGCATGCAACATCACATGAATTCTTCTGCAATACCCAACTTAACAACGGTAGAAAAAAAGAAATGCTTCTCTTGCTAACAATTTTAACTCCGGTTTTAACGCACTTTAAGTGGATAGTGAATCTGACATTGCGTCAACCAAAGCTGCAAAAGGTCAAAACGGTCACCGCTAGCAAGCTTTACCCGTTACTGCAAGAGTCGGACCAAATCCACAACTTCTTACCATCGTTGAACCAAATCTGACATCCAGGCTCTGATGTACTTTATCAAGCAAGTCAATTTTTTTGCAGCGACGGATCCAGCAGATGTGGTGTGTACTGTGCAGTTGCCAACCTTGTGGAAAGGTTGAAAAACGAAAACCGAGTCGATGTCTTTCGAGCTGTGAAAGATCTTCGCGACTGCAGGCCTGGCATGGTTGGAAA
>JGI24159J19872_10006364_pt1 | contig 15374 bp, 8 predicted proteins | sample Ectturendosymbi4_FD_19872 | JGI IMG/M metagenome (IMG submission 19872) | reverse complement strand
CACCTTTCAATAAATGTAATCATCATTGTGGTATCATTTAAAATCCTGGATTTGTGTCCAATCGCTTTGTTTCAACAATTGTGAAACACCCTGTACAGTAAGCATGTTGCGCTATTTTGACACTAGTACGTGCAGGGCCATCATTAAATTTCTGTGCATTTAGCGTAATTTTTCTCTCACACGGAAACAAGTCTTAGAACACAATGCATATGTTACCAAAGATAAAGTTACGACATTACTTGCTCGTTTGTTTACTTTCATTCATTTTCAAACTCTTCTTGGAAGCGTCGCTGGGTAAGCCTCCGCAGGAGGTCCCGAAATACGTCACGATTTCCAGCAGCACGTGATATTTTTGCTGGCTNCACGCCAAGACGGTACCAAGCAAGGTCAAATATGTAGTCACACCACCTGGTCCTTGGTCGACATTTGGGTCGCTTTCCCGTTGATGTAGACATTTTTCTCTNCACTTAGAGNGTAAAAATTAACGTGGCATCTTCAATAGGATGTAGTGAGGGTCATAGAAACTGCTTTAACAGCATAAAGANGATCGGAGAAACAGCATAAATTGAAAAGATGTTTTACATCCAATTTATCCTATTGTTTTCCAAATTTNGCCAAAAGCACAGCAGTTGTTGCGCAAACTAGAGATGGAACGGGCTGCTAACAGTCCAGTCTTCGGGCAGTCCGCTAAAGATTTTGAAACAGTCCGCTAGCACTTTTTTAGCGGTGACATCATTCCGGACCGTTATTGGCCGCTGCGGTCTGCTCGCCAATTAGGCGAAAATTTTTGTTTTGGCAAAGTTCCAAATGCTAACAAGGAGATGTTTTGCTGCTGTTCTCTCCATTTTACCGTTCGGCTAATGTTCTGTCTCGCTTGTTTCCACGCAAACCAGGGAACCATGTTTCATGTTATGAATCAATCAAAGCAACAAACACTTTCATTTATAGTCTGTCGCTATCGCCGAGGTTTAGGCAGAACCGTCGCCAGAAAGTTTTCAATAGGGGGGCTTTGCGTTTGTGCGGGGTGGCTTGACATTGTAAAAATTGACAATAACTCCACTGATTTATAGTGTTTCATGTTTCAATTTGGGGGGACTTGGAGCTTTGTTTGGGGAACTAAGCCCACAAAAGCTCCCCCGTGGCGACGGGACTGGGTTTAGATTTAGGACAGGTGTTACCAAACTTTCTCTGGCCATGTACCCCTTCAGCATTTCGATAGATGAGCATGCACCCTAAAATTTCTTATGACCAAAAGGCTGTGGAAAATACAAGAATATATTTACCAACAAGCATATAATGATTTTGAAAATAATATTCATTGATGTATATTTCGAAATGAATAATATGTAAACACATTTTTCCCTTCTATTGCTAACTTCAAATGCACCCCTTCAGATAGGCAAATACACCCCTACTAGCCTAGGAGTACATGTACCCCAGTTAGGGAACCCCTAGTTTAGGATTAGGTGTTAGGTTAGGGTTTAAGGTTTAGGTTCAGTATGTTACTAGCAAGTTTAGTGCAGCCTAGCACACACTTGTCGCGTGTTAGAGTCACGTTATAGGCAACGGCCGAATAAGTTTTCAAAAGTGAAGGTCCGCTGGCGGACCTATAGACATTAAGACTACATGGTTTTATTGTCCAAAGGACAATGAACTGAAAACTTAAGTGTTGTTACTTTGCTTTTGAGGTTACGGTATATTACGGGCCACGGGCCGGTCCGGGCCAGAAAATAAGTTGTGGTTTCGCATAGACGGGCCGGGCGGTTTCTTGTTAGCTCCGGGCGGGCCGGGCTGCAAAAGTGCTGGCCCGTGCCATCTCTAGCGCAAACACAATCCGGCAACGGCTGGAAATTCTTTGAGTCGCGGCCTTCATTGGACTTCAAGATTTGCGAGTAGTACCGATTGGGAGAAGATGAATTGATTGCGTAAAAATTAATTATACGAGGTGTAAACAGAATATAGTGGCTGTAAAGTAATTTTGATAAGTCCAGCAGAACAAAATAAAAAGTTCAACGACGCGTAGTTTGCCCTTGCCTGATCCAGACCTTTGCTTCCAACAAATTGAATGATCATGTCTTTATTTGATACCTATACTATGCATTGTTTTTCTTGTTTAACGAGCTTGTTTTTTAACAAATTTGACGAGCTTTCTATTCCAAAGGAGCTTACATTCATTTTAACCGATAGAATATATAAAAAAGTAAACTATGAAGTTTAGGATTTAGGCAACATTGCATGGCACCAATTGGTAGATTTGATGTTGAATATCTCACAAAAATGCCTTTGCAGATGGAAACCTGTCAGCAATGTGTATACAACATGCCAAGACGCTCTATAGCTTCGCCTATCGTTACAGAGGAGAGTATAGCGCTGTGATCCACCACAGCGCCACCAAATACTATTCATGGAATGGAGCACAGGACGAATTGGTAGACTGCAACCTATATCTTTTACAACACATATTATTACTGAGGCGCCTTTGATAGGTTCTAAGTTTTGTGATGAAGCACCTAACTGTTCCTGACATTGACTTAAAAGAGTTTTTTCGCAAAGCTTATACAATGGTTACAGCATTCTCTTCAAGTCAAATGTAATTGAAGTAGAACGAGGGTATACTTTGCTCGATCACGGCTTTTCGCAATTGTCAGTGAGTATATTGCCAGAGACTACATTATTTCGAGCAAATCTTGCAAACTGAATTATAGTGAAATGGCTTCGAAAACCTTTAAATTGCTTTGTGGTCTAAGTGATGCAAGCAATTTCAATATGGCCTCAGGGATAATTGCGTTAATATGTTGACACGCCCGTTGTTGTTATTAGGAACGATGCCCACGCTAAGTTTTGATGTGGCTTGCGAAACTTGAATTAACTGTTATCTCCTTCCATCCTCATGTTTGCTGTTGTGACACTTACCAGGCATGGGCTGCTATTTGGCTTTACAAAGCAACCGGCCATCAACAGTATTTGAAGAAAGCTGAAAGTATTTACAACCAGTTGACATCAAGCACAATCAGAAATTTGTTTTACTGGGATGACAAAACACGCGGAGTCGAAGTAAGTGCTTGCTTCGGAAAAGTTATAATTATTTTTGGATTCTGGCAATCGTTTTCGTATTTTTACATAAAATCCTGAAACGTAGCGAGTGGGTGCATGTCATATCTTTATATAACCTCCCACGAAGGTTAGTATCAACTGCAAAAGCAAAAAATATTTAGTCTACTGTCAAGGTCTCCAATTAACATGGATGCTTAAGTAGCTTCCCTCTGTATTTCCATGCTTGGAAATATATAAGTCTATGTCGTTCCCGTGTGGCGCTATTGAAATAATAATTAGGAAGCATTTGGCAGCTTTCAGGTGGCAATTAGAAACATTTGTCTTTGCTCACCGCACACGACTATTTTGCAGGAACCGTCTGACGCGAGTACAAGATTTTTGTAATAGCATTACTTTTCAAATCTAACGGTTGTTTTTTCGACTTCCTCGAACCTGCAGTCAACCATGACGTAATTGCTTTGCGAACGAGATCCAGGAAACTGTTTTGAAACCACTTCCCAGTTTTCGGTTTCGAAATATGAAAGTAACAGTCCAGAAAATCTATACAACAAAATAAAAAATAGCATCTAATAAACTTCAGTTAATGCATGCAAAACTTTTAAACATTATAAATCAAAGAACAGAAAAACTTGGGAAACAAACCCATTTTTAAGTTTGTGCGTTGTGTTTAGTGAGAGGAGAAAAATTTGGTGTATGCTTGGATTTTCCCTGAGTAAATGTATTTCGCTTAAAAAATCTAATAGAAGTTTTGTTCATGATACTTGTAAAAATGTGGTGCACGAAATGCGTTACATTTTATTTACTGTAGTTAGCGTTTGTACAGGTACGATAGATTAAGTTCATTCGACTCGACGAGAGTCCTGTATCTGCTCCGTCTGTCACAAAAAAATGTTCAAAAAGTTGAAGTTTTTCCCGAACATGCAAATATTTCTAGGTAGTCGCATTAGCAAAGTGAAACTTCTCCGTGCTGATGACCCACTTTCAATATGTTTTGCAGGCATTACTGGCAAAATCGACGAACAAACGCAAGTACAAACAAGCAGTGTTGTCTTTTGCAAACTGGTTGCAAAACAGCGCCTATAAACTTGAAAATGGCCTAGTTTGGCTTCATCACTGGGGCCCAACGATGCACGCGGGTAAGACAAAAAGTAAACGAAATAACTTCATTTGGAAGGCGTATTACATCACTTTTTCTTATGGGAAAAATGAAGTTCGCCAGAAGCAAAACGACAAAACAAAACTTTCTGCGGCCTCTAATCCAAAATTAAGGAGGTTTTGCTAGGTGTAAGGCTTTAATTGTGCAAACACGTTTAATACAAGAACCATACTATTGACCACTACCTATTAAAGAACTCCTGGCAACCAATGGTTCAGTGCCAAGAAGTGAGGAGAAGTACTGTTGCGAAAAAAATATTTTGCTAAAATCACGACAGTAGGAATTGTTTGTGAGGAATTCTGTCAAAAAACGGCATAGCCGTAGATACATGTGGATACTACTAAGAAAGCCCTTTCCTCTTTAAAACATTTTAGGAAACGGCGTTCCTTCTGGTTACATCATTGATGGCAACACAGGTTAAAGTACGGATCTCAAACACGCGGCCGTGGTGCATTTTGGGAAATTTCAATTAAATACGTTACTTAGTTTATTCACCGGTGTTTTGAAAGTGCTCGGTCAGCGAGTCAACAAGTTCCTTTTAAACGAACGTAGAGAAGGCTAGAGATGATTTGCCTATAACTCACGATACCTTTCGCGGGGAAAAACGTGTGAAAGCTGTTTCTAGTAAGATTCAGGTACTGCCATTGTTGTGTCAGCGTCATATTGCGCTCCCTGGTATAACCACGGGGGTCATGGAGGCTATGGCACCGCCAAATTTCTAACATATCTTGTAATTTTGTGCTTAAAGAGACGGTGTCCCAAACAAAATACTGTTGCTCGCTTAAAGTTAAAAGATCTGGCCCCACAAAAAATTTTGGGCTGGTTACGTCACTGACCCGGGTAGTCATGATGCGGCCCTGGGTTACTTCATACGTCCTCGTTTGGTTCTCGGAGCAATTTGAGCTTGAGACCCTGGGTTAAAGTGATGTATCCAAATGCATTGAATTACGATAGACGTAATTTTTCAAAAAGCCGTCAACTGCGCGTAAAGAAAATTTTGTGCAAATCAAAAATATCGCATTCTCCGAAATCTTTGTGACCTATGCAGTTTTGGATCATACATATTTTTATCAAAACAACACGTTAGGCCTGTAAGAAACAACAACGAAAAAGCAATTATTTAAGCAAAACATACTGAACGCTTTAAAACAGGGATTCCCAACCTGGGGTACATGTATTCCTAGGGGTACATTTGTCTATCTGAAGGGGTATATTTAACATCAACAATAGAATGAAAAGTGTATTTTTGTATTGTTTGTTTCGAAATATTTACACATATGTCGCTGAATATTATTTTCAAAAATCGTTATGTGCTTATTGTTAAATATATTAATTTTGAGACATAAAACAGAGTTTACCTTCATAGTTCTAACAATCTAAAAGTCCGACATAAATTCAGTTGATTTTTGTTGTTTTATTCAGCATTTTGTCATAAGAAATTTAGGGGTACATGCTCATCTGTCAAAATGCTGAAGGGATATATGATCAGAGAAAGGTTGGGAACCCCTGCTTTAAAAAGTTTGTATCTATGTAGCTTGCTCTAGCAAGCTTATCTACGCCGTAAAACTACATTTACTTGCGTGTATAACAAATGGTGAATTTATTATCACCAGCAGTATTTGAAAAACCCGGAAAGTCGCATTTACGTTACCAAGCTCTCGCCAAATTGTGCATAAAGCTTTTGAAAAGTTAATATATTGGTAGCTGGGTAATGATTTTCTTTTACGCTTTTGCAGCGTCAATATTCGGAAATTTCTGTGCATGCAACGGTTCATTTAGCACAAAACCTGGGATGAAAAAGATGAACAGGTTCAGACAGCCTAACCGAAGAGACACGCAGTTTTAAACTCTCTTTTGTTTGTTGGTGTTTATTCAAAAATGCCATTTTGAAATGACCATCCTCTTATTTTACAACAATAGAAGAGAGAAAAGTACACAAAAAACAACGCGCAAAAAAGGCAATCGATACACAAAACATCCAATAGCCAAGTTAATGAATAATAATAATGACATGCAAAGAACAGGATATAATTTCATACGAAAGAAAAGGAAATAATTAGAGTTCGATATGGCCGCCTAAAAAGTTGCGTGCTAGACAAAAACGAGCACAGCTGCTACTAGGAGCAAAGGTGAGTCTCTGGGTAAATCTGAATGCCCGAACAGAAATATTTTATGCAGGTCTTTGAAATCTCAGAACTCAAATGCCGTATACGAGATGACAACTTCATCTAAAAGAAACTTTTGTATCCTTGACAATAGGAGCTGACATGAGGTGTCAGTTTGAAGAGCATTCAAAGAATGCGTGGTGTTTGGTCTTTGCAGGACCACATTTGCACCTTCGTTTGCTGTGGCCATCAATATTAAGTCTACTGTGGCCCAAGCAAAACATACACAAGATTGCAGTTTCGTAAGTGTTATAACCACGCACATGCCAAATGTTACGTGACTGGTTAAGAAGTGAGATAGCTTAGAGCAGAATTAACGACAACTCAAAGCAAAAAATGCTGAAGGAAGTGAGTTTAAAGTTTGACGCCATTATGAAAAAATGAATTATGAGGAGAATGAGATTTTCCTGAGGGTAGCTGAAAACAGAGAAGAAAACGCGATGAATAGTTGAAACAATTTTGAAAAATTAGCGAGCAAGGGCAGAGGGTAAGAAGCCATGGTCCAAAATGCAATACAAATGTTAAACTGACGAAAGATATGTAGTGGCGTGAGACCTAAATAATTCAAGATGTTCTCATGTGACGTGGTCCCGAGACAACCGAGGATAAGTTTTACAGCAGCAGTGGACCAAGCACAGAATATCATTTCTAGGCTCAGTATCATCTGCAGCTTGAATTTACAAACATTCTTTGCAGTGAAAAACTCGACAATAATATCTTCTAGATATGATCTCTAAGACACTGAAACGCCACTCTAACTTTTCGCTTTAGGATACGCTTTCAAATTGTCAGTCACTGACGGCGCTCAAGTTGAGTTGCTTTTGTTGTGAAAGCGGTTGATCATCCTAAACGTGTATAACCTCATTACAAAACTTAGTAAACACAAAACGCACTTAGTGGGATCTCCAAACAGGGTTGTCACTGATCGGAAGGTAGTTGGTTTCGGGCTCCCTACGTTTGCACTTAGTGCCTCACCACAGTCGTATTAACTAAACCTTTTTCAGTCGTACGTGACATTTAGTCTCTCAGTTTTTTCTGTATGCCACCAAATAAACACCTGCCGACGCTCCTTGCTCCGCATCATGTATCGCTTTTATTCTCACAGTGGACATTATAGAGGAGTACATGGAAACACTCGTAATAGTTAAACGGAAAACTCTCAACAAAAAATCATCGATTGCAAGTAGTTTGATCAGGATTCAAATTCAGCACTTTGACACTTTTTATTATTGCTTGCAGCAAACGTAGCATTTTTGAGCTTGCAAGCTGCAGCACTTTCACCATCTTCAAAACAATCCGAAAAATTTTTGAAGTTTGCTCAAGCCCAGATAAGCGTATTGGTTGGAAAAAAAGGACAAGGTTTTATAGTTGGTGTAGGCTCGAATTCTCCTTGGCATCCTCATCACCGTGGAAGGTTGGTTCTTGAAAAATGTAAAAAATCGTAAAGGGTGCTGTATTTTACTGTATTGTTTACGGATAGAAGCTAAAAGTTTACAATAAATAATAAGAATCAAAATTGCGCAGACTAAGATTGTTTGTGTGTTTTTTCTACAAATCATAGAAATACTCAGAATTCTTGAATGCGATGTGACAAAGAAATGAGCTTTTCCAAGGGCGTTATTAAAACTTACAACAAACAGATGTTTATTTGATTAAAAATATTTGTAATGTTTTGACTTGTATTTGTCAACATCCTTAAAACATTTGGGCAAACACAAAAATTAATCGCAACAATTACGTTTAAGGCACTGCTGTTTCCACCAAAGCAAACTTAATCTCACGCTTGTTTTAACGAAGTGGGAATTGGATACATTGCATCAAACGCACTTGTGGTTAACGGTCTAAAAGTTGCCTTAATCTTGTTTTTCAGCACGTGTCCGAGTGAACCCAAAAAATGTACTAAGAAGGATATGCATAACTCGAGAAACGCCCATATCTTATATGGGGCGCTGGTGGCTGGTCCCGGGCGGTTTGGAAGGTAACAATATTCTGGATGTATCTACCCACTTAAAATTCTACATAAAATATGAATCTCGTCTAGTTGTCTTTGTTTCAAATTAGGAAATTTTTACAGTGGTTTCTTTGAAATTGTCCGGGTGCTGTAATTTCTGCTGACATTATTAAAAAGCTACTTTGAAATAGGTTCAGCAGATTGCTTAGCAGTTGTTATGTTGTCAACTAGTAGAATACTGGCAAAAATTCCGTTTTTGTCCAAAACAACATTTTAGAGAAAATTCAAGACCAGAGCCAGGGAAATAATTTTCGTTATTTTTCACAAGGCTTTTGTGATGACTTCTTGGCAAATTAACGGATTTCGCCAAAAAATACCCTGTTCAAAGAAGCTTTTTCTGATCAAGGATCCGGATACAAGAGGCCACAACACTAAAGATGGAAACAAATCCCGTTCACAGTTTTTTTTTTTTTACAGGAATATGTTTGTTAAACTTTAAACGTGTAGACCTAGACTCTCCATCATAGTAGTTGATAGAAAGGAATACAAACTTTCATAAGTGCAGAATGCTAAGTTAAGTGGTCTCTGTCGACGTACGGGAACGCTCTTACCTGTGGCAGGAACATTTCACNTCAAAACACTTGGAGTTTTCGCGGTTTACAACACAAAGTTATTATATGCAGGTACAACGACGTCGCATCTGAATTCATTTACAACGAAGTTGCAATAGATTTCAACGCCGGATTACAATCGCTAGCTGCCGGCTTGAAGTTATCAGAAATGAAGAATGTTCAAAGCAAGTTGAATGGATCATGACCGCTCGTCAGTGTCTGCCAGTTCAAACGACTTAGCTCCCGCTGATGACTCGTACGTGTGAAAAGGCACGTTGACAGTGCATGGCTTGCAATGCTGCTGAATGAACGAAAGCCATGACGAAATTGTTACCTGTTTGATATAAATTGTCTCCAACCATTGCGTTGTCTACACAAAACGTGTTGGTGGCGTGCCGCACACAACGAAGAAGCAAGTTACGGAAAAGTGACGTTTTTGAATTTGTGAAGACAATAACAATACACACCGCGTGGTATGAAAACGAAAGCGGAAGTTTTACCAAATAATTGAGCGAAATATAGAGAGCCTTAGATGCCAGTGCTCTATTCCAGAACAAGCTGATAATATCCTTCGTCCGCGAAAAGAGCAAAACGTTGATGATGCACCAAACTGAAATGTCTCTGCATGTTATTCGCTGAACATTATAACTGTCAGCTGAAAAAATGCTTTGATTCGCAGAATGCGAAAATTGAGTGATCTGGGTTATACGGTAAGAGCAGTTTAACTGCATTTAAATTTGCTTACCGATCATGAACATATTTTTATAGCTTTTCCGCAATTATGATGTAAGTCAGAAAATGTGAAACAGGGAGACAATTTTCTGTGTCGTAACGATTTTTTCCTGTACGAATACGGTGCTTTAGTATAAGATGTTTCGTGTTTACCTCTGCAATTTCACCCATTCAGTCAACATCTCTTTCGCAATTACCCTGAAGCGCGGAAGAACTTTGTTTTGATTGTTTATTGCGGCCACATGATCAGAATATATTGTACAGTAGAAGAACGCCATGAGGTTTTACGTTTTTTGCAAATGCTGCTGACGACGCTTGACCACTTGGTGTGAAACAAACAACTTATTTGAACCTTCAGATTTTATTAATTACGTTGTCCTCACTTTGTTATCACATGCGTTGTTCTAACCGAGTTTTATTAATAAAACAACTCTTCAATTCTGTACAACAGAGATTCTCAACTGAGATTTATTATGATTACAAGATTATACTGATTGATGTTTTTTGCGAAACTGATGATTGAAATTAACTCTTTCATGCCACTATCATGATGTTTGGAGATCTCCCACCGCTAAACCTTCTTTTCGTAGTTTTGCCATTGCTTAATTTAGTTCAGTTTCATTAATACTCGGTTTTTGTGAGTCCGAAGTCTGCAGCGCCCATCTCCACTTGCTTACGCCTTGGGGCAAGCGGCTGCTTTCGCAATGAGTGTTGCACGAGCGGCGAATCAACAGCAGCAGCACCGCGCGTCAAATCCATCAATGTCGAGCACGAGGCTGAACAGGCCGCAAGTACCTTTTTTCAAGTCTTCGGTGTGACCTGGCCGGGAATCGAACCCATCCTACCAGCTTCTATTGAGGGTGCTCAACCAATCAATAATAATAAAATTGACAAGAGACCGTTGCAAATGTGACTTTTTATCCAGGGAAGTTCACAACGTTCAACACACTATTAATTCTTCCAAGCGCTTTGCAATGAAACCTTGTTTTTTAAAAATGGAATTCATGGAAACGTCACGAGTGTTTGCTGCACCCGAAGACAAAGCATATTTTGACACCTCAGTCGTGAAGTTTACTGACGCTTCCCACGATGCTTCGCTCAGCACAGACGTTTCCTGCAGACTCTGACAGTGGCTGTCCGTCGCAAGGAACAAATGCATTTTTACCAAAATTCTCAAAAGCTAAGCAAAAGTGATGAGCTTTTCTCCACTCGTTCTTTCGGACAAATTCGCTCTCCTTACAGAATTACCTGTTCCCAGCATTGAAGCCAAGGTTTGTTTTCCTCATTTTGGCGTCCCCTAAAATGAAACCACCACACGTCTCAAAATAGGTTTATTACATTCACCAGGAAAGTTTAGCATCTGAACTATCGCTTGTCATCTGTAAACGAAATAAACGAGTGAAAAAGGCTGGTTAGAGAGTGTTCTTAATCGCAACGTGAAGATGTGCAATACGTTGTAAGTAATGGTCGTCAGTATTTTATGTATGTATTGTTCGAAAACATTGAGGTATGAAGATTCTGACATAACTTTACAGCTTTGAGGTTGTGTTTGTATTTTTGCAGTGTTGTTTTCAGCTTTCGCGCGCATATTAAAAAAAGTGGCTGTGAAAATGGTTCTGCGTGTTTTTGCCTTGTACGTTCTTAGAGGTTTTTGCAGATATAAAGCCATGCAGCAGCATTTGCATAGGCATTTTTTCATGAAATTTAATTTTTGATGGTTTTTCGTCCGAATGAAATCTATATCAGATTAAAATAGATTTTCCTTTGGTAAGCAATCCGCAGAGATGCTGCAAGAGTAAGTGCAGACTCTTATTGTGAACAATTTAGCCACAAATATAGAAAACCTTTCATTCAACGTTTCAGCTTAGTCGTAAAAGCCATCACCAGGAATAAGAAAACGCAACAGTGACACACAAAAGTAAAGATGCAGTTTGAACGCATTCGTGCTATAATAGAGACCGTTATGCATTCAATAGCAGTAAATGAATTAGGCAAATCATCGATGCTGAGATCTGGTTACTGTCCTGTGTTAAATACGTCTTCCCTACTTCGGAGATTTCCTACAAAGTTCGTCAAGAAATCAAAGACTTGTACACCGCTATGCCATCATTCAATTTCAGTTTCGTTTCACACATGAAAGTAACAAGTTCAAAAAAATGTTCCATGAAAACAAACAGAATCATCTTCGCCGTTCAAACGTAACCTTTACAACGACGTTTTTACGATGTTTACAACGACGGTTCCACAAAGATTTTAAAGTCTCAAAGTCAAGCCGCAAATTCACTGCCACAGATTCAAAGCCACAAGTTAAAAATGGACATCTCGAACCAACCAATATAAAGCAGACAAAGGAAATAACAAAAATTATAGAAAAAACGATATATCACAATGGAATAAAAATATTTATATATACTTGTCTTCTGGTTCACTGAATCATACGTTTCATAGCACGTTTTTGAGGAATTTGCGCAATGCAAATTCTTTTTTGGAGGGCCGCAACCAGCTGACATTTTCGGGGAGGGGCAAAAAGACTGTAAGTTATTGTACCTAACAACTAAACATATTTTTTGTTTTTTAAAACTTTGAGGGAGCTTCTAGTCCGGCACTTGTTTTCCATCCAATACTCCTCGAACTACCAGAATGTTAAACTCACATCAATCTTACTATCCTTCTCATATAATTATAGGAATAGCCACTATAACATGCTTTAGTCTTTCCCTTATCCATTTTTGGAAAATCAGCAATATTCATACTTTATTCAAAGTTGCAGTGTATGACTTTACAACTCAAGTTATATTTTAGCTTTCCCATGAAACCACAGACAAATCGATTTGCAAAAAAATTTTTACTCCACTGTTTTCTTAGTGTGACGCTACGAATAAATTAGAATTTGCGACTTTGAATTTGTGCCTACAAATAATAACATGCATCTGTGGGTCAAATTAAATTGGACAGACGCGCCGAAACTAAGAAACTAACATTTTCGATATTTGTGGTTATATTCTTCAGAAAGATTTTGCTTGTTTGTGCAATTTCTCAAACTAAGTTGTAACGTCATTTTACAATTTTGCACTAAAACCACACGAAAGGATTTTCTGTTATTGATGTATGCTGCATTTTTGGGCGAAGTGAAAATATTTTATTTTTGGATTTAACTTGAACTGATTGAAATGCTTGGCGTCGGGTGCAAAAAAACGGTCAGTGACATTTTATGTTGAGTTCCTCAATTCAGTCAAAAACTTGGCATAAAAGGTAAATCTGAGATCATTTGTGCAAAAATCTCAATGGCAAATCAAACATTTAAAATGCAGTTAGGATCACTGTGGTCTTGAATGAAAGAAAGATAAAGGCGTGTATTAACATAGGCGGATCCACGATTTTTTTTGGGGGGGCTCAAGGACGAGTTCATCCGGATGTGTACTAACTGCATAGCAGCGAAGACCCAACTGCTCAGTTGACTTTTTTTTAACAAACACTGTTAAATAACCATGCACATTTTGGCTAAATCACATTCTCACCATTACCCAGGCTTACTGGGACGTTTCCGGAGTAGAAGCGGCCTTCAAAAAATTCAGAAATTATTCTCAAACTTAGCTAACCTTGAAAAGTAACTTGTTGAAAATTGGAAAAGTTGTATTATTAGGAAAACAAATGCTTCCAAAAGATCTCAAGTTCGAACATGGGGACGCTAAACCAAACTTGTTTCTCTCCCAAGGCGCCATCTAACCTCATTACGCCCCTGCACATCACGATTGTCTAGGCAAAATGGCGAAATTTGTTTACAAAAATACCTGCCTATCGGTGGCGAACTATCAATCACAAACTATTTAAAACAAAATGCTGTTAATTATCGAAGTCATTTGACCATAAAAAATAAATTAAATGTCAAAAAAAAGTCATGTTATTTCGAAAGCAAGCACAACTTCCTCCCCAAAAAAAGTCGCTTGGGGTATGAGTAGAGACAAACATACCAAAAAACTCGAAAACAATAATTATGCTGGCACTCTGCCCTGGAAGGTGTTTATTACATCACAAGGGCATTGAAAATGATCAGACAATATTTGGAAACGCGAAGTTTTCAGTGACTCAATGACCAAATTCTCATACATTCATTTTTTACCAAACGTGACTATATCGTGGTAACGCAATTTTAGAAATACTGTGCAGTAGCCTAGGTTGAAAAAAATTATTAGAGATAGCAGAATGTTGGTCGATAAAAAAGCATCTGATTTCGTGCTGAGCTGAACTTTTGTCCAAAATTTGTTGCTGGCAGGCAGGGGTGTATTGCTAAAAAAGAGGTGTGGCGTGTGGGAACGACGTTCCCACACCAAACATAAAGGAAGACTGATTCGCCTACAAGAATTTCAACACTGGAACTTCCTGTTTCACTTTAGTGCTACGGTGCTATACACGTGATAACTTGTCATATATTCATTTATTTTGCTCCAAGCGCTGCACGTGGAAATTGAAATGAAAAATCTAAATCTTCAAGTAACGTTACTATTGCAAAAAGGTGTGGGAACGCCGTTCCCACCCCACTATACACCCCTGTTGGCAGGTCTGATGATAATCAGTTGTCACCTTTAGCATAACCTACAGCTAATCAAACGCACTTCATTTTAGCCTTACCTGACATGTAGATTACGTTTTACGGTTAAGTTTGCTGTTTTGGAGTTTACGCTGCCACTGAGCGCTCTAACCTAGTCTGTAGTTAACTGCATTGTAAGTTCATTTAGCGCGCGGCCCGCAAAAGAATTTCGTGCGGCCCGCGAAGCATTCAGGCGAGACCAGCAGTCTTGAACTTTGTTTGACCCGCTTCTAATCTTTGCGCTTCTAATGAACAATTTTTTTCGTTTCTAACAGGTTTCATAGTATGACTAAAAACTTGTGCGGCCCGCTTACCTAGCGGTAACTGACAAAGTGGCCCGCGATAGCAAACAGGTTAACCACCCAATGTTAGCGTAATTTTAATGCCTTCGCTTAACTACAGTAATAACATGAGCTGCACTCATTCATAAAAGCTTGTAGTAAAAAATAGTATGATCTGCAGCTTATTCGACTTTTGTCCACAGTCTGCTCAGCCCCGTCGCCACTGGGGGGCTTTGGTGGGCTTAGCCCCCCCCAAACAAAGCTCCAAGTCCCCAAATTAAAACATGACACACTATAAATCAGTGGAGTTTTTGTCATTTTTATAATGTCAAGTCCCCCCGCATAAACGCACAGCCCCCCTATTGAAAACTTTCTAGCGACAGTTCTGAGACTGTTGCTTATTCATCCTTTGTCCACAAGAAGCCTAATCTTGCCCAAATGAAACAAGGGTTTAAATACTTACGTGCGCAGTGGCATGGCCAGCTCAAAATTTTGGGTGGGTCTTTGAATGTTTGACTTTAGGCGAGCAACAGTATATCGTTTGAGATACTGCCTCTTAAAATGACTAGACATTCTAAAAATTTGAAGGGCCCCATGGCCCCCTGGCTACGCCTATGTACATGCGGTTGATATAATGCGTATGTAATGTAAATATTTCATGTAAACACTTCCGTATTTATATAACATCGGGACCATATATTTTATATAAAATCTTGTTTATTAGAACTTTCATTTATAATGAAATAAACACATTCAAACTGTCCAAATTCAACAAAATAAGCTATGCATTTAATATTTTCGTCCCTATCCTTGTGCAAGAAATGGTTTATTTAAAG
>JGI24159J19872_10006361_pt1 | contig 15377 bp, 12 predicted proteins | sample Ectturendosymbi4_FD_19872 | JGI IMG/M metagenome (IMG submission 19872) | reverse complement strand
GAGATATATATTGCTCTATAAGAGATATATAAGCTGCTCTGTGACCCAAGGATCTTCGTACCCCTTGATGTTCAATCTCGTACCCCTTGGGGGGACGAGTATACCCCCGGTTGGGAACCCCTGGATTAAATGGTTCGGTAGCGGAACAAGCAAACTGCAAAGTTGATTCCAAGCACAGGTAAAAAACCCCACGAAGGACATCACTGACAAATAGGCCTACCCTGCTTCATCTTAAACTGCAAAACCACGTGTAGTTTTGTAATCAGTTCAAACGCAGAAAACCTCCTAGTATTCCTATATGCCACAACTTTTAGCCAGCTTTGAACCACATCCAGATTCCGGGTAAAGCTGCTGTAACGGAGCGGAACCGAGTGAATTTCAAAATAAGAAAATAAATGACGACGCTAACGGTCGACAAAAAAGCTTTCAAAAGGCATGATCAAATTGGTTCAGTTTGATCTTCATCATATTTCAAAATTATATCATTTCACTTTCATCCATCGCAAAGGCTCGTCACGAAAACTTTTGGTCATTTAGCACAATCCAGAAAAGCGCTTTGTTTTTCAGCTTTTGCAAATTTGACGACCACAAGACACCGGCTAGCTTCATTTCCTTAAATCGAAAATTACCAACAATTTTGAATTGCATCACTTTCCAGAAGGTTACCTTATATGTTACTTTTCTAACTTCTCACATGGCCACCCTCACACTTTTTATGCCACAAAATTCCAACCCAACACAACTCATATTCCCACTACGAACCCTTTTCCATAATATACCCTTTTGCAACTGAATTTTAAGGAACCTCAAGCAACAACTTACTTCATCCTCTGGGTTCAAGTAGAGTTCATGGTATGAGAGGCTAGAGTGGAGTCATAAAGTTGTTCACTGATTTAAGTGTCTGACGCTTCCAAGCGGTCAACAGCATGCGGTGAAGAAGGTCGCGGTTGAAACAAGGTGAGAACTGTTTAGTGCGCAAAAAGCAATGGAAGGCGAAGGCGAGTAAAACAATAATTCTGATCGTTCTTCATCCTTAATCAAGACTTGGTGCAAGTGCTTAAGTCTATCACGACATCAGTGCATCGCGGCTGCCCTTGACGAAACAACCTTTTTTCTGTTTAGCTAACCGCTGATGTGCTGCTTGCTACATTGAAAATCACTTGCTCTTCAGGTTTAAGATTGCCTTTCGTTAGGGTAAAACATTTTTGAAATGAACAGACCGCGGGCATGAGGCGTGACAGCACAACAGTAATGGAGCACCAGAACAGTAACACTCATTCTGATTCTCCAACAACAGCACATATTCAGTAACACTAACGTAGTCAAGACTTATGTTAAGACGAAACCTTAATGCCTAACCTAGTCAAGACTTTTGTTTATACGACACCTTAATAATGGTGAATACGTTCAGTTTTATGTTTCAAGTGTTCTTCAGCCCAACGCACCACTCGACTCATCTACGCGAGCAATTGCTAAACCGTTGTAACTATTCGTTTAGTTAGATAACGGTTGAGAAAAAGCTACTATTGTAATGCTACGTTTTGGCTACTTTTGAAACAAAAACGCTTTTAAAGTGCCCTGAAACAAAAAATTAGCAAAGTGCAAAGCAAGCCCAGCCTAACCTTTGACTGCAAGTCAGAGGAGACAAAAGATAAATGACATATGATATCAAAACTAAAAATCAAATCGCACCTAAAATAAGCTACTTTTACGAACTGAAACTTCTCCCTCTACTTTACCTGCCATGTAATTCTGCCCATAGTTTTCTTTGCTCTTGATTCAAAACGGAGAGCACAAGCGTAAGTTCCCTAACTCTAAACCTAGTCTATTACTTTTGAATAGATCCGAAGTGCTGGTTGATCCAACTATTGCTCAGATCGAGCAAAGTTGGCAATTTTCGAGCACTTTTATTGCAAGGCTTACTGATATTTCACACTTTTCTGTGAACTTCTGCCTTTTCAAAATCAGTGCTGCTGTCACCAAGGCTAGAGATTAGTTTTTAGTAGTTTCACCATCCTCTACAGGCCACCATTTGCCAGATACACGAAAGGCTGGGATTCACATAATTTGAAACGCTTTCTTGTGAACCAAAGTCATGCGGTTCGTGCTTCATGCTGATCCCACTGCATCACACAAAACCACAGTGCAAGAGCCTTTCGCAACAGTTTTTTAGAGCAGAAAACTGACAGATACTTTGAACACAGCACCGCTTCCAATTATTTGATCACACAGCGATTTTCTGTTATTCTAATGTAACAATTGATTATGTTCGTCACAAGCACGTGATGTGAAACGATGCGTCCGAAATCCGAATAGAAAAGCACAGGAACCAGGTGACACGTCACACGTATGAGATCGTGTGTCATGAACTCTCACAAGTCACAACCAGGGACACCGAAGCAGCGGTAGGAGAGTAATAGAATTGAGGGCAATGAAAACTTACAAAAAAACACAAAATCATTACCAATTATGCTTGCTTCTTCGTAGCAACAATGTTGATCTCAAAACAATAACAGAAATTATAGAAAACTCTTCTTAATTTTCTTAGTGTGCGAATAGCTGCAATGACTGTTTCAATTCGGTCTTGATAAACCATGAAATTATGGTATTGTTATTAAAAGGCACCTCCGCACACTAAAGTGACACTCTATTGCACTGGCCATTGCACCAAATATTCATGGAAAACAGGAATGTAAAGCAGGTCAGTAGTCAAGACTTGTCCTCCGCGCTGATGGTGACCTCGTTGCAGCAGAGCGCAATAGGAAACAAGACGAACTGAGCAAAGGGCTGTACTTTTTCAGGAAATTACTGGCTACGTTCAACACCGGGTAATATTCTGGGGACAATTTAGCAAAACAATAGCTTCAACCGGACTGGCGTATTTTCGCAGCCACGTAGGAGGGTAATACAACAAGATCCACCATTGAAATGGTTGGATAGGTTGAACGCGTGCAACTTGCAGTTGCTACGGCCCCAAAGGTCTGGATTTCGAGTCACAATCAACCAGCGACAGGAATATCACGATGGGGAAATTTCAATAAAATATGAATGTGGCAGCGCGGCAGCAAGATGGGCTTTTTAATCTCCCCGCAAAAACTGAAATCAAGTCAAAGTTGTTTTTTTTCTTTCACGCGAAAAAAATAACTAAAATCTTAAATAATAGAACAGCTCTTCTTGTCGTGAAAGAGATAGTGGTATAGCACTCTTTCTCCTTTTCTTTCCATAACTTTTTGTCATCATCTGTAATCCTTCCCAGCACGCATCCGATTAGATAACAAACTGGTGATATTGACCTATTGCATTCAATGCTGCTCCAAGAGCTCAGCCCGGGGAGACATACCCCTCTGACCGCCCTGGCGACAACACTGATCTGAAGGCTTCCCGTTCACAGGGAGGCATGCCTCACGCAAATTATATTGTTCGCCTACCGCTCCACAGTTTAGGAGACCAAGATTGGGGTTTGCAGATAAAAGGGTTGAATAGCAAGGCACTCGGAAATATACAGCGATACCTTGAAGCAGAGGTTCCCAACCTGTGGTACGCGAGTAACTTCCATTTTTTCACAAAAAAAACTGGATTCACAGCTTTCTAGTTTACGTTTCGAACTTTGTTTCTAAAGAAATAAATTTTCCTGTAGCCTGCTATTCCTATTGTTTCGCAACATTATGACTTTCGATGCGCTGTTAGCAAATTTACGCCACACATCGAAAATTGGTGGCAGGTAAACAATAACAAAATCTCATTAAATTTAGTTATGTTCTTTTATTGTTATTTTAGTGTAGGTATATTATTCTTCTGAATAAACCAAGATCAAGTTAGTTGTTCTGGAAGAAGTGGTACGCGTTGACAATACGGGTGCCCAAGTGGTACGCGATCCAAAAGAGGTTGTTGGGAGCCCCCTGCCTTGGAGTGACGGGCAGGCTTTTGGTGGTACATGTAGAGCAACACGTTTCACAACGCCCAGTAAAATACAAGACCAGGAATTTAAAAAAACATTTTTTTCATTCAGTTCTTTTGAGGGAACGTGTTGACATAGCTATAACGGAAACCCAAGGTCTAGCCAGAAATTCTCCGGAGTAAACATAAACATGTTTTGGAGTCGGTGCTTTGCACAAATTTGGGTTAAGACTACAAAAAAAATAAAAACAAGCACTGGGATTTAATTAACACTGCCAGCCTGAAACCGTTAAGATATCATTCGCTCTTTTCCTCAACTCCAATTGCCGTACGCTCGACAAGATCACGGTCTGGCAGAGATTGTTGGAGCTAAACAGCAACTTTCTGCACCGGGAAAGCAACTACTGCACAGGTCAATTTCTATTGGTTTTATCAGTAGTAGCTTTCAAAAAAACTTGACGAAGGCTTACTCATTTCCTTTCAGGCATGGAGCACTGAGAGCACATTCAATTGCGATACATTTGCCAACAGCGCCGCATTATGCACCGCGGGTTTATTAAAATTATGCACCGCGGGTTTAAGCTTCATTGACCCTCAACAACCTCAGTAATCCTTCCGTGAGCACAAATAGCTTTCACACCGAGATTTGCCGACAACTCCACAAAACGATTCCAGCAGTCACTGAAGATGCATCTATGCCAAATACGCAAGGACGAGTCGTGCGACCATGTTATATATCTTTTTATTCACTGAGCACGAAGAAAGTGTTCTGCATGCTTGCAAGCAAAATGTAGTTCCACTATTCAATCCATTCAGTTAACCTGACAGATCAGATGAACAGCGTATTTCCAGGCGACACTTTTCAGCCTCCACGGGGTCGTCAGCGAAGCGCAGCTGTGAACACTTACGTCACCAGTACACGACGTTCACACTCGGCTTCTGTACTCTTCTCGGGAGGTCACGCTTTAGGTCTGTGACGCCCATTTCCGCTTGCGCCGTGGCCGCACGAGTCGTCGCAGCGAATTGCTGCGCTGGTGGCGAGTCAATGGCAGCATCGCGCGTGGATCGCTCCCTTGCGCCCACCCATCAACGCCGAGCACGAGGAAAGTACCTATTTTTTTCAAGTCTTCGGTGTGGCCCGACCGGGAATCGAACCCATCCTGCCCGTTTTGGTGACGCGTGCCCAACCATCTTTCTAGGCCCTGCAGCGTGACACACCCACGTGAACTACGCGGAGACGCGGCCTAGTCATGTTGAAACTTTAATGCTTGCAATGCAACGCTACTGCAACCTGAACGCTGCTCCTTACAGAAAATTTTTGTGGGTTAACAACTGCTACTCAGTTTTCGTTCAGCATTCCACGCGCTCGTTTCTTTCGTTTTCATAACAGTGAGCCGCTAGCCAGACAACAGCACAGAAATCGTACGGCACTGCCTCTTTGAAATTGACTTCTGAAGTCTTTTCATCTTTCAGAAGGTTTAAAATTTAAGTCATGATGAAAAAACACTTTGAACCCTAACCAAAGAAGAAGTGTATACGCTTTCAAGTGTTACGCATAAGATGTTAGCCAGTATGTAACTGTTCTTTCAACAGCAACATTAGGGGAGTGATCATCTTGGTAAAAAACACATTCCAACAAAACAATCAGGCGGTATTTTGATAAAATGCAGGCATCTTCATCTCTTCGAAACCAATCGCCCCCAACTTACCTGCAGAATGAGGGCTATTGGCAATTGGCAGTACGCGTTGCCTGGGCGATCAACTGAGTTTAAAACAGGGGTTCTTAACCCGGGGGTCCGTGTATCCCTTAGGGGTCAACTAACGTGATTTAGGGGGCCCATAAACCAAAATCCAAATGAAGAAAATCCGCTAGCTTTTATCTGCACATTTGGGTCATCATTCAGCTTAATCGCACCACAACCGTAGTCTGACATATACTTCTAGGCACAACTAGGCAATGAGGGTATTACCTTTATGATGTAATAGTCCACATTGTCCGCGGAATTTTCTGCTAAAACTTTCCGCTTACGTTGACCCGAACAAGCGACTTGTTTATTTTGTTCATATGCAGGCCATCTATTGTTTTATTTATCGTTTAGGGCAGAGGCGGGCAATTAGCGGCCCACGGGCCACATGTGGCCCGCCGCAAAGTTTTCAGTGGCCCGCGGAAGCATTCAGAAAAAATATTCAAATCTAAGAGTTCTTCCAACTTAGTGCTGAGGCTAACTTGTCAGAGACTTGCTTCTATTTCCATTAGAAGGTGCGGCCCCCGCTGAACACGCCCTTCCAAAAGTGCCCCCCGAGCAAAATTAATTGCCCACCCCTGGTTTAGAGTTATGGGGGGGGGGCGCGAGATAGAAAAGTTTGAGAAGTACTGGTTAAAAACAAACCTATCGCGTGTTGCACTTTGATTTTCGACAATTGGTGACGTAAATAAAATCGCGTTATCTTTGTTTTTTTTTCAGAAGACGTAGGTGAATGCCACACAATCATCCATCGACAAACCTTTGCCTGAGCCCCGTACGCGGGGGGGTGTTGCGAGGTCTGCTTTTCGTCAACAGCGACGTCAGATGTTCAGCCAACTCTTTCGTGTGTTCCAGTGACCAGTGACGCAACAAGGACGTCGCGAAGCGGTCCACGTCATCGCACTGACGGGATATGACGTGCTTGACCATTTCCTGCGAAGGCCTGCCAATGCAAGATGGCGGAAGGTGCGCGAGCGGGATGTTGTGTAAAAACAGGAAATTTACAAGGACTGACGACACGCTAGCCATTCAGTAGTCTCTTTCCTGCACCCAAGCTTTGTTGAACAAGTTTAACGTAGCGTTAAAACTTCAACGGAATTAGGCTCAGAATGTAAGCGACAACTGCCTGACAAAGGAAAAACTGTGCATACTGCGGTCCTGTTTTTTTTTCGCTGAAACATTTCGATCATTTTTGCTGGGGCATTTCGGTCATTTGTCTCACAGCTGTATTAAAACTCGCCGTAACAGTGTTTTTTAGCCTATATTTTCAGACATTCTGACCGAAATGACTTATTTTTTTCGGTCATTTCAAAATCATTTCGGTCTATAACTGAAAAAAAACAGCATTGCACAGAGGCGAAGGCAGACGGCGGGTGGGGGGATTTAAACCCCTCACTTCATGAGCAAACTTAACAATAAATAAGGAATGGGCACCGCTACTCTCTTTTGCTGGTTGGTTGTACCATTATCCGAGTAAAATATTGTAATGCTGAAAGCGCAACTGATCCCATTTTTGGCAGTGCTTCAAATATTCAGCGAAAGAAGATTACTTGCACTTCAGAAATGACTAAAAAAGGTCACCGCAGCTTTTCTTTCTAGCACAGCTTCACTGAACTTTTACGAAAAATGTTAAACAAAGAACGAAGTTGTTATTAGCGACAGAGCTCCGCGATCGCACCACGTCCGACGAATATAATCAATTCGTTAAAACCTCTTCAGATTTCGAAACGTGCCTATAGCTGGTTGTTGTTTGTAGGCTTTTCCCACAGCCATGAGGATCTTTAGTCAACTGAAGTTTACAATATTATTGCAGGACTCGCACAGAGCGGAACGGACTACGAGGACAAGGGAAAGGACTCGACCACTTGCCAGCTTAGCATAACTCGCGAGGGAGCGCAGTGTGTTGTTTTTTTTCACTGAAACATTTCAGTCATTTTTTGCTGAGACATTTTGCTCACTGAAACATTTCGGTCATTTGTCTCACTGTTGTGTCAAAACTCGCCATAACAGTGTTAGCCTATATTTTCAAACATTCTGACCGAAATGACTTAATTTTTTTCGGTCATTTCAAAAACGTTTTGGTCTACGACAAACGTTTTGGTCTACGACGAAAAAAAAAAACATAGCACAGTCAAGCATTTGAGCCTACCTTACGCGCTGGAATGCCAGCAGCATCATGGATAGCGCCTCGGCGTGCGTTTTCGAGCTCAGCTTCTGCACCAGCGGAAGCACAACCTCGGGCGAGATGTCGTGCACAGCGAACAATTGCCACACGCAGTATTGCTCGAAGCTCTCCCACTCCAGGCTTGCAACTGTGAATTCGCAAGAAAGGCTATGCTAATAAAACTACGAAATGACTTAATTTTTTTCGGTCATTTCAAAAACATTTCGGTCTATGACCGAAAAATAGCCAAAGGGTAACGATCTCCCTCAAAGGAAAAAGTAGCGGGTAAGGACCTCTCTTAAAAATCCTGATTGTATGCTGCGAAGACACGTGGCATTCGATCAGCTATATTTCCAAACAAGGAAGATCAAATTTTATCCAATTGAACTTTTTTCTGCAAAAGCGACGTTTAAATCTTCCCACCTATGACGTTCAGCACGCTCTCTCTCTTCATCATGACGAGCTCTCCCATCATGACCATGCACTGAAGCTCCTCCAGCTGCTGGGGATCCATCACCGAGACGACGATGTTGAGCAGCTCGCTGTTGCCGATGCAGTGCTCCGGGAACTGAAACCAGTTTGAGCCAAATAAGGCAACGGCGGCGATAAAAAACGGGATTTCTCTCTCCCAACAAGCAAAGAGGGGGACATCTTCAACAGATTAAAGAGTTAAGTGGTGAGTTCACGGGGGGGTAAGCTGAAGCAGTGGGTAATGCCCAGAGCTGTGGAGCCGGAGCCCGAGCAATTTTGGATGGCTGAAGCCGACAGTCCTGGAAATTGCTAGCTCAGTCATTTGTATCGTTGAGATTTTATAAATTGCTTTTAAAAACATTTAGCTGAGGAGAAAATTTAAAAAACGGAAGGGCAATGCTCTTTCCAGGACGTACACGTTTGGAAAGACCCCGCCCATCACAGTCACCTTCAAACGAAATCGTGACGCAGAAAATACTCCGCAATACTGTAGTTCCGTGGCAGAGTGTCCGCCTCTCAGTTGGAAGGTTGAGTGTTCGACGCTTGTCAACCACCGTAGAACAGGCCCGTATCCAGGTTTTTAGGTTTTAGGGGGGGAAAATACATTTTTAGAAAGGGGTAAAACAAACATTTCTGGAAACATAAAAATTGAGGGGCATTGGCCCCGAATGCCCCCCGTGACTACGGGCCTATACCGTATAGAAGACCTGGGCCGCAAATCATCTCTCACCTCCCGAAACACGTGGGGCACCAGGAACACAAGCATTGTGACGTCATCCTCCTGGCAGTGCTTGAGATCCATCATGAGGCAGTTGTAGGTGTCGCCGAGTTGGGTGGTCTGGGCGAACGACTCGTATATGACGATGTTGTCCTCGCTGAACACGTGCTTTCTGCGATGGAGCGAAAAGTTTTCGTGATTGTGATGGCGCGCGCGGGCGAGTCAACGAAAGATCCGCGGATGTGGGAGGATTCGAGTCAACGAGTTGTGAATCTCGACTTTTTAGAACAGTGGTTCTTAACTTTTTCTGTAACACCCCCGTCTTAAGTAATAATTGCATAGGCACAGCAGTGACCCACACCAAGCGAATCGATCGCAGTTTATTGCGTAAGGAAACTAGTTTCGTGTGTTACACATCTTCAGTCCTGCGCAAAAGTCGACATATGAAACAAAAAGAAAAATTACGTACTGTTGCTAAGATCAGAACTCAAGATTACAAAAATTGAACACAATTACAACCCCTCCACTAAACACAGCTACAAAACTGTTCAACGAACACAGATCGCAACGGCCATTCGGCACTTCTGATTGACAAAACATACTCTCCGCGTTTAGCGTGGTCTTTGTCTCAGGCGATCACGTGGTTTGCAACAGACCGTAGCGTGCAGTGGAAAAAGTCTAGCAGGCCAAGTCAAGTTAGTTTCGGCGGTAATGTAATGCGAAATGAAGTTATTCGGTAAAAACGTTTACACTACAGTTGCGGTATAATAAACGATACCCCGTCTTAAGTAATTTTCCTGTTTCAAACTCCACTGGCATTAAATAAGTTTTTGAAAACAAATGAATTTATTGGTAAATAATCTATTGATCAAACTTAACATTTTGTAGAGCGCGTAAAAGCTCGCTCTCCCCTGGAAAATATTTATTGGCGCCCCCCCGACGAGGCTGCCCCCCCCCATTGCGAACCACTGGTTTAGAAAAAAATCTGCTGATGGATTCAAACCCTTCACCGTTGTCGAGGCAAGTTAGTTGGTTTGAATCACCGCAAAAAGACGAAAGCAGAGCCCAGTCGGCTGATTCCTCGAAAGCTTGCAGCAAAACTTGGGACTTTTTTGCTCGATTGTTTATTTAGGATAAAGACTCGGTCGTGGAAATATGAAGAAATGTCCTTTCAAACGTCATGTGACAGGAATTTTTTCTTTCCTTTTTTTGTTCGCAGCGATATAACTTTTTCGTTGTTCCAGCTCAAGAAAGCTGCCGTCCCAATAGCTAACACAAGCCGCAATCCGATAAAACACAAGCCGCAATCCGATAAAACTGCATCCGAAACCGCAACCACCCACTTGACAGCCAGAAAAAAGAGCAGGTGATAACCGAGTCTCGGTTGCAGCGCGTAAATCTCGGACAGAAGCTGGAGGAGGACGCTGAAAGAGTCGTCGTCTTTCTGGCTTTGGTACAAATTGCGGAAGATAACGTGCAGCGGTTTTTCTATGCATCCTTCTAAATACCTGAAAGGAAAAAAATTAGACTTGAGGCGCACAAATCCTCCGCGCTAAACACATCTAAAGTTGAAAAGTGCACACTGCCGCGTCGCTCTCTTATCATAGCGTTACATTTGAGTGGGCCATCCAACAAAAAGCTTCTGAAGACGAATTTTATCGTCGTTTTTCGTGCATTTATACTAAAAATCACCACATCAAGTGCAGCAAGTACAAGCACATGTAAAGCCACCTCCCTGCTTCAACATACTGTACATAAGTGAGGCACGGATATCAATGCTTCAAAAAGTGAAGTCTCAGTGCTGTGTGAGGTCTGTGAGAGACGACTCCCTCTGTTTCGGACTCGTGGCCACACCAGGCCAGCGACTGACGAAGCAATGTTTTCGTGACGCATGCATGCACGTAACAATGCGAACTCACTCATCCGTTAAGTCGCACGAGGGCAGTTTGAGAACGTTCTTGTGGAAGTGATCGGACAGCAGGAAAGTGAGACAGGACGAGAGCGGGGCGGAAACCTCGGTGTCGAAGTCGTCCTGAAAACGGTACATGCACATTAGGGGATGAGGAACCTGCGGCCCGCGTGAACATTTGATATGGCCCGCAGCAGAATTTTCGTTGCCCCCAAGTCAGAGTACAACATCGCGTAAAACGAAACTCCAATGATACGCAGGTACGTAGTACGTTAAGAGAAGTCACTCTTCTTCATAGTTAGATAAGGGTAGAACTTTAGGATAAAATCAATAGATTTTGCGCCCCGCCAGTGATAATGCGCAATTCATGCAGCCCGTGACAGTAAATAGGTTTCCCGCCCTGTGACAAAGCATAGTAAGTTCGTGTTCTTAGAGCAGTGGTTCCACATCTCGGTAAGCGAAGATGAATTAGGGAGCTCCGGGGGTTACAGTCTCGTCTTACACATGCAAACATTGTTCATCAACATTTTGATCACGACCGAGCCACGGGGGGCATTCGGGGGCAGTGCCCAAAAGAAAACAAAATTAATGTACTGAGGGATCTGTTGCTGTGCGAAAGATGAATGAAGACCTTGGTAGAACGAAAAAAATTAAGTTACGGTTGTACTTCCTACGGCGGCGGTTCCCTACCTGTTTGAGCGTACGGGACTTTACAAAACAGAAAAATAAAAAAGTCCAGCATGCACTGTACATTGCACAGTGTGTACATTGTCACAAATAATTACCGCGGTTGGTTTGCAACTGAAATTCAGTGACATTCACTTTTCGTTTCATATTATTATCCGCACGCGCTGTTTGAGCGAAAATAATTGATGCGACGCAAAACCGGGTCCGAGAAAAAAAAACAGATTGAGAAACGGGGTCCGTGGCCCGAAAAGTTTGAGAAACCCTGGCTTACTTTGAGCGCATATGAGAGTGAATCTGTAATTCGAGACAGACATCCGCGACAGTTTCTGTTGTTCGAAGTTTTGTGCAAAAAAAGCCTTCGTCAACGTAAAAGTTTTTTTAGCAAAAATGACGAAAATAGAACAAATTTCTGTAGACAAGGAAGAAAAAGAAGCCCACCAGGGAGAGCACGTGGTCGACTATGTCCTGTATCCGTTCGCAGCGCTCGTCCAAGTCCGTTCGCTCCGTTTCCTGCAGCTGACGAATCAAATCGCGAAGCGTGTCGTCCAGCCTGCAATCACGTGATCGAGGTCGCGGTTGAACGCTCACGCCTGAGCTCCACATTGAAACCAACGCATCGAAAAATCTGCCCACGTTGCACAGAGCGAACAAGTCGCTGCCGGATTTGGTATGCGCGGAAAGCTTGCGAAGTAAGAGTGCACGAGCGGCGATGCGCAAGCCGTTAAAACTCGCTAAGTTTTTCGAGTGTTACGCTGCCGCGGCCGCACTCCACGAATTCATTCCGTGAGCCCTAAAATGGGCCCAGGAAAAGATCCCTTTGACCTGTTCATGTTACCTTTGACCTTCTCCACTGGCCATTCAAACGAGAAAGGAAGTTGCGCACCGCCCAATTTCCTGACCAGGCACTAGTTTCAATGAAGATGGGATTTTCTCGTTTTTCAGAAGGAAAACCGCGGCGTCAGGAACAACAGAAGCTCAGTTCAAACGGTTACCTTTCCAAGTCCGCCGATATGTCCTGCGGTTCACGACTGGGCGAAGTCCTCCACGTGTTTGTTTGAACTTTTGGCTTCTTGGCTGTTCCAAAACGGACGAGGCGTAAGTTCGAAATGAACGACAATTGTCTCACACGTTTGAAAAAATAACACTTGTGAGCAACAGAAAGTGTCGACGCGAGGTCACGCGGGTTCATTTGCGTCCTCGCAAGAAAAAATACTGTCATTTCGGCGATCACAAGAAACCCCCACTCCTATAAGGCGGCCAATCCCAGCAATAACATTTTGTAAGCTTAAAGAATTTCTTGCCAACACCCATCTTCTAAAGCAGGCGAACGTCGCTTGGACGACCTGCGTGCTTGCTTGCGGGGATGGGATCTTGTGCTTCTACAATGAATGTAACACGGCTTCATTAGGAGATTAGAGCTTGAGTTTGGGAGCTTGATTTCGTGTTTGGGACGACTTGACCCGCCCAATACCCCTTTGCCATCGGGTCTGACCAGGTATGTGTGGAAATTGACGGCCACCCTGTTCGTTCAGTAAAATACAGTCATTCAAGCCGAATGCGGAAAAGAAACTACACCGTGCGTCCAGCGCAAGCCTCTTTCGAGGCCCAGTCTGGTTGGTTTTCTGAATACTCGGTTTTCTTGAATCCTGATAAACGGTGGTTGACTGCTTCAGCAGTTTTCTTATTTTTCTGTTTTATTTATTTATTGTTATTTGTTGTATATTTTTTTTTAGCTAGTTATTTTTGCTCGTTAGCATTATTTTTGCTCGTTAGCACCACAGTGCAGNGGGATGGAAGAACTACCCTCGCGGGCCTCATCCAGCCCGCTGGTCATNGTCCTGTGGCACCTGTGACCTGTTCCAGGGTTNATGGCATTTGAAGCAATTTCGCAAAACATGGCGTGGAAAGGGGAAGCACCGAAGAAAACGTATTGCGTGGGAACGGTGAAGCACCGACACAGGTGTTGCCAGTTTCGTGGAAGCTACTCGGCGTCATGTGCAATTCGGCCTCTTTAAAACCTTTTGCAATTCAGGCCTGCGGAGCCGGAGCCCAAGCGATTTTGAATGGCTGGAGCCAGAAACAAAAAAATGTTTGATGGTAGAGCCGGAGCCTGAAATTTGGGTTCCGGTTCCACAGACATACTTTGTCAGGTAAGCGAGTTGTACCGATATTACAATGGTTTTTGTTTTCAACGAACCAAATTGTTCTGGACCCGGAGCCACAAACTTCTACATGAACCAAAAAATTGAGATGCCTGGAGCTGGAACCTGAAATTTGAGTTCCGGCTCAACAACCCTGGTTCAAACACCGATGAATAGCTGAGTGTTGCTGGCCTACACGCACTGACAATAACAATACGACACGCGCTGATTTCGAACCCTTCTAACGCCCGCGCCGGCCACTACAGTGTCTGGCAAACCTTTGAGCGACCGTAACTTCTCAACGGATTGGACTAGAGAGTCACTAAAGGTATCATTGGATCCGTGAGACAGCACCGCACATTTTGATATAGGTCGCGCCCATCTGTGACGTCTTTTCAGGGGGAAAAAATTTTTCGCGTAGGCTAGGAAAACCAGTTGCGTCCATTCGAACAGTCATACAACTCAAATCAAACACGTTCGAAACACACTTTCTGCATAAAAAATATTTGTGAAGACCTTACCTGTGCAAATGATGATCAAAAAAGTTGACACTTCTTTTGGTGGGGGGTCCAAGGGGGAAAAAACCTCGGATTTCGGGGGTATTTTGAGGTTCAAGCCACTTTTCTGCCAGCCAGCCAGCAAACTTGCAGAAAAGGTGTAATTGGGTGTTTTACAATATCCCACACAATTTCAAGCCAAAATATTGACCGGAAAATTTTATTTGTGAAAATAATCATAATATCCACTAGGTGGCTGTGAAGTTTTCAGGGTCTATTTTTGGCCGTAACTCCCCAACCCCTTAGGCTAGCAGGCTAAGCCAGGTCTCTAAAGCTTCAGAATAGCTCCTACAACATTTTAAGCCACACACCGAGTCATTATCACCTGCATTTTGTTCTCTGGATCCCAAAACGTGATCTAGAAGTCAATTTTCTTAACCTACACTTTTGGACCCCCTAATTTCCCCCCCCAAAACGGCCCGATCCGACTTTTTTAAAGGATCCTGTTTTTGAGTATTCCGGCGGTAGGCGAAGCGCAAAAACCGGATCGGAAAGGCTAAACGGGATGCGGGGAACGTGATTATGGATTTTCTCTGAATTTTGCCAAAAATTTAGTACGGAAAATGCACAAACATGGATTCTTCTCAGAATTTCAAGTGTAAAGGTATGTTTTTGTCATTCTCATTCGATTCCTTGCTGTCTCCTGCATCCAGGGATGTTTTCACTGGCTCTCTAGCCCGATCCGTTCAGGAGTTATGGCTGATCAAAGGTTTGCCGGCCGGGGCGGGCGTTAATTCAACAGAAAGTCAAATACGATAATATTTTTGCACTTGTTGGCGTTTATTTTTAATGTATGCACCTTGTACAGATCTGAAGTATTGCTACAGACTTATAACACGACCCCAAACGAATAGCTGGGATAGAGCGTCCGCCACGCAATCAAAAGGTTAAGTGATCGATCCTCTACTTGGGAATGAGCGTTCACCAACATCAGGCTTCTTGCCTGTCGCCAGCTGGCGTCACGCAAATTATTTAAAAACAGACCGCACTGGCGGCAGCAAACGGGTTCTACAACGAAAAAAATAATTAGAAAAAATCGAGCCAACCTTGGTCTTCCTCGTCATCGCTGAAAATGGCGGGCGCCTCCT
>JGI24159J19872_10006360_pt1 | contig 15378 bp, 10 predicted proteins | sample Ectturendosymbi4_FD_19872 | JGI IMG/M metagenome (IMG submission 19872) | reverse complement strand
CAAGCAAACTTAGCTTTTGTGAGTATCGTCCTTGCTGCGTCTATGATCGAACTCACGTAGGAACTTCAGATGCAGCTAAATACGGCGATGTTTAGCCAAACAACTAAAACTTTTCCGTTATAAAAGCCTGTATAATATTTTAGCAAATTCAGCCCAGTGTTGGACAAAAATAAAAGAGGTTTCAGCTTTTACTGTTAAGCAAGAATGTGACTCTCGCTGGAGTGCAAAATTTGACGTCGTGAAAACTGTTCACTTTGGACTTGATGAATTAGATGGCCTGCTGGAAACCATGTCAGCTGATACAAAAAAAAAGAACATCGGAAACAAGAGGAGATGCTCAGAGTTTGCTGCAAAATATTGTTAAGGCCAACTTCATTATGCTTTTGTTTGACATTTTTGTAAGATCTTTTGAGTAAACTTAACCGTGTACTAAACAGATTGCAAGATCCCACTATGAACTTCCCTGAAGCATCAAAAGATTTGAGAGCCCTAAAACAAATTTATGAGCAAAACAGAGATAGCTTGTGCAGAAAGCTTTAGTCAGCGGCAAAGAAAAATGCAAGATGTGGGTAGAGCAAATCCAAGGCCGAGTTCGGAGAAGAGAGAAGATGCATGGAGAGCAATTACGAGATGGAATTCTTACTGCAGATGGAGCTCACGAGGATGATGAAAAGTGTTGTTGACAGGCTTTTGATTGAAATGGACAACATATTTACTCGGTTAAACCAGCTCGATGTGAAATTCCACTTTCTGTTTGACGTTAAGCGCTGGATAGGCAATAAGAGTAATAAGAGTATGGGTAGTTGCTACTTAGAAGAACTTTGTGCTCTCGCTAGATTTCATTGCTCTGATTTTGATGGAACCGAAACGAACTGTACAGCGAAATTTGTGACTTCAGAATGCTGGTTCAAACACGTAAAATGATGCACCTCAGGTTTCTAGGACTACAATCATCTGGACAACTGCCACCCGAGCAACTACCACATAGGGCCCGGGGCGTAACGAGGGGGGCAGGGGGGCACAATTCCCCGGGTGCCGAATCGCTGTAACGGACGCGGAAAGACTGCGGGGCCGCCGAAAAGTCCCAACAATGTCATGTCAATGTCACAAGTACTTTCTTCAATACAGTGCATTTGCTTCCGAATGACCTCAGGTTCGAACATGGGGGCGCCAAATCTGCTTCTTGCCCGGGCGCCAGCTAACCTCGTTAAGCCCCTGCATAGGACAACGGCCACCTAGGACAATTGCCACCTAGGACAACTTCCACCAGGACAACTGTCACCAAAGACAACTGCCACCCGGACAACTGCCACCTAGGACAATTGCCGTCAAAGATAACTGCCATCTACAGTAGGATGATCGCCACCCAGGAAACTGCCACTTAAGACATATTGAGTTCTTTGCTTTCATTGCCATTTGAACTTCACAAGGATCTAGTGCAGGGGTGGCCAACCAGTTCGCGAGCCGCTAACGGCTCTTTGCCCGGGCTCGCGAGCCGCATGCGGCTCTTACGTAATTACCAGAATCCTCACTAAATAACTGGCATAACAACAAATGGCTTGTCAAATTCCATCATTTACCCACTTTACACTGCAGTTGTTATCGGATTCACGCGTGGGCGATTCGTCGCCCTTGGCTTACCTTCGTGAACGCACTAGCGAACTCGATACTGGGGAGTTTTTCCACTGCAAGGACTCTAAGATTTGCTTCGTAGGTTTGGCCTATGGTATTGTGAAAGCTGGGGAATTGGTGAAAATGAAAAAGTGAAGCCTGATCCCACTACACAAAGGTGCTTTTTGCAGGTGTTGTTGGAAACGCCGAGATGTGATTTTATTTAGTGTAGTCCGAAAAACAACAGCCAGCAGAGAAAATCGTGGAGAACTGCTGGGCGATGAGGTCATGAAAACCGCGTCGCGTCGTAATTGCAGTCTTCAATTGACTAATATAATTTAAACAGCTTCTACAGGGCAGGAAATGGGAGTTAGATTTTACATTGCAAAGCCACTTTGTTGATTTCAGTCACGATCATTAACCAGTCTGTTGTCTGCAGCAGGATGGCCAGTTTAGCTTTTTTGAGGCCAAATTTGTAATTTTGGGGCTTTTTTCAACTTCTTTGGCCTTTTTGCAAATATAAAAAAAGGCTAAATGAAATTTGGATTTTTTTGGCCACATAGATTTTTATGTCGATTTGGTGGATTTAAAGATGATTTTGGCAGATTTCTGGGCACTGGCAGATTTCTAGACACTGTTTCTGTACACAGAATCATAAATTTTCATTGAAAACGCTGCACGAGAATTTATAAATTTTTGTTTTGCTATTACATGCTTATAAATTTGCAGTTTCAAGTTACTCTTCAGCAAAACCAAAAGTTTCGAGAAGTTCATTAATGAAGCGAACTTTAAACTTTTTATGTACAAAATATGTACATATTGCATTTCAAAACAGCATTTGGGTGTTTTAAAGGTGTCGTTGTGTATTTATCGTGTATTTGGATTTTTTCGGTGCTATCTGGCTTTTTTTAGGGTTGATCTGGCCTTTTTTGCTTATGACTACCTGGCAACCCTGGTCTGCAGTACAATAAAAACGAGTGTCAAATTGAGGATTCACAGCACTTTGTAAGTAGAAATATATGAACAGTAGGTAGGTTACTGCAATTCGCCAAATTGCAACTGTAACCTATTCCACAAACTTTTATGCCACATTTTATGCTACTCCACGTGTTCCATTATGAACTGAGGAAATCATAGCCACATAACTGGGATACAAAGTTCAATGTGTAGCCTATACTGAAGTCATCCACTTCCAATATTAGGCTACATATTTTGCAGAGGTTGAATCACTCTACTATACCGAGGTGTAATGAAAACCTATTAATCAGTATTGGGGTAATACTCCTTCAGCCCAATATCTGATGTCTTGTAACTTACCGAATAATCTTCCAGTTTGTTCAACCGCTTCAATTTTGCTGATTGTTTCCCTAGTAGGTGTAGTTAGCTACAGGCAAAACTAATAAATAAATTTATCCGTCGCTTTCGCTACATACAATTAGCTTGAATAGGCTAATATATTCCACAGCAGTGGTTTTAGCAACAAACAAGCACAGAAAAGTTTGCACAAGACTTAATACAAACCACCCAACCTCTTTTCCGCTCGAATCCCTTCTTATCGGATTCCCAACCTACCTCTGCTAGTTGGATTCACTGAATCGCACGTGGTTGAAAACATGCGCGCTCAAGCAGCTCGGTGAGATACTCACGGTCGTGCTTGAGTGATTTATGGGATTCCCAATCCAGCGCAAATTCGATAACAGTGTAGTGTAAAGAGGGTAAAATACCCTCTTTGTGATGTGATTGTGTTGTTGGTGTGTGATATTTGCAAAATCTAGCTGAGCAAAGGTGTATTTGTTTGTGTATGAGGAAGAGATGGGGTGATGTTCATGGGTGGCGTTTAGATGTCTCTAGCGCAGGGTTTCTTAACCTGGGGTGCTGAAATCAATTTCAGGGGTTGCTGGAGAAGGTCACTTATGTGTCGGTCAAAGGTAGAAGGAATACGTTTGGACAAAGGTATTAGCCAATGGTAGGGGGTGCTGGACTACTTAGGCGTGACCAAAAGGGGTGCTGAGGTACAAAAAGGTTGGGAAACGCTGCTCTAGTGAATAATAACGCTAGTTCATACGATATTCACAAGCCATGTTGGGTTTAATAGGGTTAATCACAGCAACTTAACCTTCAAACCAACAAAAAATCACCATGCGAGATAGACATTTATGTTGCCCCTCCCCCCTACTTTTTCCTTCTCCCTCCAGTGGCCCTCCCACTTTAAGATTCTAGAATCGCCACTGTCCACAGGGCGCTACATATGTTTAAGGGTTGTAGTTGCTCCCAACTATAGCTTCTTAAATCCGCCACTGCACTGAATAGTATGCATCTTGGCGTTATGGTCACCGCGGTTCAAAACGATTTCACCGTTTCCCTTGTCGTGCATTTGTTTACTTATGACGATGTTAGCATCATTGCATGAAGCATTTCTTTCATTTTCCCTCATGACTCACGTGTGCTTCTTTCGTTGTGAAAAAAATTTATAAACACAGCGGCCAAACAAAAGCATAAGTTTCCGATTTATGACCAACAGATCCCGTAAATCTAAAAATCGCTTGAGTGTAAGGTAACCACGTTCATACTCAGCTGCAATATTGGTGGGAAGAAACACTGATGGCAGTAGTGTTTAATGTCTATGAGGCTTAGTTGGTTTGCTTTGGCCGTTATATTTAGTAGATAGCTATTCACCACGTTCATTTTTCTTGTTAACCTGAAATAACTTCGCCTTATAAAGAACAGTCTGCTCTGGGTATTGCATTAGGCATAGCTATCTTTTAACTAAAAGGTTTATGATAGAGTTTCTCAACCATGGGAATTTTCTGTAACTTTCCTTCTGACGACTCGTTTTGGTATTGTTTTTATCTGGGTTATCTTGTCCTGTGCAAATATTTTATTTCTAGTCACGTCACCTTAAATTACCATATGAATACGAAAAGGTAAATGAATCTATAACAATGTACAAACTTGAAAACGGAATAATATCCGTATCAGAAACCGTGCAATTCGCAAACTCATGAGTGCTTTGATTAAGTGCACGCTGCAATTTTTTCACGTAGATAAATATATCCCATGAAGTTTACCTACCAATATCAATTTACAGCAAGAATTTACCAAATGTGTGTATTTTTCTTGTGACATTGCAGCATATCATATCTTTCTCTACACACTAGCACTGCACTTGAGGAAAAGAAAATTTGCAAAAAGTTTTTTTAGAAAGACAAGTTTTGAAATCGTTTCGACTTCCATAGCGGTCACATAGTCATTGTAAATAGTGTCTATCGAAAGAAATCCTTTCCCAGCAAAGGATGAGACACTAAAGATCTTACAGAGTATATATTTCGCCAACGAAGCAGGCATCATCGGCTCTTAGTGTATAACAAGATCCTCATATTGCCTATTGTTAGCCCAGTGTTACGACTAACATTTAATTTTTACAATTCTAGATATTACGAACAATTTGAACGTTTCTCCATCTATCTTGATTTTTTTTCATTTGTCTATGGCAGTGTTTCTCAACTTTTTTAAGACACGGACTATTTTCGGACCAGTATAAATATTCGCGGACTCAGATAGACTAAGATTACGAGTATAATACAAACACTAATTTTAGCAAACTCGGTTCATCGCCCACATTCACAGATTTCAATGAAAATCTTGTCCCTGAGTTTGTTTCACAAGTTTATTGAAATAAGAGCCTGTGGTCGTCAATGCACACATGATCTTGCCTTCTGAATGAAGTTGGTATCTGTGCAAGGTTTTAAAAATAGTTATATCGTTGAAAAACAACTTCACAACGGTATGTAGTTGGCAAAAAAGCTTTTGTTGCCTGCTGTAGCAGTCATGCTAGCGTGACCGCTACATGTGAGCAAAGACGGCCAAAGCAAGGAGAAGGGAAAGACCAAGCAAGCGACACTTGTAAGTGACTTCCATGCACATGGAAGTAGGAGCCTTCTTTGGCCGATTCGTCTGGCGCGGAATTAACATCGATGACTTCACTGCCGACACAGATCAGAGAGATTTAGTTCGATTGTCTGGACATCCACTCAAAATTGAGTCAGACCACAGCTGTCGACTTTGCAGCTCAATCAGCTGTTCAGCAATGCCATCTACTTCACAATGAACCTGCAGCTCTGGCACCTCAAAAGGGCTTCGCACCCAGTTAAATGTTTTGATGTAATTGTGAGAAGGGATATATCTATCCATGTCGGAGAGATGTAGTAAGGCGCTCAAGAAAGATTTGACGAGTGCAGCGCAAACCAATTTCTACCTCTTCTGCAAGTGCCTTTAATGCCAAAAATGCAACTGTTTTAACCTGATGCTGATATTTTTAAAGTAAAATACAGTTGTGGATCCATCAAATTGCAAGTGGTAAGATATCTGCATTTTTCCATGCAACAGAAAAAGCAGCATGCATTGCTGTACTATGGGAGTAAGTTTTTACTCCTGAAGTAAATGGACGATAAGTACAACTTCACGTTATCTGGTACTTTTTCCCCTTAAAAACCTCAAGGATTTTGCCAACGTATTTTACATATATTACTCGACAGTTAAGCTTCTGTGAGAGATCCGTGAGCAAGGACTTCTACACATAACACGAACTGTGGCCAGATTTCACCGTTTACTACGACTGAAGTAAATCCAAGTTTCAAGCAGTTGTTATATGCAAACGCCTGCTTTCGTTTAGCAATTACAAACTAAGACGGCAAAAACAAACTGCAGATTAGATAACAACTTTAAGGTTAAGCTGCTGACCACACTACCTCGAAAGTATAAATGCCATGTGGAACAGAAAAACTTTGACTTTTTCACGCTGGTTAGGTGCATTTTAATCGCTGTACGAACAAAAATATCGATGGTCAAAAGTTGATACTATTAATATTGTGTGAGGGTATTACAGCAAACTTGTTTGCCCCTGGTATTCCCGGACTCATGCAGAGCCTTCCGCGGACTCGTTTGAGCCCGCGGACTCGGGGTTGAGAAACACTGGTCTATAGGTTTCACAAACAATGCCCTTATTCCCTTGTGATATTCGGTAAACCAGGGATCACCAACATGGTGCCCACGAGCACCAGGTCGCCCGCACGGAGCACGTGGGTCGCCCGGGGCATGTTCTGACAATACCATAAACATGATCAGTGTCTTCATATTGATGAATATCTTTAAGTTTTATTGACAACACAATTGAAGACAATTTGAGAAAATATTTATTTCAGAAGTGTATATATCAAACTGGAAGCCCTTCGCATGAATCTGGACCAGAAGTAGCCCTCAGTTTCAAAAAGGTTGGTGACCCCTGCTGTAAACAAACAAAAAAGAGGGCGTTTGGGCAAACCCATTGGTCGTTTTGGGGAGTACTTACACCAAATTGCCTCCTGCATCCATCATCTGCATTCATCCTATGCAACTCCCAGCCGTTCAGGTATTCAGAGGAACTGACAAGACCTAATGTTTTAAGAGCACAGGAAAAGTTTCCAGCACGTACGTTTCCATGCAATGTTTTCTTTTTCGGTGCTGTTTTCCATTTGCCTGCCGAAACACACGGAGCTTTTCGCGTATTGGCTATTTGAATGACAGGCTTCTCCAAACGTTTTGTAACTTCATCTCATTACACAATATAAATTTTCTTCTGAGTTTTTCCTCATTTTTGCTCTAATAAGTCATGTCTCATTAGTTCCGACTACGAAACTTTTATGCTTTGCCGACTTCGGCGGTTTCCATACCAAGATAATTTTACGTAGGTTTTTGAATGTTACAATCTCCAAACGAACACGGCATTCCCTGAAATTACGTCCCTTTCAAAATGTATGGCCTTTGGTTCCCCCCTTTTCTTTTTACTGAAAACTCATTAATGCATTATAAATTGCCTGCACAAGGTTTCTTTAAGGTTTGGCCTTGGTGACCGTTAAGACATTTTGAGAGACCGCAAATATTTCATCTGAATACCGAGATAGTCATAAAGCGAGGTTTGAGTGTATTGCTGTGGTGGTTATGCAGTGAGGTTCCGTTTGAGAGACTGTTGGTAAAATTTGTGAGACCGTTTCTTCCCTCAAAACACCTTAAAAAATACTGGCTAACCAAATACCAGTCTGGATTCTCAACTGATATGGCATANCAAAATTCCTCTTTTCTGTGTAACATCTCGGTATTGTACATTTAGGATAGCGCATGGATAATTTCGCCATCTTACCACTAAGACTGTAGTTTTTTTCATCATCGTAGAAGCCTAATAGATTTCGTGTCCCCTAGAGTTTCCACTTGGCACCAGTTATAATGAACAAGTCCCTAAAAAGTTTGAAGACAAACATATAACCTTACGGTGCCTAAACACAATGTGCATAATTAAAACGCATTAATTTTAACTACAAACTAAAGAGCTTGCAAACAACATGCAGCAATAATTATTATTATCACCACACTACCATTACTGCTGTTTTTTGTTGGTCCTTTCAACTGCAAGGTTTTGTAATGCCAAGACGGGTTATTTGCTTTTGTTTTATTACATTTTCCCCCGGTTTGTATGCTGCATTAACTCCAAACGCAAGTACCTAAAATACAGCGGTAACAACCCACGGTTCTAGAAGAGTGTGATTGTGGGTAGACAACAGAGCAATGCAACGAATGTACGGGTGAACAAAATGTTTGAGGAACGGAAAACACTAAACGTTGCATTAATTAATGAGGTGCCCGCCACTAATCAAGATGTGACGTAGATTTGCTACTTAACTTCAGAACGTTACGTAAAACTTTTTGAAATTAAATTGGTGACCACTTCAAGTCAGTGCCGGATTAAGATAGCGCAGGGCCTGCAGAATATTAACAGCACGGGGCCCTAAGTTAAAAACACACTTGAACAAGTGAACAACTGTTAGATCATAATTTCCGTAGGCATCCGTGTGAATACCGTTAGGCATACTGAATTTCGTGAGTACGATAAACCTGGTCTAAATAGCAACTGGTGGACATTATGGGCTACATATCTTTTTTACTAAAAACGTATATACGTATCTTTTTACTAATAAGGAGTACATTGCTGTACAGCTCACTAGTACAGCACACAGGCAGTAATTAATGCTTTCAGACTCACCAAGAATTTCGATCATTGCTATATCTAAACAGTGTAGTCCCGGTATGTGTCGATTAAGATGGTATTTTCCCAATTTTGCCACAGCGAATTTCTTTGTGATATTGGTAGTACCTATTTCACTTACAAGCTCATGCTCTATACTCTTTAGAATCAGGCTATTCAGCTTTTTTGTCTAATAGTACTCCTTTGTTCATTCTACCATCTTAAGCTGAAAAAATGACAGTTCTCCACTGCAATTGGTTACGAAGAGATAAATAAGTACGCAAATTATTTCTCCTATTTGTAAAAGAAGACTCCATGTGTACTACCCAAGGGCCAGTGAACAGATGCCAAATCCAGGGTTGCCAATGACTTTTTTTTAATTCTACTGCATATATGTAAAAAGATGTGGATTTTAGGCAGTGATGGAGTCTCGAGACTCGGTCTCGAGTTCAATTTTTGCGAGTCTCGGTCTCGAAGGTTTCAGGTCTCGGTCACAGCTTATTGTCTTGAGTCTTTGAATATCGCAAAGAAATGGCTTGGTGAAACTTCTACAACTCAACGAATTTTTTTCAGTTGTATTTGCAGGTAGGAAACAACCAAAACAGGTCGGAAAATGCCAAGAAATTCGAAAAAAATTAAACTTAGAACTGATGACGACATTTTTGAAAAATTTCGGCACAATCCACCAGTCTCGAGTCTTAGTCTCAATCTCGAGTTTCAAGTCTTGGGTCTTGGAATGTTTGATGAAGTCTCGGTCTCTACTTTTTAACCAGGTCTCCGTCTCGTAGGTTATGGTCTCGAATACATCACTGATTTTAGGGGAGGCGAACGAAGGGGTCACCTCGGACCCCTCTTTTTCAGAGATGCCGTGAGGCCCCCCTGTTGAGAGTTCCGCACTTAGTTTTTGCATTGTATTGTTAAAAAGCTTAGTAATCACTCCAGAGCAAGAGTTCCCAACCTTTTTCTGACGATGTACCCAGTCAGCATTTCGACAGATGAGCATATGCCCCTAAAAATTTGTGACGAAAAGGCTGGATAAAATAACAAAAATCCTCTGAAGTTTTAATAGAATTTTTAGATTTTTAGAACTATACAGGTAGACCACATTTTTATGTCTCAAGGGTAATAGATTTAAGCATATAATGATTTTTGAAGATAATATTCACTGATATATAAATAAATATTTAGAAATAAATATTATCTTAATCTATGTTTTCCTTCTATTGATAACCTTAAATGCATTTCTAGGGGTACATGTACCCCACGTTAGGAACCCCTGCTCTAGAGCCACATTTAATAAGCTCTGAAGCAAGTCCTGTGTTTGTCAAAAAAAGCAAATGTGCCAAAAGGGGCCCCTAAACAACTTTAATGTGTAGACAAAGAACACTTTAAAATCAAATGACTTCAAACAATTTACAACCTGAAATGCACTTTCACGCAGAAGAAGCAAATTCCCAGACAAAATGAAAAATTTAATTTTCAGCGAATAAAGTTTTTGTATATCATGTGCAATATATAGGGCTCCCTTTCTGAGAGTTTGTCTGGAGCACCTAAATTCTAATATCCACCCTTGCACATAATAAAGAACAAAATTCAGACAAAGGACCGCGGGGCCCCAAAAGCGCGGGGCCTGTTGCAATTGCTACATTTGCTACTACTGTTAATCCGGTACTGCTTCAAGTAATCAGCGCAGAAACGCATGCAGATTGGGAATGAGAGTTGCTTCACATGTTTCGCACAATTCCGAGCTCATTAAGTACGAGTCATTTTGCTTGTTAAAGTTGCGTGACGTGCTGCAATAAATTTAATTTGTTTGCGGTCAGCAGGTAATACTCATTTGTCTTATTTAAAAAAGAGCACTTTCGTTCTTGCTGTCTTTTAGTAAAAGGGGAGAGGACAGTGCCTTAGTGTTCTGGCAATGGTGTGGTCATTCCGTATCTTTACCCAATACTTTAGCCATAAAGACTAAGATAATAAATTTGCGTATATCTGCAAAAAAGGTTTGCGACACTCAGCAACCTTTGCTTGTATTTAAACTTACTGAAAATGGCATGCGTTCCTGACGATTTAGCAACAGCCGGAAACTTCCGTTGATGTGTTCAGCCATTCTGCGATCAACCAAAATTNAGTTGCAAAACATGNAAAGGAATGCAAAAGTTTTAAAAATGCTAACAAATGTGGCCCGGACTTGAAACCAATCTTGCAGCGTTGGTGTAAAGTAGTGGTCGGCAAACTGTGGGCCTTGGCCCAATTTGTGGGCCTTTTAGCACTTTTTGTTGCATGATTCATCACATCGACTGAGACTTCATTTCCTAAATACATGAATGCACGCCTTGTTCTCAACCTACTTAAATTCTGTGACACCATTACAGCACTGCACTGGTCCATAACTGTTGACGCATCCTCTTTAGATATCACAAATATTTCCAGAATATGTCAAAACTGCAAATGTTTTAGGTGGTAACGTTGAACCAACTTCTTCTGGTGGTTTGACCTGGTCTGCAACATATTTTGCTTCCATAAACCATACAGCCGCATTGCGTTTATTAAACGTTTAATTCGGAACCACAGACCCTACTTACTGCTACAAACTCTCCCTTTAAACTGCAAGTAGCTTCGCCCTAGGGAGGTCTGCAGCCTAAATGATCCCTGGTCCACAAGCGTAGCTCGGAGGACCCAGGGGGCTATGCCCCCAAATTTTTAGCATATATAGTCATTTCGCACGTTGAGAGGCGGTATCCCCAAACAAAATAGTTATTCACCTAAAATCAAACATTTTGTCCTCCTCAACCCCCAAAAAAGATTTTGGGCTGGCTACGCCACTGTCCTCGTCCTTCGCAGGCTTTCCACTCCCCATGCATTTTATAAACCGGTCTATTTTGAAGTCAACGCAACACCATGTTAAAATTATCGTGATGGCGCGACCATTGCGTGCGCCTTTTACTGCTAACACATATCTACGCTTGTGCTTCATCAAAGTAATTGTGTTAGCGCCATCAGGCGTATGCTTTCTAGTACCGCCACATATCTTCGTGTTCTTTCATAAATGTGTGTATCTTGTGACTGCCATATGCATGCTTAAGTCTACGGCGTTGCGTGTGGGAGGAAGACGTTATACAATACAATTCTGACAGTAAAATCTATGCAATATATTTTTTCGAAATTGAGGTTCGTTTTTATACGTAACAATGTATCTAGCATCCTAAGCTTCATGCGATTCCTTAACTTTATATTTGTTAAAGCTGCAGTCGATAAAATTAGTTCCACTATTGCATTTGAAATTGGCAATGTGAAGCAAGACAATGCGTATACAATGCAACCTTATTAAAAACGTTTTCTGCTGCAGCATTTTTATACTTTCTCACGCCGATCCAAACTTCTGCTGTCTGGAAGTATGCTACCTAAAATTACCTCGTTTGCCCAATTCACAAAATACAGTTTTCTATATTGTTCTTCTATCTCATGCGTATAGGTGCAGGAACAGGCAATTTTTGCGGGGTGTAAAGAATATTTTGCCAGAATTTCCCAAAATTTTCCAGAAAAACTTGTATGTGGAAAACTTTCCCCTACAAATTTTCTGTAGCTGCTGGTTGCTCATCTATTCTCACACACTGAAACACGAAGTTACTAGAAACACTTTGTTGATTTTATATACTGTATATTTATTTAAAGTGTTTTCTATAACATAATACACTTCTATTTATACACTCAACAACAAAAGAGTACAATCTCATTAATGTTGTAAAAAAGCGTTGAAACTTCTTTGCCCGAATGTTTCAGGACTTTGCCCGAATTTTAGACAAATCAAAATTGTGGGGGTGCGCTTAGACCCCTGCTCATGCGTATACCTTTCTTTAAGAAAGCTGAGAGGAGTTGTGAAAATGGACGTCTAGCAGGATGTGAAATCATACTTCGGATGCAGACATGGGCGTCAGAATAGGGTGCAAGCGGCCTTGCCCCTCATGTGTTTTGAAATTTGACATTTTCGCATAAAATTTTTAGCAAAAGAGGATGTTTTCCTAGTTTCGAGTGGTTACAATGAAACTTCGCCACTTTTTGCCCCGCAGAAAAAACTTTTTTGGCTACCCCTGGAAAATCCACTATTGGCCCCTCCCTGGAAAAAGTCTTTCTGACGCCCATGGATGCAGAGTACTCAAAACTTCAAATAATTTTATGTTCTCTGGAAACCTAAAGGTATTCCATAACCATCACTCTGCATCTTTTCTTTGAAGTCTGCACATTACCTTCATCAGCATGGGCTTCGGAAGGATTTTTTCCAGGAGATTTCCACTAGGGTATTTTTCCTAAATTTTTTAAGGCGGGTCCAAAAGTGGTGAAATTTGATTTTTCCCACTCGAAACTAAGAAAACAACCTTTTTTGCTGAAAATTTCAAAATCCAGGGGGAGAGCCAAAGCCCCCCCTGCTTCCCCCTTCCGACGCCCATGTTCATCAGCTTCCCTGTTTTCACTTTTGGATAAAAATGTGTAAATTTCAGACAGGAATTTGGAACCAAAGTCTACGCGGGAGAGTGGAAGTTCGCATCCTACATGGTTATAGACTCTCGTCAGAAGAGATCTGTAGTGAATATGCAGCTCAGCCAATCCTTCTTCAGGGTCAAAGCTTCCCGACAGAAAAAAGCCAGATTTTGTCTGTTATTTTTTATTTAAAAAAATCTGAGTGCGTTAAAAAAGCCAGAATTCCAAAATTTGGCTTCAAAAGTCCAAATTGGCAATCCTGGATTCTTGTTAAATACCCGAGCTTCTGTGAAATGCGTCAGCGCTTCTTACAAGCGGCTTAATACAGCTTCACTGCATGGAATCCATGTACGATGCGCCAACTATGCTGTATCGTAATTTCAACGTTATTTGCTGTGTATGACGTAAGAGTCTGAAAATATTTGGCCTACAACATAAAGGAAGATGGCAACAAAAGGATCTTTGTCTTACTTGATGAAAGACAGATGAAAGCTTGGGAAAATTTTTATTAAAAATGCCGTTTGTGCAATTTCGCGTTTGTTAAGATCTTAGAGAGAATACTGGTTGTAGCCAGTGGCATAACTGACGGGAGGGCAGGGGTGCGAACCACCCCCCTGGAAAACTAAATATAAAAACCGGCCCCAACTTATCTTATATTTCGGTATTCAGTATTTTTCTGGTTTTCAGTAGGTTGTTGGTTTTTTGCGTTTGTCAGAAGTTTATCGGAATATTTTCTGTGATTTCGGATTTTATTGTAGTACAGAAATCGACATCCGGATACAGTTTCAAACGTATCGAGAACCACCTGAAATTAAAATAGGCTGTTACAGGGCGACCCAGGTCATCAGCGTCACTCGGGCTCAACATACGATTTATTCTGACTGAATAAAACCGTTCGACGCTTGCGTCACTGCAATTTTCCATTCGCTTTCATTCTGGCTGGCATTATCGTTGCCTTGTGATGTTATGTTATGTAACAATAAACGAGAAATTCTCATGATAACTTCTCCATTGTCGATTAACGTACGTCACAGAGCAATGATAACGCCACAATGGCGGTTCTAAGGGGGAGGCCTGGATGGACTTCGCCCCCTGTTTCCCCCCATTTTTTTGCTTAATTTCACGTTCAAGTTCGTTTGATTGACATATACAGCAGATAACTTCCAGACAGCAAAATTTTAAACGATTTGAAGACTTTCTAGGGCGGTTGTGACGATATTCACAAGCCTATGTTGGGTTTGATAGGTTTAATTAGGCATACCATATTTTTGTAATTGAAAACCGAGATGCTTCAGAACAAAGAGCCGTAACAGATAAAGTATGTGGTTCACATCTTACTTGGAGTATGAAGCTATTTTGGATTCCTGTAGTTAAGACACCAAGAAAAACTAAAATAATACATTTTGCTAAGAAACAAATCAATATTCCAGCACTTGCACATTCGTCCAATCCAATCACACTTTTCTGATGACAGTACTTTCTTCCAAAAGCCTCTGTTCGATTACATTTTCTCGTAAAAATCACAGCAGGAAAAGTAGTATTAAATTTACAGGTAATAAGGACTTTCACATTCTGCTTCTGTATCAGACCACATGTTATTCATAAAGCTGACTGCATGCCTAACCGGGATTTTTTGGTTGACTGTCCGGGACGCCGGGACAAAGCGTTTAAACTGGGACTGTCCCGGCTAAAACGGGACGTATGGTATGCCTAGGTTTAATCATAGCAGATCAACCTTCACTACAGTGGAAAATCACCACGCAGGGTCAGTGGCCTACGAGGCGGGGGTGCGGCCACCCCCACAGGCTTGAAAAATTCAGGGCAAACTCTGTTTTCACGGCAAGCTCAAGTTGCTGAAAAACCCTGAATATAAAAACTATATACAATGCAGTGAAAATTTTCAGGGCAAACTCTGTTTTTCAGGGCAAGCGCAAGTTGTTCAAAATTATGAATGATAAAAAATACATATTCAATACAGTGAATTCAGGGCGCACTCTGTTTTTCAGGGCAAGCAAAAATTGCTCAAACATCCTGAAAATAAAAAGTATATTAAATACAGTGAAAAATTTCATAACAAACTTTGTTTTCAGGGCAAGCGCAAGTTCCTCAAAAATCCTGAAAGATAAAAAATATTTCAATGCAGTGAAAATTTTCAGGGCAAACTCTGTTTTTCAGGGCAAGCGCAAGTTGTTCAAAATTATGAATGATTAAAAATATATATTCAATACAGTGAATTC
>JGI24159J19872_10006359_pt1 | contig 15380 bp, 6 predicted proteins | sample Ectturendosymbi4_FD_19872 | JGI IMG/M metagenome (IMG submission 19872) | reverse complement strand
CACCTTTGAGAGGCTGACGAGGTCCGGCCGTCGCCATCCAAAGGTCCGGATTCGGACCGCGGTCCGCCATTTGAGTAGCCCTGCTCTAGAGCAATGGTTCTTAGCCTGTGGGTAATTACCCAAAGGAGAACATTTGAAATTTTTTGGGGGGTAATTTAGATTATTATCATTTTATTGTGATGTGGCACTAAAATATCTTCAAACTTATAGAATGCAGAGTTTCGTGTGTGTTCATACGTTGTTTCGTTTCACTTAAAGCAACATGCCTGCTGTTATGTCATAGTACCGGACAGTTTTTTTTCAAGCCGTTTTTGGGTATCAAAATGACACCCTAAAATTTTGCAATGGCACCCTAAATTCTGAAAGCCTAGGTATGATTTTGCTTTGTATTGAAGTAAAACGATTTGAGATAAGCATGTTTTTCTGCATGTTTTGCAACAGGCGGCTGCAATGTTATAGGGCGACAAAATTTTCTGGCGCAGAAGTTGGAAGCGAAAATTGTAAGTTGGGTATCTGTGCAGTCATGCGCACCGCTTCGGCCTCTTGCTATACTGCCGCAGATTTGCACAGCGTGGTGTACGAAACTGCGAAAGCACTTTAATGCAAATATGGAAATGTTTTACTGTTTCACCGTTTCAATCGGCTTGCCTGGCGATGCATCAGACTACAATGAAGACAAAAGGTCGGCAGTTGCAGCGCGCATGCAAAACAAGGTAGTTGTCGAGTGAGGCAACAGTGAGAGCTAGAAGTGAGATTTTGGCCATTTTGAGTCACACTGAAGCAGCTATCAGGAAAGAAAAACGATGTAATTTGCGTTGTTTTACTGCGACTTATAAAAACAAAAAAAAATTCAACAAGGTGCTTTCTTTTTGTCAACACTGGCACCTCACCTGACAGAACTGAGCAAAGTTCTTCAGGCGGGATGTTTTGACTTTACACAAGTGAAAGCTTCCGTAGAACTGTGCATCAATCAGCTCTCTGATTCCGCTGCTGAATTCGAACTTAAAGCTGTTTGCGAAAAGTTTGATAGTGAAATAGGGGATCTTGGAACGCTGGGTGATTTGGCTTACTCGTGTGTGTCAAGTGGCATGGCGTTTTGGAAGGGCACCGAGATTAGCAAATTGATTGTTCCCATACACAAAACAGGGAGACAGGATTGAATGAACCAACTACAGCGGCATCTTTTTGCTAAACCCCCCTGAAAGAGTGTATGCCAAGATGCCGCGAAAACCAAAGCTGGATGATACCCAGTGCGGTTTTTGTCGCGGCTGTAGCACTACAGTAGAAATTTCTACTCTCCAGAAAACTTTCAAGAAATCCTGGGAGCATGCCAAAGACGTATACACATGTTTCGTCGACCTCGGGAAAGTATATGGCCTGAATCCTTGTGAAAAGTTTTGGGTTATGTTGTGGGAGCACGGTGTTGACAAGTGCCTATTGTTGGCCGCTAAATCACCGTATTCCTGTTCAGAAGATTGTGCCCGTGTCGACGGTGTTAACTCACAACTGTTCAGCGCTGGTGTTGGACTCCGACAATGTTCTGTGCTGTCGTCACTCCTGTTCATAGTCTATATCGGGGTTCTCCACACCACGGCCCGCGGGCCAAATCCGACCGACGGAGCCATTTCACCCGGCCGCAAAACACATTTTGCCAACAATGAAATACCATACAGTACTGTATATTTACATAAAATGTGGTGATTTGGTAGAATGCAACATATCCCGAGAAAAACGCTACGCAAGATGTTTGGCCCTCAAACTGTTGTGCAATACCTTATGTCGTCTTTCCCCAAAAATTTGAAGAGCCTTGGTCTATATGAATTGGATAGACAGTCGCAGACACGTCGACGAGGGTGTCACTGTTGGGAACTGCAGGGTGAACCGTTTGTTTTTTGCGGACGAATTGGTACTGCATGTGTGGATCTTCTCAACAAGATCTTCAGCACGCATTTGATCGGTTTTCTGCTGCGTGCGACCACGAAGGAACGAAAATCAGCTCTAAAAAGATTGAGGTATTATGTCTCGCCCAAGGCAGTGTATGCTGCAAGTGAGCGGCAATACACTGCAGCAGGTGGCGATGTCCAAGTACCTTGGGGTGGTATTCACGAGTGACGAAAGTGGGAACCAAGGGATTGATACACGGATTACTGAAGCAAACGCAGTTCTGCGTGAGCTTATTGCTCCGTGCTGACAAAACGGGGGCTTTCAAAGAACGCAAAGTTTTCAGTTTTTAAATCGGTCTTTGTTCTTATCCTCACCTGCGGTTGTGAATGTTAGGTGACGGCTGAAAGAATACTGTCAAAAGAATAAACGGCAGAGATGGGATATTTGGGAAGAGCTCTCGGTGGTACACTTCGTGACAAAGAGCACAGGTTTGAAATTTGAAAAGTCCAGGATGTCAAGTCAGTTCTTCGAATCGAGAGATCCCAGGTATGTTAATTCCGCCATGTGTCCAAAATGTCCCAGGAAAGAATGACGAACTAAGTCCCTCAGGTTACAGTCTCCACCCACGGGAAAGCGGCCCAAAGTTTGCCAAGGACCAAGTGACGTGACTACATGTCCGACCTTGCTTGGNCNCGTCTTGGTGTGGAGCCAGCAGAACTGTCTGAGATTGCTGTTGAATGTGAGGTATATTGGGTCCTCCAAAGACACGAAGCTACAAAGAAGCTTTTCTGCATTTTGGTTTTACAAGTGTTACTGACTAGGTTTGACCGCTTGATGGCAAAAAAGCAGTATCAGCTCCCCGGCATTGGTATATTTTTAATGGACATTTGAATCCAAATTATGACGTCATTTTTGCGTTGTTGTATTTTTGATTGATTGCAAGTTGCAATTTGTTACATTTTGAAATGGGGGTAATTGAATTCCATCAGGTTCTTCTCAATGGTAACGATATTAAAACGGTAAAGAACCACTGCCTCAGCTGAACCGCGAAATGTACATTTTGCTTCATTATGAAAACTAACAAAACTTTTTTTTTTATTACAGTACCTCACATTTAAATGCTAGTGAGATAACAATATTTAAAAAACGGAGCCTGCTGCCGCTGTTGATGAAAAGAGCTTATTACTGCTTTTAACAGCAAGTGTAGTGACATAAACAGTAATTATGCCAGATTCCCGTATTTTGTAGGTTGACAGTGACACCACAATGCAAGTTTCAACCAGTTCCTCGTGTTGAGTAGGTGGGGTTGACAATGGGAGTTATAGCCCGCTGTTCGTGATTAGTTGGCCTTTTGTCGAATTTTTCATTTGCTAGCATTCGTCCCATCGCTACGAGGGGCGTTGGTAGGTTTAGAACCCCTAAATAATCCTCCAAGTCACCCCAAATTGAACTACGAAACCCCATACAGTAAATTAGTAGAATTTTCAAATTTTAGCATGCCAAGCCCCCGACACAAACATAAAGCCGTAAACCACTATTGAAGACGTTCTGGCGACGGTTCTGGCTAACATAATCAGCAAACAGCAAAGTCGGGGTAAAGCGCAGTTTAGGCCTAGTAAGTAACTAGTAAATCTACGACATACCGCAGTTGTTATGGAGAAGAAGAGAACATATCTTGAGTCCTACGTGGACTTTTGGCTTTGACGTTACAATAGAAGGCGATGGTCAAAATCGCCAGTGAACCTTGTTCTAAAGCGCTTATGAATGGTTCTACGAAATCAATTACTTCACGTCATGTTACACACATGCATGACGATCATTAGTCTTTGTTCTCCAAACGGCCTCTTTGGTGCTGCTGGAACACTACCTGCTCTAGGATTCTTGACAGAGGTCTAATCAGGTTTGGAAGCATTGTATCTAGTCGCTTTTAGAACAGCCAAGGAAATAAGCGGCATATATTTAGCGAACGACTTCATCAAATTTTAAGCAATAGATATGACTTGAACTTTTGCTTGAAAAGGAAGGAAAAAAGAAAATTCAGAAGATATCTTTATCGAATGATACAATATGCTGCCGTATACGTTTTATGCCAAAGGACATTTTAAATAAGGAAGAGGACGAAATTCGAGACAATCCCGCAAAAATATTAAGCTAGACGAATTAAATTATGTGCCTCACTGTGCACAGTTGTTGCTTTCTGTCGATATGTTACCATACGTTCACCTCTTTGAGAGCATGTTTTCCTTTTGAAAGAAACCTAAAATGTCTTCCGATGACAATAAAAATGACAAATGTCCTCCGTTTGCCATTTGAAAATTTTCTTGAATACAAGCTACAGTTTTTCAGCATGATTTTAGTGGAATACATTCTGTTATGACTCATATTCAAGAAATTACGCCAGTGTGCTTATTAAAGCACCTTGCTAAAAATGTGCCCGACTTTTAGGTGATAGAAGTACAGTAAACCTACGATATGTGCATACTGGTGAGTTCAGTGAAGAGTTCTTAGTGTGCGATAGATCAACGACGACAACAAAAACAGTTGATCGCCTGAAACAAACAGGTAATTATTGAGCAAGAAAGCCACGCCCGCATTGTGTTTCAGAAATTATAATTTCTTCGAATGGAATAATCTCTTATGGAATTGCATGGGCTCGCTTTGCAAAAAGGGGGCTGCCGCCCATGATCGGAACTAAGCCAGACTTTGTGCTTCTGAAAAATCGCCCTCGCTATGTCCTACCTAAAAATATTTTTGAGGCAATTAGCCTAATCGGTGTATTATAACAAGTCGTGTGTTCTTAAATCCTCGCATTTTCAAAAGGTTGTGTAATGAAAAGGACCATACTCAGTCATACTACATTGTTCCCATTCTTCACACTGAAGTGAGATGTCTTTCCCCAGGCCTTGTTTTGTCTACAGTTTTCGAATTACACGCAGAAATCGAGATTTTTCTTCGAGAACACAAATCCCATCTCAGCAAGCAGTTTAGCGCCAGGAACTTCAATGAGCTAAACATGCAAATGCGAGGGAGGAGTGTCACCGTTGTTGATGCACGTGATCAAATTCAGAGCTTTCAATTAATTTTCTGATCTCGAAGTTGAGATATGTTATCAAATGACTGCTTTGAAAAACAGCGCGTATGAATATTTTCGTATTGCAATTATTAACAGAAGTGTTACATGTATTATTCCTCCTATCAAAGCCTCAAAGCCGAGTTATAGAAATTTGTTTTTGATGGTCAGCGCAAAGATGAACTTATTTAGTTTCAATCTTCAACAGTGGTTTGTGGATTGATCGAAGGGTATGGTTTGTCGACGAAGCGCGCATTAGAAGTTATTTTATTTTTTTCGACCATTTATTTATGTGAGTTCTAGATGCGCAGCTGCGCTGTACTACCAGATCATTAGCTCAGTGAAATCTCATTCTCGCACACTTGTAACATTCCATAACATTGGAGAAGCGCGAAAACAAGAGAATATTTGAATTAAATGTGTACTTCGTACTTTGATAAGATTTCATACTTTTTCTAATAATTCGCTAAGTTTATGATTCATTTAGTTATCTGCTAACACAGCGTAAAAATGTTCATGCTCACCAAAACAAGCATTTCCTCAGTGTAAACGTTTCTTGGAGAGAACATGGGGGTATTCTCAACCGGTGGCATCTGAGAAAACTTTCCCTAAAGCTGGCAGTATTCCTTCTTCATTGGTCCTTCGCAGCCTCCCATCCCTTCATGCATTTTAAACATCGATGTACTTGGAAGTCATCGCAGTTCTACATTATAATAGGCATGGCTGGCGTCATTCATGCGTGTGTCTTAAATAGCTTGTATTTCATCAAAGTGCAGTAAATGCATTAGCGCCATAAAGCGTATTCTCTCTACTACCGCCATGTATATGTCCTCGTCTTCTTTCTCGTATTTTTGTATTTCTCTTTACTGCGATGCATGTTTAAAATCTAGCGCCTTGCGTGCGGGAGTGAAGACCTTACACAATACAACGCACGTGCACATGCTCCATGTCATCTCTGGGAAGACCCGAACCGTGATTATATTTTCCGCTTTGTCCGGAACCCAGGCGGTTGAAAAAACTTCCCAACCCGCCATCCACGTGGTTTAATTCCCCCCCAGCGCAAGTCTACAATTTTCACTAAAATCTCTTCACAAGCTTGAAGCAATCAGCAACATTAGCACAAGACTTTATTCCCGTTAGGAACTATACAAATACATACGTCCATTTTCCTAAAAATTATGAATGCTTGTTATGCACTCGGCTACATCACCGTTGCTTGCGGAATTTTTTGCAGCCGAACTATGGCGCGTTATCGCTTCATCAGAGAAGGCGACACGATACGTGCCATATCTCCGAAATGACGCTACTTGCACGCTTCCGTTGCTGACGCCTGAATCATCCATCATCAGGGCCACGTTAAGATAATTGCGTCGGCTCTTGTTTATGGAGCAGACGCACGTCAGCATCGCGCTGTCATGAAACAAAGCATCAGTTTAAGGCGAATTCGATTCTTGGTTGTTTTGCGCGAAGCTTGAAAAGCGTACTTCGTCGGTTCTTGCCAAATTAATTTTAGCTGTGCTGTTCCCCAAAAAATCCGGAGACAGATGCTGTTTGAGAAAATGCTTCTGACGTCAGCTATTGTTGCACTTGCAGGAGGTAAGCGCATTTTAACGCAAGTGTTTGTGTAGGCCAGGAGCGTAAATTCATTTATTGTTTCGTTTTTCTTAATTTCAAAAGATAACCAACGTAAATATGTCGGTTAACTCACTATTTGTAATGTTACGGAAAATTGTGTTATTTTCCAAACTTCAGAAAATGGGGATTACTTACTTCAGGCTCCTCATCCGTTAGAATGTTTGCGCTCTGACCAAGCCGTTGATATGTGAAAAGTTCTTTTCCGCATTTGGAAAAAGTCGTTACGATAATCTCTCCCAACTGTTGGAGATTTGTAGAACAAGTCAGGTGAAAATCTCAGGCATGGTTGTGGGAAAAAACGCTTCACAGTACATAAAGACAGTATTGGTGAAGGAGTAAATCTGTGAAAGACAAGCATATCCGCTGAAGAAAGAATTCATTTGGTCAGTACATTACACATTGCCTGGAGCGCAGGAAAACCAAGCAATGCACCAACTTCGATGTCAGTAACGATTTGTTCGTTTCTACAAATTTCTTAGCCTTGTTTGTGTAGGCTGCTGACATGCTTTTTTGTTCCGTAGCAAGATTACATAAAATGAAGGCAGTCAGTGAAACACTTTGTTGCAAAGTTCATCCGAAACTTTATTTCTTTAATAAAAAGTGCATGTCCTGTTTTGATGAGAGTTCTTCGCGGCAGTTTTCGAGATGTCATGTGCAGGTCACTTCAACAAATATTCAAACACTGTACATAAAAACACAAGGCGTCTGTCGGTGTCATGCATTCATGCAAGATTTTCAAAACGTTGATTTATTTTATTTGTAAAAGAAGAACTTTGTCATCATGAGAGAAATATCAAACTTGTTTATACTTTAATCACTGGTAACTGAGATTTTGTGTTAAGTCTGGGCATTTGCTTTGTATACTTCACAGTTGATGCTCTCTGTATTTTCCTTCCAATAAAGACAACCATACAAACATAACATCCAGTGTATGCGTTGATAATAAGACTAAGCAAACGACCTCCATAGCGCTTTGACTGAAGGTCAAACAGATAAATATATCCTAAAATCTAAGGCAGGAGTAGCGTACTGAGATGAGCAAAACATTATTATGCTTATGTCATTATTATGCTGTGTCATGTCGTGCACATGATCCAGGTTTTTGGTTTCCAACCAACTTTCGGTGAAAGCTGATTAGGAGGTCGGCGAACTGAAGATTCGTCTTGCACAATGACACTGTTCAAAATATTTTGGAATTCACGGAAGCAATTGCTTTGCCGGAATGATTTCAACAAGCTCTTTCCGAGTCTGAATTCATAGTTTTTTACCACGCCAAGGTTTCAAGATATTACAGTTTTTAGACTGAACCATTATGAGCGCTTTGGTGTCGATGAGGAAACAATTATGTACTCGGGGATCCTAAGGTAGTAAAAGTTTGGCAGCGACCGTTCCATGCTATGGCCCGCTTGCCCTTTTGCACCATATTAAGGTTTGGTTGTATTTTAAAAAATCACTTCAAATAGATCTTTTCAAATATAAATTTTGTGAAGAAGAAGGTTTCGCCTTCCGCAAGATCTTATTTCACAAACAGTGTTTCATTTTTGAAAAAAGTCCTTTCACTGGCTAATTTCTTGAAATGGAAAAAATTTTATTTTCTCAAAAAACTTTTATGATGATTTTTTACTAAGTGAGGGTAACTCCGCCAACGAAGTATTTTCCATTGAAGTTTGCGAGTAAACCATGTTGTAAATTCACATGTTCCACGTTCCATTTCAGGGCATTTTTTAACATATAATTTATCACAATATATAATTGCTAACATTGTTGCTTCTACACTGTATTGCTTTGAATTCTCTTAATGAAGCCTAATGCTTTTTTCTTTGTTGAAGTCAAATTCAAATGATGACTGTTGTCATGGTAAGCGAAAGTTACAATTGCAAGCCAGGAATTGAAAGATGTAGTAAGACCAAAAAGATGTAGTATCTTTGCGGTTCCCACGTTGTAGTTAGATTAGTAAAGAACACTGGCTATATGTCATACATGTATCGTCGAACACTATACCTCAAGCATTAGGAAAGGTCATTATGCATGCGTGTAATAACGCTTGTGGCAAACCTTTTGTACAGTTTTGTAGGGTTTTCAACTTGCATCAGAATGATGGTTGTTCCTAAAATCAAATATAACATAAATGTGTCAGTCGTAACACTGGATAACTCTGACATGACTAAATGAAGGATTGCTCCCATAAGCGTCCGCAGGGAGAAAAGGCGTAGCCATAGGGGCATGGCACCCCAACATTTTTAGCATATCTGGTCATTTTGTGCCTTAAGAAACGGCGTTCCAAACAAAAATGCAGTTGATAGCCTAAATTTTGGCTCCCCCAAATTCATGGGTTGGTCATACCACTGGCAGGGGGGAGAAAACGGGCATTATCCCCTGGGAATGAGGAATAAGAACCAAAAAAATCTAAAAAACCTGAAGTTAGCAGCTTAATTCCGATTAACCGATTTACTTCTTTCAACGACAGTTTATTTGCCGGTATGACACTCACACTGCACAAAAGCCAGGTTCACTGCTGTGATGTCATGCAGTGATGAGCATCAATTCACTCATGTCCGCTCGTTTATCTGCAGAGGTAGACTGTAATACTTGCGAGCGGATTGTTGTACTGTTGGTCTTTATTGCGTAACAATTACACGGCAACAAATCTTCAAAGGATCATTTCAAGTTACGGGCGCATAGGCATTTTTCCGCATGTGACTGTTGAACGCAGACAATTTGGCAGGTAATGCAGCGAGACAATGACTGCAGATAGCAGTAAGCCAAGTAGTTTTATACTGTGTGAAAATAAACATGAGTGAAAAAGAAGCAATACTGCCAACCAAGTGCATTTTGTGTGACTGTTTGCAATAACGTTACATTGGTATGTTCTTTGTGGAGTAGAAAGGGTAAGCGCTTTGTGAACATCAAGGATCATTTGCACTGCATCGTTAGCAACATGAAAATCATATCAAAATGCCGACCTTACCCCCATTGAAAAATTATTGCGGACGGCCATAATTTCTTCCCGTTTTCTAGTACCAGACAGACGTAGGTAAGTAGATGATTGTGAAGACATTAGACTTTGTTGAGATAATGCAAAGCAACGTACCCTAGAAGAAACAAGGTTAACGATGATTTAATACATAATACCCTGTCGTAATGCAGGACGATGCAGCATATGGATTTACACCATGGTTTATTTGCAAATTTCACTGGGAAACACAAACATTTCTTTGGCGGAGTTGGGCACAATAAAGGATGAAATCGTCATCAGAGATTTTTCTTCATGGAAAATGTTTTTCACTTTCAAAGAATTTGCCAATTGAAGTAATCTTTTTAAAGTAAAATTTGAAAAAATATTTTTTCAAAAATCACAACTTTTTATAAAAGAAAAGTATGTTGAGGGACTGCTGAAACGTAACTAATTTTTTACGTGGCGGAAACGGACCACCAAACTGCTGCAGAGAAACAGTCACACCCATTAACCTCTTTCATTACGGCCTTAAAGTAAATTTTTATTGACGCCAAGTTGACTTGCCATTTGGGCAGTGCGACCAAATTAATATCACTTTTGAATCACTTTTCCANATTTGTTCCTTTTTTNCAGGATTTCTTGCTAAAATGGTAACTGCTCAACTACCCGATCAGACATGGAATATTTCTTACACGTCGAAGCAAGTAAAGACTTTGTTTCACGCATCGTAGTTGTCATCTGCGCGAAACGTGCACAATATGTGCACTGCACATACATGTTAAGTTGTACAAAGTGTTGTTAATGTGTGTGTTTATAATAAAGCAAATGTTTACAGTTCGCGATCGCCAGATCGCAGAAATGCGACGTTGCCAAAACTAATGACAATATCTATTTCGTTATGAGTGTTAATGCACCATCTCGGCTAAAACACAAGTTTGAATGATGCAGTGGCGTGCAGAGGTCTGGTGATGCCCGGGGCGACTGCTTGCTTGGATGCCCCCCTATCGAATTCTAGTACTGAGCAGTGGCCTATGGTGGTCATTGTTACTGGATATAGGCTGTTTGTGATGTCACAACACGACGTCATATTCACGTTTGCAAACTAACGTTTTGGCGAAGTTTGTTCATACCACATACATATTCAGGGACACCGGAGCAGCGGTAGGGAAGAAGTCCCGTCGCCACCCCAAACAAAGCTCCAAGACCCAACAAACTGAATTATAAAGCACTATAAATCGATGAAGTTTTTATCAAATTTCAGAATACCAAGCCTCCCTGAACAGACGTAAAGCTTATTGAAAACTTTCTGGCGACGGTTCTGCAGGGAAGGGGGAGCAACAAAACAGTTGAGGGCAATGGAAACTTATTTAAAAAATCGTTACCAATTATGTTTGTTTCTTTTCTTCAACAATGTTGACCTCAAAAATAATGACAGAAATGTTAGAAAATCATTCTGAATTTTCTTGGTGCTGGAATAGCTGCAATAAATTTGTTTCAAGCCGGTCTTGATAAGCCATGAAATTACTTAAGATACTGTTATGAAAAGCAGTGGTGTTTGAACTGGGGGTGCAGGGATTGCAAGCGCACCCACAAAATTTTGGAGTTGCTAAAAATCTGGGCAGAAACCCTGAAAATCGGTGTAAAAATAGCGCCCAAGGTTGTTTGACTTCAAGAAACGGCGCCCAAGGTTTGCATAAAAACAGATAAAAACCTTTTTTTGGAGGCTTCACCAAAAAGAGGTCTTCATGATCTTTGTGAGAGAAAATTTGTAGGTAAAAGTTGTACAAAAAACTTTTCGGGCAAGATCGGGGAAATTCGGGAAGAATCCTTCGCACCCAAAAATTTGCCTGCTCCTGCACCTATGATGAAAAGGCACCTCCGCCCCCCTTGCCCCCCTTTTGAAAGGGCAGAAGGGGAAATGCCCTTGACCTTCCCGGCGTCCCTGTGCATATTATTCTGCACACTCTCTTTACTCGTTGTTGTAAGCTAGAATGCGTCACTGCAATGAATATAAATTATCAGCGGTCTCCTAAGACACAGCAGTTCATAACTGCAAAAATATCCGGCAACACGTTAAAACAGGGGAGTAAAACACACTCAATGCTACGTCAGCGCAATTCACAACTGCAAAAATACAAGGCTGCACGAATATCTCGTCGAACAGTAGTCGATCAGCAGGTTTGTGACTGGGATTGCGGACATCCAGGGTTGACATTTTGAAACTTGCTAAACTACACAAGAATTGAGAATGCGCATGAAATACGCAAGAAAATTTTCGTTTTCTATTATCTGGCTGTTATAAGTACAATTACTAAAGGGAGAAAAGATATGCGCTTGTGTGAGGCGTTATGATCAATCTGCTTGAAATGCCAATTAATGACGAAATTCGAAAAGAAGAACATATTGCAAACACAGGTGTGCGACTGTATTAGCACAAAAAACGAAACAGGAAACTAGTGATGCATCATAAAATCAAATAGGACAATTTTGAAATTTGGCTCAGAAATTCAATTAAACGTCCATAATTATCTTCAGTGTTGATGTAATTTGACCCAATAAAAACAACAGTTTTTTTAAAACGTCAACTTAAAAAAATAATAAAATCCACCACAAATCCCACCCTTTACTTATCTTTTGAAGAATGTGCTGTGAAGTAAAAAATAAAATAAGCAGCACACTTGTACAGTTAATTGTACATTTTTTATGAAACAAAACAAACAGCAACGACATTTCAAGGACTTCAAAAAAAGAGAAGAATATATCGAACAGTTTGAGTAATATCTACTGGTTATCTTCTTCAGCTCTGTAAAATCGGTATATTTTTTATCAAATTTTCTGCCTTCTCTGCATAAAGCTGTTTCTGATGTTGGACCATACCTAATCAAATGTTGCAAAAACGCACCATATAGATGCTGAACTAGCAAGGCATGTACATACATAAACTTGACGTGAAACTGCAGAGTTTGTGTGGGAGTGGCTTCTCTCTGTTTGCTGTGTGCGTTTTTGCCAAGCCTTATCACTTTGGAGTGAATTGACCAACAACACTTTGCGAAGACAAAGATGGAGTGCATTTCTTTACCCTCAAATATGAATGCCATATAATAGGTATATCAAATTAGTATTGTTTAATTCTGAAAATGGTGATATTGTATGATGCAATAAAAACTCTTCAGAATGGGGCTTTTGCGTTTTTTTTTAAAGAACAAAAACCTGTTTCTTTCCAAGAAAACAAAAAAAATTTGGAATAAAAAAACAGGTGGGTTGTTTTTTTTACAGCGCTTTTTCTCAACCCTGATTGTCTTCCAAAACTTTCTGTGATTTTCCCTTGATCGCACGATCTGGAACTAGTCACGTCACTATCACTTTGATTTGGTGTGCGCCGCACACTTAGAGTATAGGTCCCTGGTAATGAAGAATGTGAGAATTACTGGCATTTGAATACGTAAAAATTAGTGTTGACAACAAAACAAGTTTCGAAAAATTAAATCCATGCAGCATGTATTAGTAGACTTAGAATAGAAAAAATCATCTAGTTACAGCATTTTTTTGTAATTTCACTCTTTGGATTCCCCCCTGCTTTGGATGCCCGGGGCCTGCGCCCCGTTCACCCCACCTATGCAAGCCACTGGAATGATGGCTATCAACGCCTTGTAATGTTAACGCGTATTTATGATGAGGTGGGTTGCAGCAGAATGAGAACCGGTTTCTTCCACAGATCAAGGACGGCTTTGCAGTTCAATACCGCGATGGTGACATTTTAATTGGGGTAATGATTCCCCAGCACGTTGCGACAGTGCAAAAAACGTGTGGTGAGGTTGAACCATTTGGCGTGCAATATTTGGAAGCTGTCAACATGCTTATAGAGAAAGTCAGTACCGGTTTATATTTCGCTATTTTTGCTCACTTGCCTGTTACAAGCAGTAGTTTATGATTTTCCTGTAAAGTTTGTGGAAGTTTATAAAAATAGTCATTGTTTGAAGAAAATGCGTCTTCAGTTTCAACTTGCGGTTGTAAAGGTCGCTTTTGCCCTTGTTTTACAGATTAACGCGAATGATACAATTCTCCCTGGAATAAAGCTAGGAACTTTGGCTCTGGACACCTGCACCAGTGACACGCATACAGTGCGGATGGTGAGGATGTTGTGCTCAGGTGTGCACTTTACATGCTGGCAGTTGGCAGGAGTTGATATCTACCAAAAATGGTCATCTTGCATGCTCCGTCAGACAAGAATTGACAAAGCATATAGAACAGAATCATGTACAGGCTACGCACTAGAGCTGAATCGTGCGAACGCAGCGTGAGCGCCAGGGTTGATTAAAACAATGCTGATAAAAGCTACCAAGCTGCTTTCGCCCTACCACGTCTCTTCTGAGAATTTCCTGACTCCGCGAAGGTTAGCAAATCGTCTTGGAGGACGTTATGTTGTCTCCTGACGAACGTTTCAGCATGCTAGTCCTACTACCGGAAGATCATGTGAAAATATTCTCATCTCAGGAAATGACATCAGTTAATTTACTCACAGCACGATATTGTGCATGATGCCGTTTGCTGTCGCGATCAGACATAATGTTCAGCGTTGTGAATCAACCGGTTTTGATTTCAGAGTTCTCAAAAGGATGCCATTCCTATAAATTCTTATTCACTTTTCGTACAAATGGGACCTTATAGCAATATTTTAGTTGAACGTCAAAAGTCGGTCTTTAACATCGACACTATTTGCAGCCACTTCGCATTTCATCTTATCCTATCATTTCTAACATTTTTTTCGTAGATAGTTCCTAACTTATGCTCATGTTTATTGCTGATTTCTATATAATGTATGATTTTTCTTCTTCTACATCATTCTCAATCGTACGGTTTAAGCTGTAAATTTTTTGCAGCTTCTGCCACGATGTATTTGCAGGTTTGACACCAACCACTGCTCTGCAGCCAAGGTAGAGAAATATTGCTTCTATTGCTTGCAATTACATCGAGTAACATGAAGCATTTAAAAACCGTTTGACAAAACATCCATTCTATTCTAATATTTCATTTAGTTTAAAAATGAGCAACTCACAACTAAAATACATAAAAAAACACAACGTTTTCAAGTTGGCATTTCTACATCTACGTTATGAGGTTAAACTACCTGGCAGAGTAAAAAATAGATGGAACTGAAATGTTTATTGCCTGATTTTCGGGGTTAACCATTTCAAGTTTCAAAAGGGTTGGTTGTAGGGCTGGGTTCAAGTAACAAAAATTGCTTAAATAATAAGTGGGGCAACCAAAAGTCACTAAATTCAATTTTTTTCTGCCGTTTTAACGTTTATGAAACGTCCACAAACCAAGTATCACGCTGATACCATGACCAATTCCAAAGTTATTAGGTCAAAAAATGTCAAAATTTATCATTAGGTCTAAATTTATCATTAGGTCAAAATTTGTTGCATCGCGTTTTTTTTCGTTTGATCGACATTTTATTAAAGCTGCAACAACAGATGTTGACATGGTTTTGCAAGTTTAGTTGAAATTCTGACATAATATTGGATTTTTTTGCGGATGTCCCTCTTGTGCGTTGGAGTGATTTTCGTCAAAGGTTTTTTGCTTTTGTTTTCGCTGGATGTTTCACACTTTTAATTTTTGTTTCCTTTCAACAGCAAAAAATATTTTACCTATCAATACTATTTCTTATATACAATTTGTATTCTGCGTTTCAATTGCAAACGCAGGAAATTGATAGGTCAAAATAAAGTCAAAATTTGTAAATTATAAAGTCAAAATTTTTGGTTTTTAGGTCAAAAAATTGGTTGCCTTAGTATTAAGTAATTTCTACCAGATTACTTAAGTAATCGAAGT
>JGI24159J19872_10006358_pt1 | contig 15383 bp, 6 predicted proteins | sample Ectturendosymbi4_FD_19872 | JGI IMG/M metagenome (IMG submission 19872) | reverse complement strand
AAAAAGCTTCAAATCAACTTCTATACCTAAAAAATTGTGGGTTAAAATTTCTTCCAAAAAGTTCTGAAAAGATCCTATCAAATAAGAGCAAATGCTTGTACCAAATTATAACTTTTTACAGCAAATAATAATTTGTGATACAAACTGATGATTTTTAGAGATTGAAGCATTTGGTGTATTGATAATTTTATGAAATGCCGCCACAGTTGAACAAGAAGTAGTCTTTTTTAAGTCTCTGAGTTGAAAAGGTTACACAAATTTCTCATATCTTGTGCTGTTGTACCTTGGTCAACATTTCCATCAGAAAATAAAACAACATGCAATTATAATAGCAGGGAGCACACTACATCTTTTAATTTATAGGACAATTTCTGCTTAGTTTTCAAAGCAATTGTTGCTGTTGTGCTGCAAAGATTGTTAATAAGCAAGGATACATTGATGCCTCTTATCAGGTGGCAGAAATGGCATTTTTTGAGTATTATGAGTAGGGAAGGTGGGGTACAGTCGGCACTTTGGTGCATTTTCAACCACTGCTACTTTATTTCAAGTCCAAACAAGCTCAAAATTTGTCACACAATAAAGCAACTTTACATACACAATATCCTGCCAAAACATGAAAATAACGCCTTTCAGAAAATATTTTACAATCAATTTAAAAAGAGTGCTTTTCCTGTCAAGTGTGCCCCATGCATGGGGCACACTCGACATGAGCATGGGGTACATCTGACGGTCAATGAAAAGTTGGGTTGCATGCATTGCATAATGTTCACGTGATACCCCATGTAAAACAGGCACTTGCTGACTGCCTCTCCACTTTTTTCACAGTCTAATTACCCACTACCACTGCATGGCAAAACAAATTTGTATGATTACCAAACATTAAATGAAACCAATGCAGTATGCTGAAATCCATGCCTTACCATACAAATATCATGTGCCTCTAAGCACATAAACCTAAAAATTCTCATAGATTAGAATTATTCTGCATTGCCTTCCAATATAACCTCTCAAGCTTTACCTTGTTAAGACTGACCTAGTGGCAATGTGTCGAGTGTGCCCCACTATTTTTTGTCAGATGTGCCCCATGCATATCTAAAAAATACAAAGAAGAAGTACCAACTCAACTTAAAAATAATTTAATATCTGGCATTACCAAACAATGTAGCACTGCCCTGACTACAACGTCACAAAAACTCGGAACAAAAGATGTTGAATAACGTGGGGAAAACCCAAATCTAAATGCCATTTTATAAATTACTTTTGGGTAGCAAAAACACAACGTGCTCTGTAACTCGTAACAACGGCTGCCTATTAAGGAAAAAATCACTTTGGTACTACGGCTGGTATGAGACTAAATTACCATCGAAACGTTAAAGTTCAACGTTTTCAACATTTTGCATAAATCCAAAAAGACGACAGTAGCCTTAGTTCTACTGTGCCCCACTTTCCCCTATTTTTGGTGGTTTGAATTTAGCGTATGCTTGAAGTCACAGGTTATTTTGAGCTTGACTAGTAAATGGTTGATTTAAGGTAGACTTGTTAAGTGATGTCAAAGTTTTTTTCCAGCTTAGCCAGTATAACTTGAACCGTTTTTTCTTAGCACAGATTTAATCAATTGCGTAGGCTGCTTGCTGCTGTAGAAATGTTTGCGATAAAGTATATGATGAATTATTTCCTACTTTTGCACATTTTTCAAACAACTAGTGTCAATGCAAGATTAGGGCAGCCCTGACTCCTCCAGCCTCAAAGCTTTTCAAAAAAAGTCTCAGACTGTATGCTTTTGTATGCTATGCTCTTGTAGTTAAAAGGACTAATTTTAAAACAAACTTAGTGTTTTAAATCTTCGTGGTTGTTGTTTATAGTTCCATGTATTTCCATAAAGACATGAATGTGAACAAATTCAGGATACCAATGTAACACAAGATGAGGCCCCTATAGGGTGGCATCGTAATGTGCTTTAGATCCAGTAGATATCATTTATGCCTGAGTTCTCATTACTGAATCTGGAACCGTTCTCTCAGAAACTATGTCTGGTTAACAGGAACTATGTCTGGTTAACAGAAACTATGTCTGGTTAACAGGCAAACTTGCCTGTAACACCAATTACCAAGCATTTTTTCGAAAAGGGAAAGTGTGAAATTTTCAAAGGGGTAAACTTTGTAGTTTATTGATGGTGAATGCAGAAAAATCGGTCGCGAAAATAAAGACGTGGGGGCCAACTTGCTTTTGCCTAAATTTTATGTGTTGCCAGCCGTGTCTTCTCAACTTTCAATGTTTTTAAAGTTGTGTATCAGGATCACCGTTTTGCATTTTCTCCTTCTGCTATGTCAGTCATGCCGTTGTCTCAGGAACGTATCCTTGGTGGCCGTATCTTAATCTTTATCAAAACAGGTTATCACGGTTGGCTGACTATGATGGTGTCATCAGAGCCCCCTTTTCAGTCTTGCCTCGGTCACCCCCAACCCTAAACCAAACACTGGTTGTAACAAGTGCTACGTGCTAGCTAACAATAGTGTTAAGAATGTGTTTGTAACCCTGTGGTTCTGCCTCCAACGCAGTTGCAAAAAGTGTCGGTAACTCTGTGATTCCGCCGGATCCAACGCCTTGTAAAACGTTCTGTTTTGTCTGTTTTTATTTACTTGCGTTATGCAGAGTGTGTGTGTTTATACTATGGATTTCGTGTCTGCTCACAAACAAATGAATTAAATTAAAATTAAATTAAAATAAACTTAAATTAAACTGTACGCGTCCTGAAAATGTTAATTGCATCCGGACTAGCAGCTAGCGATCAGAGTGGTTGCTTACCTTGAACGTTAACATAGATTAAACGAAACTAGCCAAGACCTACCATTAGGAGGAAGATCAGTTTTTGTTTATTCTCATTCGAAACCTATTTTTTGATTTGCAATGTTACGGTAGCGCTGACAAAGAAAGGGAATTCGGAACGGTATTTTAAAACATGACACGAGAGCTACGAGAGGGATTTCCATGCCAAAACGCCTTTACATGCCACAAAATTTCGAAAACTGAAAGCGCAGCTTGCAGCACGCAAGTGCATAACGAGAGGATGCAAGGGGGCACAATTCCCCGGGTGCCAAGTCACTGCGGGGTTGCCGAAAAGTCCCAACCATGTCACAAGTACTTTATTCAACACAATACATTTGCCTCCGAAAAAACTCAGGTTCGAACACAGGGGCGCCAAACTTGCTTCTCGCAACGGGCGCCATCTAACCTCGCTACGCTTCTGGCAGCACGGCAGTCAATCTTCACCAAACCCCAGAGCCCAGTGTAAGACCGCAACCATTGCCTCCTATCGCGTCTGTCACGTCTTTGGTGAACACAATGAGTCATTCGAAGATAGCGAAATTTTGAAGGAAACCTTTTTCGAAGCAGCAAATAGCCTTTTTGACAACTTCAACAATAAAATATAATTTGTGAAGGCCATAAACGAGTGAAATTCCCACAATGCTTCTACAAGGCAATGTGAGGAAATAGCTGTGTATGTGGAGTGCTTTCTCCTACAGTTTGACGAGATGACTGATATGGTGAATGTCAAACAACTGTGTGTTTTCATCAGGATGGGTTTTAAAGACATGAGCGCCAAGAAAGAGCTGCTCACCATTTGCCATTAAAAGGACACACCAGATGTGAGATTGAGGATATTTTTAATGCTTTTTTGTGGGACTTNTTAACTAGCNGAAATTGCTGCTCTTCAATTGGTGCTGGTGACATTGCCACGAAAGTAAAGCTCCTTTAAGACTTGGAAAGCTCAACTCTTGAAGACGAGATTCTGACATTGCAAAATGAGATTGAGATCAAGCCCAGATAAATATCCGCCCATAGTAGAGAGCATACAGTGCTCTGGGAACTACTGGTGCTGGAGAAGTATCCCAATTTCAAATTTGCAACTTCTTCATGCGAATCTACTTTCTCGCACATGAACATCATCAAGTCCAAGTACAGATCAACAATGACTGATAACCACCTTGTAGCTTTCCTACGCCTTGGAACCAGCTGCTACACTTCAGATTACAAAAAGGTAGCCTCCTCCCAGTGCCAGATCTCCCACTGAAGCTGGAGGCAATTTCAATATTTTAAACTCAGAGACTCACCTTTTTGTATCTGGTTTATTTTTTCTGTTTGGTTCATATCAACATCATTGCTTATCAAACAGATTGATGTGTAGAAAGGAAAAGTTTGTGACCCGACATGTGAGGTCTGGGCGGTATTGCGACAGCAAAAAAGTGTTGGGAAGTGAGCTACTGCTGGCTGGAAACGATGTGTATGGATATGCGATGTTGACACTGGACTGGTAGATCTCAAAAAAAGGTTGGGCAACATTGTCCTAATACAACCTGAAAATGTCAACACTTGAGCTCAGATCTGCATAAAACGTAGCCAATACACTTTCGCAACAAGAAACAATAAAGGTAAAGGAAACGGGAGATAACCAATCGGAATGACTAANCTACCCAAATAACTGATTTTTTGCTGTTTCGAAAGAGTAGTAGGTTTACCAAACGTTTTATGAATATCATGTTTGCAGTTATGCAACGTGCAATACTTACCGAATAGCCATTGGAGAGGTAATGAATGACAGGATTATCAACATGAGGTATCACCTGGGTACGGCAAATTTCAAAAATTTACAAGTTTCGAAATAACAGCTTGTATTCGGTAGAGTTGTAACTTTGAAAAACGTATGTAATGAAGCTTCGTATCGCTGGGGAACGACATTTTGCCGCGAAAACGTACAAAAAGCAATCAATCAAAAGTATTTCAAAATTTCTGACACACCGCAATGGGCAGTGATGTTGAACTCTTGTTGTCAGCATTCCGATATTTTGTTGAAGATGACGTGACGCACATTTTAAAATTGTTGAAAAGCATTCGATTTCTTGTAAACTGGTTGGTATCAATGTAAATCACAATTGTTTTCAAAACACAAGCCGGTTAAAAACAAGGAAAATGATTTCGCGTTCTGCTGAATTTTGATTAGGATTTGTTCTTTATTAAAAATATTTCAAACAGCATAGGTGCGAACTGTCAGGATTCTGTATCTGCAAGCGTCTGCTTAATCGAGGAAAATTCCACATATTTTTTATAGTATCTGAAAGAAATTCGCAAAGATATGTCTTGGTAGAGTGCTCATTTAAAGGGAAAGGGTTCATCTTAAAAATGTTTGATCTTTGTTGAAAGCTAAATTTACTTGAAATAAGCAAGTGTTTCTAGAAATCTCCTGGGGCAGACAAAAAAACAGCAGCACAGTACCGAAACCTTCCTGAAAAGAAAGAGAAAACAAGAGCAGTTTTGCGTGATGTGTCCGGCTGGAGGCGATACATGGGTTTCTGTGGTTGTCTGATTAAAGATTTTTAATACCTTTTGCAAGAAAACATTAAACCAATATGCGTTTTACTGCCATTATTGCAAATATTGAAAATGAAAACNATTTAATTCTTTATGACCATTTTTTCTTCAATTTGATTTCCACAAAACAAGCCAGGCATGCAAATCTTCTACATTACAGTTTTGTATCTCACTTCGCGAGTTTCCTTTTCACCACTTTTTCCAGGATGCGGAACAATTTCAAACACGTCTTATCTGTATCACTACAAAGATCTGGCGCTTGAGTTTACTTTTTATTTTTTGAACTGCAAATTACTTGCACACTCTTTTTTAGCGGACTGTTGATTGGCTCCCGAAGCACTCAAATATATTTTCAGTGCGACCATTATATATTTTTTTCGCAAAACATAAAATATGACTTCAAACCGCAGACATCTCTTCACAAAAAAAGAAAAAGAACACGATAGTGCTTAGCCTTTTGTGGTCTTAATCAGGAAGATTTTTGTTGCAAAGTACTGCCACCAGACTTTGGTGACATATGACATCCGTGTACTGCAGTTCCCTTGCATCGTTATCAAGAACGTGAGTTCACCGGTAAACTTGTACTTTTAGCGAGCATGAGCCAAAAAAATCAAGTTTGACGGCAAAAATCAGTTTGACGGCAAATCAGTTTGACGGCAAAATCAGTTTGACGGCATTTGTGAATATCATCGGATCAATGCAAAAATGTTTTGACAAGTGTGTTGAAAACAACAGCAGTGACAATGGCAGCAAACGACTCAGATCTGAAAAACAGTTCAGGGTGTGTGAAATCTCAAATTGTGAAGGGAATAATATATTATGGTTACGCGTTGCAATTACACCTTCTGAAAAGCAAGACTTGGGGAACATTCATTGTTATTTTCGAATGAAGCGTAAGGTCTTTTTGCGCCGCAAAAAAAATTGTACTTTTTCTGTCAACAAAAGACATTTATTGTGTTTATAAAAACTGACTGCGCCACAAAAATGTGACAGAAAGCCTTTATACAAATATTTTATTGAAAATGCTGCAACTGATATACTTACTTCTGCTATATTTCTGCAGGATTAACACTTTGGCAGTACAGTACAATACATTGTCAAATCACTCATTAAAGTATTTAAATTAGTAAATTTTTTCCTTTGCGTTTAATTCTACTAAAATATTTCATAAGCCTGAAGAAGCGTAACGTGTATTGTATTTGCGTGAAACATGGCAATAGAAATTTTTGGATTAAAAAAGTCCTCATATTTATGCTCTGCGTGTATGAATGGACTTAAGCATTGTTTGAAAAAAGCAAAATCTTCCTTTATAGCTTATCAAAGTCAATTTGTGGGACAAACAATGCAACGTGATGTAAAACTGTTACTTAAATCTCAAGCGCCTATAAAAGTATGTTTCTTCTCCACTAAGAATAACATTGACTTTAAAGCCTCACAAACGTTGAACAACTGTAATAATACCAGACAGTATATCTAATACTTGACTAACGTGTTGAGTTTCTAAAACCAAGCTACTCTATGTGAGAAACTATTGCATTGAAAGCTTGACTGAAACATGTAACAGAGTCAGAAAACGGAAAAAATCATTGCTAACATTTGCCCTCTAACGTACCTATTAAACTGTTCTTGCTACTGTCTCTCATGCACCTTCCACAGAATAAGCCACATACATTGAATATAGCCGATAAAGGTTACAGGTTTGCGAAGCCTAAAGGAATGAAGTATATTTACAACAAAAATTCGAAGTTTTGTTTCATTCACAACAAACATGACTGTTGTTGTAACTTGAGTTTGAAAAATTATTACTAAGCTATCCTGCTTATTCCAAACAACATCATGTTTTTTAACACTGATCGTTTAACTTGCATTGCTGGACAGCAATGAGATATCCTGTTTCTATAAGTGAACATTTTTCAAAAACTTGCAGAAAAATAAGTCATAAGCTCAGGTTTTTACGTTGATTCGATCTTTTCAGAAGTAAGCTTTCTAAACTAACTAGTTAACACAGGCAGCAGAAGTCAAACCAGGCATGTAACAAGACGCGGAAACTAACCACTGAGGAAGCATGAGTGGGTGCTCTTTCCGCAGTTCGCTGTTGGTTTGCTCTGCAGGTGCCAGGAACGTGTGGCTTCTCAGTGTCACAAAACTGTGTAAGCCGTTATGTTTTGCTGGACAAACCCCATTTGTGCTGATACTGTACATAAAGTGCTTGACATTTCTTGATACCATTGTTGTGTTGAGAATTCCATGAAACGTGCCAAGAAAAGCGACACAAATGTAGATTGAAAAAGTTCCAAATGAGGCTAATTTTGAAACTGCAGTCTAAACAAAGATTCAGGTTAAAAACAGTAAAAGATTCCAATGAAACGGCTTTAAGAACTGAGCAAGTCGCAGTTGCATGTTGCTGCAATGGACACCTGTGCATAATAATGAAATCAACATGAAAAAAGTTACAAAAATGATTATCTCTTTTATCTTTTCAACTTTCATTTTTAAACCCTGTAACGCAAAAACGTTTTGCAAAATTATTTTCTGGATATTTCTAAACGCAGTACTTTCCATCCATCCAACTTTTGTTAAAAACTGTAGCAATCAAACACTATTTTAAATCAAGCCAACTAGAAAAAGTTATGAGGTTGTTGGGTTCAAACCTTCGTTGTGAATTTTATGCTTGAATAAGAAAAATGTTCTAACTTTGAAGCTGATGGAATAGAGTAATTATCAGCAGTTCCTAAAACAACGCTCACTGAAACGTTTCAGCAGAATATCAAAATATCTTGAAGCGTATGAGATTTGTACAAAACTACTTTTGCTGAAGAGTTTATGCGGCATTTTTTACAAATATTTTATTTTTTCCTTTCGTTTACAGAATGCCTGATCTTCACAAGCAACAAATGATAAGGGAAACATCACTGTCTGTGAATATAACTTGTAAAAACTTTGTTTTTCATGGAAAACCAGGACATGATTAATAACAGTTACTTTTAGGCTGTTTGAAGTGATGTTATTGCAGGCATCCTTTTCTGTTATTTTTCTTATTTTTCATGAATTACCAAATTCTGATTTTGATTTTGATAAAGACTAAGTTAAGTTTGAATGAACAAATACAATTTTAATGAAGATTTATTTTGTAAAATATTTTTGAATTATAAAATGTTGCTTGAAAAACAAAAAAAGCTGGTTTTGACGCAATCTTTCATGTGAAAACTGTTCTCACAACTGGCAAGAAAGAAATCCTCTTCTGACTTAACTCCTGAGAGTATATATGTAGATGCGTGTATGCCATGCATGGCAAATAAGAAGCCCAAATATTTAAAATGTCTTGATTAACTTCTGAAGTCTGGTAAGTTTCAAATATACTTTACATCTATCAGACTTTTTTATTGATTAACCAATTTTAAGTTTTGACTTTATTATTAAGAAAGCGCGAAATTTAGAAATACCCGAAATATTTATATTATTATGTGAAAAGAAGGACGCATCATCATGAAATCTGCGAAATGTATGCAAAATTCCATGCTAAAACTCGAGAACGGGCGAGGTTTTGCCTGTCGAAAACTGGCAGAATCCTTGACAAAGAACGTCGGCAGTGGGCAATCTTCATGTGCCAAGTCCAAGGATAGTTGAAGTGCAGTTTATGTTAAATATAAACACACCAGCGCTTACATAGCTTATTCAGATTGCGATACATCGTGCTTGGTTTCACTCGCGTTTCAAAATTCATTGGCCAAAGTATTTGAAATCTCTACAGTTAAGCATTTGGAATTGCTCTTTAGCACAAGCAGCGCCCGAGGCCGGTTTTCAATCACGCGTTTTTAGTCATTTACTACGGAGCGTCATGTTTTACAGAGAATCAGGAATCACCATTGCTTCACCGCAGTTGAAGATTATTTCGGCTGTTTTCCTAAACATTAAAAACATTCCATTTCAGGAATTTTGTCAGTTCAACATAAGCTTTTGTAGCTTATTTCGAACAGATTTTGTTCGTTGAACACTCATTTAGTCCCATCTGGTGGTGCCATCTGCGCAGGTCAACTTCAATCCTTCATAAATTGGCACAGCATCCTCCTTTTTGAAAAAGATTTTTGTTTTGAATTTTTTGGAGCTTTGTGACGTTGGGTGGATTTCCCAGTTACGCTATTGAGACATGTAAAAAATTTCAAATGCCGCTTTTCTCGTTTTTTCAATAAAAGAAGACAAAAAAGCGCATCTTATTATGTCTTTACTGACTCCCGCAGCTATGCCAATCTGTCGGTGAGTTGTCGCCGGAAATTGCCTCAGATGTCACTTAATTAAGTGGCTTTGGCGGTCCTGAAAAGTGGCATGACGCATGGCGTATAAAAAACAGAAAAGTCTCAACTGTGTGTGATGCGACATGTAGTCTGCTGTGAAGTCTTTGGCCTTGCCATCAAAACACATTCGTGGAGGCGGATTTGCACGCGGATGAGGCGTAGGCAATTTCCCCATCAGTTTATGCAAATGTCTGAGCAGGTGTGGTTGAGTGTTTATTAGTTTATTGCCTGGTTCGTTCCATGTACCTACTGCGCAGTATGTGTACTCTACGTGCACCAATGCTTACATTCGAACAAAAAAGCATGATTTTCCACTGACGCACGGTATTCAATGTGCTTCGTTGATGTTTTTGCTGCAATTCCTCTCACATATTACATAAGGTTTTTATTCACCACAGTTTTAGCAGCAACACGAAAAATTTCTTGCAAACTTACTCTGTACGCGCGTAAGATCTTTTAACATAACCCAAAAATAGCTGGCACATCATATTGAGAAAAGTTATGCTCGCAGAGGTGTTGTGATTGGGCTCAATTTTATATTTTTGAGTTTTGATCTTAGCAGCAGTACGTAGTGTTTTTATTTGTTTCATATGTCGACTTTTGCTCAGGACAGAAGATGTGTAACACGCAAAACTAGTTTCCTTACGCAATTAAATGCGATTGATTCGCTTGTTGTTGGTCATTGCTGTGACTTTACTATTATTGCTGAATGATGAGTGCAAACTTGAATCATTGCAAGAAGATGGGAGCAGAACCAGGCAGGAAATTCCTCAAACAGCCTGCTACAAGCTAGAGTCTGTAATTGTTGTTCGCAGAATCTGTCTCATGTTTCCTCTGTTACTGGCTTTTTTATTTTTAGCACATACACAAACAGTAATTTTCTGAACAGGGAAGTAATTCTTAAAACAAGTTCTTATCTCGTTGCTAATGAAGGATTTAGTGCAACTGTGTCAAAAAAGCTGATTAAAACCGCACGCCTTACGACATAAACAAGCAAAGGTAATATTTGTTGCTCATTAAAAGCGTTTGATTCAAATACTTAAAAGCAATGCCATGATTGAAAGCAAAGTTATGTCGGGCTGGGCGTTCGGGCCGGGCTTGGGTAAAAGTTTATGAAAATGTTGCAGGCCAATTTCGGGCCTGCTTACGATATTTTTCGCAACAACAGGCACTTTTGTCGCCAGTTACTGCTGAAGCAGTCAAACTGGTTAAATCTTCAGTAAAAAATGACGAATTGTGAATAATTTAGTCATGTTCACTTTGCTTCGCCACCAACGCCCCGCAGTTGCGCATATCTTGACTCAATCTGACTTTCAGGGATGAATCGGGCATCAAAACTAAACGTCGGGCTCAGGCCGGGTTTTGATTACTGGCATGGGTCGGATTCGAAATTCAAAAGGAGGCCTGTCAACAACTCTGATTGAAAGGCAATCGGTATGAATACCATATCCTTAGAGCCATGGTTCCCAAACTGTGTGTGGCGACGCCCTGGTGCGTTGTTTCAATTTTCCAAGGGCGTCGCACAAAAGTAAATTCATGCAGTTTCATTCATTGAGCTAATAACAGTAAAATTCAGTGCAGTTATATAACTTCACCAAAGAACAGTTATTGTCCAAGCGCGATTATGCAGACAACAGATAGCCTACAACTGTCTTTATCGTTTACTAATAAACTCACTGCACACATATTAATTTACTTTGCATCAGGCAAATGAAGGCTTAGTCAGTTATAAAATGGATGTAAACAGGAAAATGATAGTGAAAACTAAGCGTAAATTCGCTATTGAAAATGTCAGGCCTAAAAAGAAATCATGCACGTATAACGACAGTCATTTGGGGTTCACGTTTATCTTGTAGAACGGAGAGGAAAACCTCGGTATGTTGTTTGCAGCAATGTATTTACTAGCAGTGGCGTATCAGCCCAAATCCGGGCCCCCAAAAAAATGCTTCCGAGGGCCCCCCTAACGGTGATTTATAAAACAAAGTTATGTTATGTTGGTTATGCTACATCTTGAGGCCGAATGGACGTCAAAAAAATATTCTAATTGCAGACAAAAATTTGGCAGAACCAGGCCCGTAGCAAGGGTTTTGAGGTTTGGGGGGAAGAATAAGTTTTTATGGGTGAAAGACTAATTTTTATCATATGCTTGAAACAAATTTTTCTCAACACAACAAAATTTGGGGGGCACAAAAAAGATTTTGGGGTAACTGCCCCGAATGCCCCCGTGTCTGCGGGCCCGGGCCAGAAAGTCTTCCATTGGGGGCCTGCAGGTTTGTGCAGGAGGGCTAGACATTGTGAAAATTTGTTTTTAATTCACAACATGAACAGCATTTGCAGATTGTGCAAATTAATTGTAAATATTTTCCCGCAATACGCATAATACGCTCGTAGCTTCCAACTAACATTTTTTGAACCAGCTTAACAAAAGGAATTGGGTCGTAAATCATTGCCGTTCAATTGACAGCGATTATTTGGAGATGTAGTGATGAAATGCAAATGTAAAAAAATTTGAAGGAAAGCAGAATCAATCCTATCATTCAGTTGTCAAAACATTACTACCGAAGGAGCAAACATGAGGCCGGCCAAAGCAAGTGCGCCGCGTGAACGTTTTCTTTCATTAGCGCAAATTGATAAACTTTAACATGAGCTCAAGTGAAATATGCTTATAAAGCGTGCGCATTGGGCTTTTTACTGGCCGAAATACACATGCATAAGCCTTGCTGATGTCTGGACTGTTAACCTCTGGGTGCGAGGCACATGTTTAGATTAATAATATTTTGTACATCAAATCGCCTATATATGTTAACATATATAAACTAAGGCCTACGTTGACGCAACGGTTAGCATCCATAACCCACTAACTGCACTCACTGGCGTAACTGACAGGGAGACAAGTGGGCGAGCCGCCCCCCCCCACTGGCAAGCTAAATATGAAAACTGAGCCCCCTCTAGTTGGCATTTTGATATTTATCTTTCTTTCGGTTGTTGTTTTTTTGCGTTTTTTGGGAGGTTTTCGTTGTTTTAGCTAGTATAGACATTCAGAGATTCATTATCATTTTTTAACTTTTTTTCTGAGTTTTGGCTAGTGTGCCCCATTCAGCTAAGCTCTTCTCCCCTGGTTCAAACCTCTAGTTACGCCGCTGACTGCACTACTCTGTTTTGGGACACCCCACAAAATAGACATCTAACTACGCAATTAACTCTATCTGGCTGTCTGAAAAGCAGGCTGCCCAAATGTGTGACTTTGGTCGTAAGCAGCAAAGGTATCTTGCTACTATGCAGTACAAAAGAAGAGAAGACTGCCTGGGCTAGACATAGTTGCTTACGCTTTTTTTACAAAAATCACTACACAAAATACGTTTATCAAGTGGAAATCTGACTTCTGGACGTNTGCAACTAGGCATGTAGGCAGGGCCGGATAAATCAACGCGACGNCCATCAGGGCAAATTCTTGACCGCGAGACCCCCGACACGCTTAGCGCAAGTGCGCAGTTCGCTCCTTTACCAGCAGAGGCAGATTGCGAAACTTGCTAGCGGACTGTTGTACTCTTGTCTTTATTGCGTAACAGTAACATGGCAACAAATCTTCAAATGTTCACTTCAAGTTATGGAAGTAGGCGTTTTGCCGCAGGTGACCAGGGCTCCCCCTGAGGTTTTTTTTCACCCAGATCTGTTTTTTCAGTCGACCTGTGTGTGTAGGATATTATGAAAAATCGCGGTATATCTGTGTTTTTTGAAGTGATAAATTCATCAGCAACTTCAATGTGTTCAATAATAATAAGATAACTTTACATTACAGTGTTTACATGAGCACATCAGCTGAGACAGTATGCAATCGGATGAAGCAGAACATGTTCAATCATATAAGATCATTTTTAAGATCATTTCTCATATAAGATCATTGTCAGGCTTATATACAGTGGTGCGCTTAAGTGGTGGCAAGCGTGGCACTTGCCTCGCCGCCCCGCCCCCCTTCGCAACTGTATTGTGCAAAGTAGCCTACCTTGCTTTCACATGGGGCCCAATAGCAACCGCAATGGATGAATAGGCTGCTTTGACAGCAGTTGTAATGTGAAAATACCGTGCTTTCAAAGGGGCCAAAAATAACTGTAATGCACTTTTCTTTCAAAGGGCCGCTTAACGTCATTGATTTCTAGTGCTTCATATTTCAATTTGGGGGATCGAAGCTTTCTCTAGGGTGCTAAGTGGTGACGGGACTGGAATTTTGGGCCCCCTGTGACAGCGTGGGCTCCCCCCAATTGGGGGGTATGGAGTGCGGCTGATACGGTTCTGTTTACTAGTGAAAGCATGCTATCGTGAACAAACCAGGTAGATTTTATTCTCGAAAAGTAGATGATCTGGTGTCCACCATTTCACGACTCATGTAATTCCCACCAAGGGCTTTATTAGCATGCTACTAAGTAGAGCACAGAATTGGTAAGTCTGAAATTCCTCACACCAATGCTGAGAAATTAATGCAGTTTGCTGCAATCGAACTTGTAAGTACGATGAAAGGAAAAGCTGCTCAATATATCAAGTTGGTTCCGCTATCTAATGATTTGTTTGAAAAAATCCTGCCTTCAAATTTACGAAGTATATTTTTGCAACGTCCATCTGATCTCCAAATTAGCTCAGTACTTTCCAAAGAATTTTTCAAGCTATGAATGAATTTGTTACACTTCGTCCAACCGACCGCATTGTCCTTTACCTTAACAAGAAACAGACAAATTGACTTTGCCTGTGAAGATTTCTTGGAAAGAAATTTTACTTCAGGAAATTCGACAAATTTTTGGATGTCATTGAATGGCGAATACCCAGTTTTTGCAAGAAAAGCGCTACCAGTGGTTATCCCTTTCGACATGTAATATTTAGGTGAAACAGGATCTTTTGCCATGACCGTGCTTATAACCAAATATTGAAGATAACGAATAAACCTTGAGGTAAATGTGAAGCCTCAGCATCTCTGGCAGATGAACACGTTGTGAAGTCTCAGCATCTCTGGCAGATGAACACTACTTGGCAAGTACTTTTGGAGTTCGTATCGCAAGCAATATGTTAACATCCACAGAAATATTTCCTCTTCATGTGGTAAGTGCTTACTGCGAGGGGTTGATTTTAGGAGTTCGTCGAGCAAGCATTGGTGTAAGCTCGTACAAGGAAATGCGAAATGTCGTGTAAGTAAATTTAGTTTGGTGTTCTTTTCTTTTGAAAATCGTCTCATGGGCATGGATTTGACAAGAATGAAAAAACAAGAAACAATTTCATTGAACGTGGTGTTGTAAATCACGGTTGCTTGACAGTAGCTTTAGGAGGTCACTATGTAAGCAGGTTATCATTTACTGGTACGAAAAAAATGTTAAAATTCAGACAAATTCTTAGGACCACTTCTGACAACCGTCTTCTTACCTGAAATTCAATTGTACCGTTTTCAATCTCGTCTTGTTTTTGTACTTTTGTTCGGTGTGTTGCTCTGCAAAGAATCTTGCGAAGAGTTTGACTCATTGGTCTGGAATTCTGGNGAAGATTTAAACAATTTTTTCTCAGNGGTGGGAAAATCCCTATCTACAAAAATAAAACCATCCCCTACCACTTACAGACATTTCATCAAACATATAAATTCAAAAAATTCATTATTCCTAACTCCTACTGATGCATATGAAATCCAACTTCTCATCAAAAACCTTAAAATGAAATCTAATAGCTCTCCCAATGACATTCCATCCA
>JGI24159J19872_10006356_pt1 | contig 15387 bp, 9 predicted proteins | sample Ectturendosymbi4_FD_19872 | JGI IMG/M metagenome (IMG submission 19872) | reverse complement strand
TTTGCTCTAATGTTCGCTAATGGTTGGTTTACTGCATGCGATGGCTTTTATGGTGCTTCTGCTTATTGGCTGAGTCATATGAAACAATAAACCATTTGTAGTGGGTTCATTTGTAGTGGGTACTGAAATTAACTCAATGATCGATTACATTTAGTGGTTGAGAATTTTTGACCTGTTGTGTTGTTTTGTCCCCCATCAGCCCCTTTGCTTTTTCGCCCCCTTGCCCATCAAAAAGGGGGCAATTCCGCCCACTTTGAGAACCACTGCTTTGCATCAGTGTTGACATTTGTGCAGTATGGCTATAATATAAACTGGTACAAATGTGCCAGATGCAGATTTTCATGGCCATTTAACACTTCAGCACAAATGTTTATTTTGTCATTTTCATGTCATAGTGTATCTCTCAATCCAACTTCACAGTACCATTGCTACTAGTGACTTTTATCAACTGGATCCTTTAGCCAAGTTGACAAATATCATTAAGTGGTAATGGCTAGCAATAGCATATAACTTGCAGTTGCAGGTGTAGAAAGGTCTGCATTATTTTGAGGCCTGACTAGATTTGTAGCGCGTTTTGAATGAACAGATAGATTGCACCAATCGAAGAGAATTCTTCAGAAATGAGAGAATAGTGAAGTTTCTGGGACTAACTTAGGACAAATAAAAGACAACAACAGCATTATTATATCACTTGATATAAGGCCTTATTTTTCATCTAATCATGATTGAACTCATGTCTTTCCAGACCTTACGTTTGTATTGCAAAACCTCTGGTTATCTCCACTGTAGAAGAGTTTGAAAATAAGATAAGCCCAAAGAAAAGTAAAGAGTTGAAATATATTTTTTCTGTTTGTTCCATGTTTATGTGGTTACTAGCATGCCGATTCTAGGCCTATACGCTGTACTTTTTAATGAACATATCTGCAAAGCAGCTGATTCTTTTGTCTAGTTCATTTCAAATTGATTTGATCTTTTCATTCTTTATCACAGGCTTAAAGCCAGACGTTGTTTGATTGCAGGAGTCAACCAAATGTGGATGTAGTAGTATATGTTTTTTTGCTGTTCAAACATCAATCAACCAGAAAAATCAGTATCAGCCTATGTCATCATCATGGCTTCTGCAGTTGGAAAAACAGTGGAAGGAACTGATGGAAGTGATCATCTTTTTCGAGAAAAGGTTGCTTCTCAGTACAAAATAAGGTACAGGAAAAAGTTGATCCTATAACACTGAAAATCTGACTAGAAATTACTCTCATCATTCTTTCTTCTCTGTAATGCAGAGTATGTTAAAATTGTCCATTGTTCACTGTTCAGGTATGTTTAGTTCACTCGCCTGGATTTGCTATGCTCTGAACTAGTTGATTTGATATGCATTACCATTATGTTGTTATGTTGCTTATTTATTCTTGAGTTTTTTGCTATGAGTGTAATTACTAATGGCTTTGCCTATGGGATTCAAATCAAATTGATTTTTTGTTTTTTTTAACTTGCTGAGTGCATTGTTGTTCTTGTTGCAGGTATGTTAAGCTATTGTGTTTTTGTGCTTGCTTTGAAAGTTGATTCAGGATTGTTATGTTAAAAACATTATAGTCCAGGAGTAAACATCTTCATATTGCTCATATCTGTTAGAAACTAGTAGCTATATTGCAATGCTTGATCTTGCATATAGCATAGTATTCAATAACATCTGTATTTTTTATGAAGTTCTATCTTATCCCATCATGTCGTACGCAATTCTATTGATATATTGCAAACCTTCCTTGCAGGTATGACCCAAAAGTAATTAGTCTGACAAAAACAAAACCATTTAAATGTTGATGAAAACAGGATTGGTTTTTAGTTTCTTGTAATGTCATGGTGCCATCGAACTTTTGTGCAGAAACAGCTATATCCAACCCATATGCTTATGAACCAATTTTGCAGTTAAGCAAATTGCATTGCTGGCGGCTTTCCGTTTATTGACTTGCATTCAAACTAAAGCTCTTTGCATTGTGACCATGTGCAAATGTGGCGGATTAACACCTTTGGAGCTGGGTGAATTTTACTTAAAAATTATAATTTGCCCACATTGGGCAGGTCTATGCAACTACACAACTCACCAGTTGATTGAGTTAGAAAACTGTTCAAACCCTCAACACTTGGTGAGTCTTCTATTTTGCAAAAAAAAGTTGTATATGTTTTGTGTTTTGTTTTTTTTGTGGATGACAGGGTTGATGTAATTGGACTCAATCCAAAAAAACAACCCAGGCTTTTTCGAAAAAGCCCACCTAAAAAACCCTGATAAAACCCTTCAAAAACCTACTCTTTACTTTGCCTTTGAAAAATGTACTATGGGGTAAAAAGTAAAATAAGCAGCGCACTTGCACAGTTAATTGCAATTTTTTTAAATCAAACAAAACGAACAGCAGTAAAATTTGAAGGACTTGAAAAAAAGGGGAAGAATAATTCAAACAGATTGAGCTGATTATCCTGGTTATCTTCTACAGCTCTGTAAAAATCAGTATATTTTGAACAATTTTTCTGCCTTTTCTGCACCCAAACCTGTTTTCGATGTTGGAGCATACCGAACCATATGTTGCAAAAATAAACTCTGTAGATGCTGGACTAGCAGGGCATGCAACTAAATTTTACATGAAACTGCAGAGGTTGTGTGGCAGTGGCTGTTCTCAGTTTGCTGTACGCATGCTTGCCAAACCTTACCACTTTGGAGTGAACTGACCAACAAAACTTGGCGAAAACAAAGATGGGTATATTCTTTACCCTCAATTTTGAATGTCATAATAGGCATAACAAGTTATTATTCTATAATTCTGAAAATGGTGATATTGCATGATATACTATATAAAAACAATTCAAAACGAGGTTTTTGTGTTTTTGTTAAAAACAGAACAAAAACCTGTTCCTTTAAAAAAAAACAGAAAAATGGACTTTTTGAAATAAACCCAAAAAACCCAGGTGGGTTCTTTTTTGTTCTTTTTGAAAAAACATGTTTTTTTCTCAACCCTGGTGGGGTGGCATCATAAGTGGGGTAGGTTCAAACCTTTAGGCTGAGGTTATCGGGCCCTGGGCCCCATCCGTAAGAAGGAAGTATTTTACTCAAGCTTCTAGTGCAAAATAAGCTAAAATCCAAGCCTTTTAAGCCTTTGATTGGCTTTTTGGTGTTACTGGTTCAAAACTTATGGCCAAAAAGCCATAAAATTGTAAATTTTACCATAATCCTGTGTGCCGCACTTTCATTAGCTAGCTATATCTTTACCTTTCCACGATCTCTTCTTAGTTTGTCTGAGTATCTGTCTCTTCTGTATTTATTATGTTCAGCCCAGGGATCTCAAACACTGTGGCTTGCGAGGACATTTTGTGCAGCCTGTGATACTTCAGAATTTTCAAACAATTAACGTTTGCGCTAATTAGTTTATTCGCTGTTGTTTAACACTAGAATGACCGGAATTATGAACTACCTAGAACAACCAAGTGGCTTCTTTGACGCATGTTATAATTATCCGCTTTACTACATTAAACGAAGCTGAAAACGAATACAAAGAACTGCAAATGATGTCAGAAGTCACTTTTTTATTTCTGTCGCTATTGCTTCACACATTTTAGACACACTTTTGCAGAACATTTTCCGCAGATTGATTTTTACAGGTGCAACATATCAGTGTCATTCTTTTGCAGCATTTGGAAGTTCAGCACATCCTTCGCTTTTTTGTGGGAGGTTCCTGTTCCCTTTCAGCTAGTTGGTTGTTTGGTGATGTTCCACAAAGCTCTTGGGCTACACATTGCACAACTAATCATCGATCTGCATGTTTCTTTATACAGTACCCAGCTGTTGATAATTGCAGGGTCAATCACGTAAAAAACATGTATCGTGTACAGGCCACCTTCGGCTTGCTGCCTTTACAGAATACAGTATTTCCTTGCCTTGTGGTCAACGAAATTTACTCCTGCTTTGGTTTTGTTATAAAACAAAACAGTCTCTGGTTTCTTTTTAGTGTTATTTTCTGATGAAACCTCTATGTCTGGGTGAAGTGTGTTCAGTATGATTATGCAGACTTTGCTTTTTTGCATTGGTAACAAGCCAAAGTGACGCTCTGCGACGATGTGGTTGTTTTGAAAAGTGTAGTTTCATGCAGCTGTTGCTTTGCGTTAGCAGCCTGGGGCAGTTCACGTTTTTGGCAAATAGTGCCAACTAGGCTGCATTTTCCTGCGTAAAGCATACAGCAATATCCAGAGATGTGAAAAAGTTGTCACAGGTAACATTGCAGCCGTGCTTGAAGAGGGGCCGCATCAGTTTCAATACAATATCAGTGGGCACACTCACCAAAGTGTCTCTGGTATCATCTTTGCCCAAATATGGAAAGCCGTTATACAAATACTTGCTGTCAGCATCAACCATTATCCAAAATTTTTGCCATGTACTGAATAAACTTACATCTTGCTTTACACGGAAGCAACTGTTGATCGACGGTGATGTAAACATTTGGCACGTCAGATTTTTGGCTGTTCTCAATGACGCAGTTCCGTAAGCAGGACGCAAGAGGGCCATTCCGTGTCAATTCTCAGGAAGTGGTCAGGTTACCCTCTACAATTTTCCTGAAATTTTACTCAAATTGTCATTGCCTCATATGATGAACATCTGCAAAATTTGAACGAAATCTGTCAAGAAATGGCATGATTATAAGCTTTTTAATTGGGGGGTTTAGCAAGGGGGGTGCAAATTGTTCATATTTGGCCATGTTTGAAGCCTCATTACTGCCAAGCTACATTAGTGAACAACCCCAATTTTTCAGGGATGCTAGTAACTTAGCCAAATATTGAAAAAATGACATTATCTACATTGTGACTTTCAAAGGTCATGGACACCCACAGTTCACTGTTTCTAGCTCTTGCTACTAATTTTCGAAAATTTTCAAGCCTCACCACGGTTTTATTTCTTGATATTTTTTGCTCATATTTGGAAGAATTGTTGCTGGTAAAATTACCTTTGACCTTAAAAAATTGTATTGCACAATATCAAAAGGTTTGTGAGATATCTTGGGCCAAACTTGGCACGAAATGAAAAAATTAGAAAAGTGGGGTACCTTTGTTGCCTTGGTTACCCATGACCGCAGTGAAAATTTGCTTTGAAAAAAAAAATTTGTCTTCTGGCAGACATTTGATGTGACCTGACCACTTCCTGAGAATTGATACGGAATGGCACAAGGCAAAATTTGTCTTCAACCAGTCGACGCCTTCTTTTTTGTCAAATCGTAGAAATCTCATTATTTCCATGAACCTGTTCCTGGAAAGGGTATTACCAAACATTGGGCACCCCCAAGACGTATTCTTACTTACTGCCTTCGAGTGGAGTCTAAAGCTTACTGCCTTCGAGTGGAGTCTAAAGTTCAAAACCATAACTGCTAATTGCATCTATTGTCTTCTTGTCTTGTTTTGTCAACACTCAACAATGCTGCATCATCACAGTCTTACGCATTGCAGTACAAACACTGCTATGCGTCAAAAAAGCCACTTGGTCGTTCTAGGTAGTTTCATGTGTAATTTTTATATTTGTAATAGACGGGTAACAAAATTCACACCTAAGATTGACTTCAAAAAAAAATAATTGTCAGGAAGTTTCAGGCGAAACGTTCAACTGTTGACTGCAAGCCAGCTGTTACAAGATTGAAGTGTGTCAAAAAAGCCACCTGGTCGTTCTAGTGTTAAAAGTGCTTGTCTCGCGAATGAACAAGTTTCTTTTAAATAAATGTATAGACGACTAGAAATGATTTGCTTATAACTCATGACACCTTTTGATGGAAATAAGATGTAAAATATGTTTCTAGCAAGGTTCAGGCACTGCCATTGTTGTGCCAGCATCATAATGCGGCTCTCGAGTTACTTTTAAATTCTTATTTGGCCCTTGGAGCAATTTGACTTTGAAACCCTTAGTTTCACCTGATAATGTCTCCTGTAAAGTAGGGACTTTGCAGTATGGAATTTCACAACTATCTGAAGTGTTTCACCCATTGTTCCTAACCATAAGTCTAAAATACAAGATCACCCTTTGTTACTAGGCTAAATTGGTATAGGCCGAACAGAGTTGAAAAACAAAAATATTTTCCACTAAAGTCAAAGAACACTAAATTCAATGAATACACCATTTCTGATACTAACCCAGAGTTTGGACTCCCTTGTGATGATCCTGACCTTTCCTTGTACAACCAGAACATTCTACAGATGCATCAAGGTCTCATTTGCAAGTTGATGAAGACTTTCAAAGCTCATTATTGGGTTGTAAGAAAACAGTAAGCAAAACCTGATTTCAACAGTTATCAGATATGTCTGCCAGTTCTGCTTGCGCCATAGCAGGATGGGATCAAGCTTGGTTGGAGATGTAACCACCTGATCCTTGATCGACCTCTGGGCTGCTTTCCTGTAGGTGTAGCCAGCAGGACTTGCCTAGCTGACATTTCGTGTGACATTCTTGTCATTTGATTGAACCATCACAGCTGATATTCACAGAAGTGGCTCGACATCAAGATTTTACGAATTTTCACAGCTGCTTACTTTGCTGCAAAGTGTCACACTGTGATCTCATTGCAAAAATCCCATCACTGCCACGTTGGTCTGTAGTGCTAACTTTGGGATGAAAGCCGCACTGGGCACCCTCCAGCTTTTGATCACATATCTAGGGACATCTTTTTTCTAGGCACTCAGGGTACACTTTCCCATGGAGACTAAGGAGAGAGATGCCGCAGTAGTTATTGCATTCCCATCTGTCTCCTTTCTTGTGTATGGGAAGATCACCACAGTTTGCCAATCTTTCGGTGCCTCTCCAGTCCACAACACCAGGCCACTTTTCCCACATGAGTAAGCGAAAAAACTCTTATGTTCAAAGCTTTGAGCATTTCAGGTCGGATTTCATCACAGCCTTCAGTGTTTTGACAGGCAGGAAAACGTTGGCTGTATAGATGGTATTTTCCTCCTCCAAATCTTGTCGTGTCCATTGGCCTCTTGTCGTGTCCATTGGTGTGGAAGTGATTGGGTTCAAGATGTCTTTGAAATACTCACCCGCCTCCCAAGAACGTCCTCATTACTGAGAAAGACACCATTTTTTTCTTTGATGTAGCAAGCAGTATGAGCTTTTCTGTCGCGGAGACGACGGATGGTTTGGCAGATTACTTTGTTGACTTGCCAGTAATTGTGATCTAGTTTATGACAGAAGAACGCATTTTGCGTTTTTTCGCCATGCAGGCAGCCTCAGCGCAATGCAAAAAAGATGTGGCTTTGTTCTGAAGGCATGTCTGGTTGGCTACTTACTTTGCTCGAATAGCTCTCACCTCCAGGTTCCACCAGGAGGTTACTTCTTCTAACCACATCGAGTCGTTTCCGTGTGCGTGCCCAAACAGCAGATGAAGCTACAGCTGCCGCTCTGCGTCCGCGGTGCAATCTTTTGGAACACGGACGATACACTGTCTGCAAAGATCTTTCTCACATCTTAGGCCCTGTTGTTTTCAAGATGTAACCTGCACACTACCAGATGGCGATCGGTTGGCAATTTGCACCCCTTTTGGCACGAACATCCAACAATGATTGGAACAAGTCAATTGAATATATACAGAAACCGATGAGCGACCGTTGACGTGAAGAATCTCTGCACCAGGTTTACCAGATTTATTCGATTGTTAGCCGCCCCTGATTGTAGTCCGCACGAAATAGTGTTTAAAAAATTAATGTAAGCCGCCCTTAATTATAAGCTGCACTTAAACATAGGTTACCTAAGCCTCTGAGATACTTGCGTGTACCAGCGCGTTTCGCGTTAATTGGCGACGCTGGCTATGATGCTTCACCACTACAACTGCCTTCTGTCAGGGCCGGATGAACCATTTGGCAAACCGGGCAAATGCCCGGGGCCTCGCGCTTGAATATCATATCGCTTCTTTTTCTGGTTTTTCATGTTTTCAGACTGTTAATTGCAGAGCTTTTTGAACGTGCGTCAAAATTGCAGAGCTTTTTGATGACTGCGTTTAGTCTATAAGTTAAGAAAACTGACAACTTTGGCATTTATCGATTTTGAGTGACTTAAAAGAATTGAACCAACAGCATCACGCTTTATGGGCTCCCATTCAGTGATTTCAAATAAATACAGATTTCACACAAAAAAAACAACGTTCGTACAATAAAAATCCAGAAAGCTTGCGTTTCGAACAAAAACATACGAGTGTGCTTATTTGATTTGAAACGAGAATCCAATACTGATTTAATTATAGTCTCTCTTCCAAATTTTCTTCTGCAGGGCAAACCTTAACGTTTGGACGACCTTTTTGTTGCTCAAGACGTTTTTCATAACGCTGGTAACATACTCCGTTGATGATATCTTTCACTAATTCTGCGAGTACATTTGTTGTTAAACTAGGAAATTTTATGCAATCTTGAACTGCAGCAGGATCTAAAATCTCACAAAAATTTGATCCCAACGCCTTCTTCCTCTAATTCAAATTTTTTAAAAATTTGTATGCACTGGGAAACATCGAAATTCAAAAAACAATCACTTGTTTTCACCAGTTTCTTCAATTGGCATTAGAAACAATAATATTGTATATATCCCCAACAATGTTCTTATATGAGGATATGAAACCGTTTGAACACGTTCTGCTTCATCCGATATGCGTGCTTGCTTACCTGACGTACGCGTGTAAACACTAATGTAAAGTTATCTTTATATTATTGAACGCATTGAAGTTGCTGATGAAACTATCACTTCGAAAAACCCAGATTAAACGCGATTTTTCATAATTAAACCTAGACATGCAGGTCGTCTAAAAATATCAGTTCTGGGTGAAAAAAAAACGCAAAGGGAGCCTTGGTCACACGCGAAAAGACGCCGACTACCCAACTTGAAGTGAATGTTTGAAGATTTATTGCTGTGTTATTGTTTCGCAATAAAGACAACAGTTCAACAATGCGCTAGCAAGTTCCGCAACCTGCCTCTGCAGGCAAAGGTGCGGACATTAGCGAATTGCAATCTCATCATTACATGACACCACAACAGTGAACCTGGTTCTTGTGCAGTGTCGGTTTCATGACGGCAAATAGAGCGTCATTGCAACAATTAAATTAATTAATCGGAACTTAGCTGTTAACGTCAGGTTTTCTATCAGTTTTGACGTTTTCGATCGGTGCTTTTGCAAAGTCGGAACGAGGGCATGTGGAACGCTGCGCAGTTGTGCTAAGCGTTTAGGGGCCTCGCGGTCAATACTTTGCCCGGGGCCTCGCGTTCAATTAACCCGGCCCTGCCTTCTGTTCATCGTAATCCCCCCTGCGACGGAGCGTGCTCGTGATGCTGAATCACGTGCACATTGCTTGTGTGCTCGTGAAACTTGGTTTGGCCTTTGGTTTATGTTCTTCTCGTTTGAGCACTCTGTTTTTCCAACGTAATTATATCTGTCTCATTTCACCGTGCCAATAAATGGCCAGCAAGAATTTAACAATGCGATGTTTTTTTTCTAGTGCTGCCAATAAAGCCTACTTAAAGATGATTCTTCTTGCATCGGGGCTGCCTATAGCGATTGTGTTGTGTCATTATTTGCAAACAAGAGCTGGCGTTGTATTTACAAAACAGGTTTGTACGATTGTTGGACACTTCTGGTTTGTGGTATGATGTACACTGACTTAAAGTAAGACATGTGGCTATGACGCTGGTACCCTGAGACAAGTGATGTCTACTCTAAAGAGCTGTTTGAAATATAGTTTGCTCTAAAAGCGCTTCTGATTTATGGTTCACGATTCTGAAGATAATCTCAGTGTTACAAAACTGCTTAATGTTTTTCAAAAATCGTTTTGTGTGAAATCTGGCCTGTCTCCCGATTTGCCCACAACTGCTCAAGAGCGACATCCCGGCCGGTTCTCGTTATACTTGGTGTTACTGGTCGTTTCTGAAAGTGGTATCGTGTGAAATGACACGCTCAGTTTTGCTGATTCATTGCAACGGCATACTGATCTTTTAATCTTGACTCGAATTGAAAGGTATTGTGACGTTACGTTAGATAAAGGATATTGTGACGTTACGTTAGCGACTCTTTCTGATCTCATTGTAAGATCTGATATGCCGTCCATCCAAAGATGTATTGTTTAATTCACAACATCAGTTCATCAGATCACATCATCGATGCATCGAAATTTTTCTACCACATAGATTTGGAAAAAAAATTGGTAAAGCGCGAAGTTTTAACCGAACATCTTGTTTATTTTTGGTATTTTTTCAACTGTTTTTTTTAAGCATTAGAACGGTTATGGCGTTAAAACACCGTAGCACAGGGACATTACAAGAAAAACAGCTTTATTTATTGAAGACGCCACAAAGTTTCGCCTGTCTGACTGTTCCAGGCAGATTTGAGCCGGTTTCAAACCATCGCAGTATCCTTCTTTCTAAAATTCATAATTACTTGTGGTGTCCTGTGTGGGTCGCGAAGCAGTTAAAGTTAGCGTTCGCATTAAGTGTTGTTGTAAGAGCCGCCGTGGTGCATATGACTCAGTAGTCACCGCGCGAAGCAACTCTACACAAACAGTAAAAAATCGCAAGGACTTTCGTAATTTGACACCCTAATCATGTGGTTTTTCGGAATGATGTTCAAAAGCCCGTTGGCAAGTGCGTGGAATGTCTTTTGAAGCAGTGTTCTTCAACCTTTTTTGTTATGGTGCGCCCTTAAAGATATGTTGACGAACTCATGCACCCTATTAACATAAAAGGTAAACCAAGTTCAAAAGCGATGTGAAAATTATCCTGCAAAGAGACTATTACACTACAGTATTACATAAAACACACAACAAACTCGAGCAAATAATTTAATGGCTTTTTGTTGTTGCATGTTATTAACCAACAAGTTCTTGATGCACCCTTGTCAACCCTTTCGTAGTGGTCCACCCCACGCATATTTTGATGCACCCTGGGGATGCCCCCCAGGCACAACGATTAAAGAGCGCTGAACCCAAAGCACGTGACTGCGTTTTAACCTGATTCCTTTCCAGGTGCTACCAAAGTTTGAATTCTGGGAATACGTCTACCTTTGCTCAGTCGTGATCAACCTGTGCGCCTACTTTTCGCTGCAGCGAAACCGATCGTCCTTGCTTTCAGTTTACGCGTATGGCTCTCTGCTGCTGCCAGTGGCGTCCCTGATCTGGGCTGCGATCGGCCACTGGAGGGAGCTGACGACCCTTCTTCTGCACAAGCGACACAATGCGTTTCTTTTCGGTCAACCACTTCCGCTTCTCTATTATTTGTTTCTGACTGTGGCGCTTTATATTAACGCAAGAGGCGTGGCTTGCGCGTTCAAGCTTTTAAGGGCTTGGAACGAGAAAGGTTTTAAAAACAAATAGGTTTGTTTTTAAACAGCGCCTGTGTCGGGCGAGATAAAAAAAGTGCAATGTTCACTTTCTTTCTGGTTTCATTGCAGAAAGCTGCTGTTTTGTTGGTTGGTCCGGATCAGGGAAGGAAATCGCTGTTTGTTTTTGTTACGACCAAAAAAGCTGTTTTTTTCAGCGCTCGTTCGTTGCCTTGGCGTGTACCGATGTGAGCGACGCGCCGATCAAACGAAATAAATATCAATGCGATTGTTGCTGCCAAGCCCGCGGTTTGTTTTATAGGATCGAAGAAACGTTTTTAAATGCAGGAATGTGAAAACGATTTCAAAATCAAGGAGGGAGCAAGCCCCCCCCTTCCGACGTCCATGACTTGACACTGTCAGGCTGCGTGTTAAAACAGTAAAACGCAGTCAGCGATATGCATCGGTGAAGTTCACAAGCGGAGTGCGCGAATGTCCTGTCGAACACGAGCAGTGGAGCACAGTGGCGCACGAAAGAGCGGAACTTGCTATGCTGCACAAGAATTGAGAATGCGCGTATTATAACCAAGCAAACATTCGTCTTTTTGCGGGTTATTGTATATGCACGTACTGGGGGAACAGATACGCGTTTGTTTGAGTCGTTATGATCAATCCGGTTGAACTGGCAATTAATGACGAAGCTCAAATGTGTCTTGGTATGCGCTGATGCGTATTTTTCAAGCACAGGTGTGCGGTTGTATTTGCGCACACCCCGGGTTGACACATCAAAAAACAAAACAGGAAACTAGTGATGCATAAAAATCTCAGCTGAATCAAGCAAGTTGAAATGGGAGTTTTGATATTTGACTCAGAAAATCAATAAGACATTCGTAAGTACCTTTAAAGCCTTTTTTTGTGATTTTACCTTAATCGCACGATTTGGAAAAAGGCACGCCACAAGCAGTTCGATTGGATGTACGCCGCACACCTACCACTTCCGGAGTATATGCCCCTGCTAATGTTTCACACGTGAAGTTGTCAAAACGTGCCATTTACTCTTAAGGGTGGATACCATACGTTCCCCTTGTCGCCAAAATGTCCTTGTCTACGGCGGGTGGAAGATATTTTTAAGGCGATGGTAAAAGACATCAGGGTAGACTGTAGACACGCGAAAGTTGTTGAAGTAAACCACGCAAATCACGGTTTTGAATGGGTTTTAGGGAAAATCGAAATTCACGAGACAAATCTGAGAAGCTACGCTTGATTTGCTGAAAAAGCGGTAAAAATGCTGTCTGAAACCATGGCAGTTGCAGATACGTCATCTTCCCTTTCACGGTACAGTGTCTTTCAGGTGATGAAAATGCCTCCGTCATTCAACAAACACTTGTTGGCGGTAGCACAGTTTCAGATTCTCAGTCGAAGGGTTGATTGATCGATTCACGACCACTAAGTATCGGAAGCATTGGTGTAGGCAGCTGAAGTGCAGGGGGTGAAAGTGCACCCCCAAAAGTTCTTATTTGGTAAAAATTCGAGGAAATCCGTGGAAATCTGGGCAAATCTCTGAAAACCTTCACAGAATCCCTGAAAATTTGAGCAAAAATGGTGCCCAAAAGCACATGAGATTTTTTTCGGGCAAGTTTGGGAGAATTTGGGCAAAAATCCTTCGCATCCCCAGAAATTTGCCTGCTCCTATGATCGGAAGCGCTTCGTGTTTATCACACCTGTTGTGCAAAAATCAGTAATCCCTTCGTTGTAAGAACACAGTTTTAAGGCACCTCTCCGAAACAAGTCCAAATGCTGTTTAGTGCTGTTTTAATTGGAATCCGCGATAGGATTTTTGTTCTTGTCCCTTTAAGTTCTGCGTCCGCCAAAAGTTTGGCGCGGATTTTAAACGCTTTAAAAGCTATAACTCGCCAGCTACTATAGCTGCAGAGCTGTTCAAACCATCCACGGATGCAGCAAGTCTTCTAGTTTCGATTTAAAAGAAGTTGCTTGATTTGGGTGGAGGGTTTTCTCTTGGCGACGTCACAAAGAACAAATTTTTTGAATTTTTGACACACTTTAACTGGCCCTGGGCGCTAATCCAATGAGTCATTTTTATGGCTCGAAATTTCGTCGTTCCCACACCTCTTTTTTTTAGCAATACACCCCTGCCTGCCAGCAACAATTTTTAGACAAAAGTTCAGCTCAGCACGAAAGCAGATGCTTTTTGATTGAACAACATTTTGCTGTCTTTAATAATTGTTTTTCAACCTACTGTACAGTATTTCTAAAATTGCGTTACCGCGATATAGTCACGATGCGTGCAAAAAATTGAATGACTGAGAATTTGGTCATTTACTCACTGCAAATTTCGCGTTTCCAAATACAGTCTGATCATTTCACTGCCCTTGTGATGCAATTAATACCTTCCATGGCGAAATGCCAGCATTGCGTTCGTGTTCTTTTGGTATGTTTGTCTTTACGTGTACCCCCAGCGTTTTATGGGGGGGAGGGAAAGTTGTGCTCGTTTTCGAAATAATATACCTTTTTTCGACCTCCACGTTATTTTCGATGGTTACGTGACTTCGATAATCAACAGCATTTTGTTTTAAATAGTTTGTGATTGATAGTTTGCCACTGATGGGCAGGTATTTTTGTAAACAAATTTCGCCATTTTGGCCAGGCAATCGTGATGTGCAGGGGCGTAACGAGGTTAGATGGCGCGTGGGGAAAGAAACAAGTTTGGCGCCCCCATGTTCGAACCTGAGGTCTTCCGGAAGCAAATGTACAATACTGTTTTGAAAAAAGTGCTTATGACAGCGTTGTGACTTTTTGGCCCCCCGCAGTGATTTGGCGCTCAGGGAATTGTGCCCTCTTGCCCCCCTCGTTACGTCTCTGGTGTTATGCAATAAATATCGGAAACTTTTACAAAAAGAAACAAATTTACAAGTCCGAACGTCATGAACTTCGATTCCATGAACATCTGCAATTTTCAAACACAACAGGCCTACCGCATGGATTTTGCACAGACTGCCAACACAGGTTACTGGCAGCATTTCAAGTTTCTTCGTGTAGTTTTTGTGTCACTTCTAATCCTGTCCCACGTTTTTTTTCGGCGTGGACCTGTGTTTATTTTTTCCGACATTCAACAAGTTACATTTTTTAAGGTTAGATAAGTTTGAGAATAATGTCTGAATTTTTTGAAGGCCGCATCTGCTCTGGAAACGTCCCAGCAAGCCTGGGTAATGGTGAGAATGTAATTTAGCCAATATGTGTATGAGGTTAATTTTGTTTAAAAAAGTTACCTGAGCAGTTGGGTCTTCACTGCTATGCAGTCAGAACACATGCGGATGAACTCGTCCTTGAGCTCCCCCCAGTGGCGTAGCAGCCATTTGGACATTCTGGATTCATCCAGAGGCGGCAAAAGTTGGCCTAAAACAGTGCATTGTAGAAACTATTCTGAACTTGAAAAAATATTCTGAGTACAAAGTTTTTCGCGGTTTCTTTAATCTTTGTTTCCCAAATTCAAATTGTTTTTCTTCGTAATTGTGTTGAACGCATCCACTTAATAGACACAAGTGACACAACTACTGCACTCAGCCAGGATTGCACAAGCTTAATTCTCGTTGCTTGGCCCGCAATAATAATTTGATTGTTACGTATGGCTATCACTGATAATTGTGATTAGGTCTCAATCGCATTCTTCACAAAGGAGCTCTATGATATATCGACATGTCTTGATGCTCTGTGAAGTTATTCGGTGTGTGCGAGCAGAATGCACGAAATAGAATAAGCTTTTTGGCTTGCAGTTGAAACAACGTTCAGTTAGGTTAAATCGTAACTGTCTATGAAGCCTTTCAACCTGCAAATGAAGCGATCGAAAGACAGTGGATGTTCTTTAAGAAAAAAGAGAGAAGTTAGGGAAGAGGAATTGAAAAAGAATGAGGACGCCATATTGAAGTTCGTAAACATCTCTTCGGACGCCATGTTGTTGACGTGTCTCTCTCTCTCTGTAACACACAAGCACGAGCTGTGAATCTGATTCACGCTGTCCTATGCGATGATGAAGGCGTTACTCAGGCTCGCGGCTGTTAGAGACACGAAA
>JGI24159J19872_10006353_pt1 | contig 15388 bp, 9 predicted proteins | sample Ectturendosymbi4_FD_19872 | JGI IMG/M metagenome (IMG submission 19872) | reverse complement strand
TAAAATTACGCATCCTCAGTCCTGAAAAATGCAAGCAAAGCTTACAGGTGAAAAGTTGAAAGGCTGAAGTAACAGCAGAGAAAAAACAAACTCAAGACTACAATCGAAACTTGGTAATACAAGCTCATAAATCATAACATCTTAACAAGATGTTAACTATTCTGAGGATGCGTAATCTTACGTTGTGTAATTTTATGCGTAATTTTACATAAGGATGCGTAATTTTACTTAACTATTCTGCAGTGTGAGCTCAGCTGCAATATGCAAACAAAAATGCCCTAATCAGCATCATCACATAGGACAGTGGTTCTTAACCATTACAAACATGCCGAACCCTTACATAGTTTTCCAAGTTTTTGTCGAACCCCATTTTTGCCCAGTATAACAGAAAGTAAGAATGGGTTACTGAAATCAATCAACAGTTTATATTTAATTTTACAGTAATCCTCGCTTACTAGCCCACACACTTCACACTTTGAGAACCGGCGTACGATATATTCGTACTTCGATTTCGGCCTAAAAAACAGTAGTTTTCGGTTGCCTTACCAACACCCTAGCTCCTCCACCGATTGTGCTAGAAAGCTGTCCAATGGCTCAAACGGATCAGCCAGTCTAGTAGATTGCACTCGAAAAAATGTTTGGTTGCGGGGTGCGGATTTTTTGTGACTGACGTCATAAGTGAAGTAGTTTTGGGGTCATTTTGGCTCATGCTGCCTGGCCTAGAGCCCAACCGCTAGGACAAAGTGTTTCGCTGAAGTTTTCATTGGAAACTAGGCTCGAGTCCAAGTCTTTTGAGCCTTTGATCGACTTTCTAGCGTTTCTGGTGCAAAAGTTATGATCTAAAATAAACAAATTAATTAATTATCTAATTAGCTAATTAGTCAAATATTTCTACTAATTTACATCACAACTTTTGAACCCAAAACCACAGCAGGTCATCCAAAGTATCAAAAGACTTGGATTATAGCCTAGTTTCCAGTAAAAACTTCAGCGAAATACTACCACCTAACAGTTAGCGCCCAGGGCCAAGCAAAGTGGGCCAAGGTGGCCTAAAAGTCCTCCACTTATGACGTCACTCACAAAAAAACTGCACCCCCAAGCAAAAAATTTTTTTTCGAGTGCAGACTAAAGACTTGCTGCGTCTTTTGAGACTTTTACCGGGTCTGTACAGCATACCAGACCGGAGAAATTCCCACGCAAAGCCACGTGCGTTTAGGCGGTTTTTGCCAAAAATCCCCGAATCCTAGTGGACGCCAAAGTGTCAAGAACTACTGACTTAGGATAACAGTCACTTATTCTTGCCTGCAGATGTGACAAAAAACAAAAAGCTAAAAGCTTTTAATCAACCCACAAAATTGACAAGGATTTAGTTGCATGGAACGTATATCAACACAAAGTTATATGTGCTTACCTTTTTTTTGTTTTCTTTATGTTGCTTTCATCAGACATTTGCCCTTTACGTTTTTTGCTTTGCAATGGCATGGTGAGAACCGTTAGAAATGAAGAAAGGATAAATTTGTACAAGCAGTGCTGTGAAATTCCAGTTCTTGAACAAGAGTACTTGCATGGAACAGTTGGAAAGACAAGTGATGTGAATGAAGAAGCTGACCACACAGATGATATACAGACACTGAGTCAGAATAAGGTTACAGTCGGTTTGAACAATATAATTCTCAGGTTTATGTAGTAGCTGTATCACTGCCAACCAGCCTCCTAACAGATTGCTTGCAAACTACCTACACTATGTTGAGTGCAATTACATTTCAAAATCTGCAATCCTTTTTATTCAAGAATTTATTTTGTACCTGAGGCAGGATTTATACCTAAATAATAAAAAGCAACAAGTATTTTACCAAAAATAAACAGCTGCTACAACATCAAGTGGTTTATGAGAGTTTTCAACGTACTAAAGTCTCAGTAAAATTCTCTTCTAATATAATATATACACTGTATAGTGCAACCAACTTTCTGAAAAATGTGGGATTTGGAATTGTGTTGTTAAAATCATTCTGTGACATTAGAAGAGTGAGTACAGGATGTTGTCAGCTAGACGAGTGGCCAATTAATAGAAAGTATATAAATGCAACAGAAAATAAACGTAAGTGTCAAACGCATGGGGTATTCTATTATAATTCAACAAAATGAGTGTAACCTCTACTCTCAGATTTACACTATTTTCAGATTATGTTATTCCCGACAATATTTTATGTAAAACAAAACAAAAATTTCAAATTTGGTCCACAGGTGTCCACTAAGATACGGGTGTTTAAAGCTTTGGTCACCACTAGGTGGTCTTTTGATACTTTGGATGACCTGCTGGGGTGTCAGGTTCAAAAGTCATGGTCCAAAGTAATATAAATATTTGACTAATTAACTAATTAGATAATTAATTAATTTGTTTATTCTAGATCATAACTTTTCAACCAGAAACACTAGAAAGTCAATCAAAGGCTCAAAAGACTCGGACTCAAGCCTAGTTTCCAATAAAAACTTCAGCGAAATACTTTGGTCTAGCGGTTGGGCCCTAGGCCAGGTAATATGAACCAAAATGGCCCCAAAACTACTTAACTTATTACGTCACTCACAAAAAATTCACAACCCTCAACCAAAAAATGTTTTTTCGACTGCAGACTAGAAGACTGGCCGATCCGTGTGAGCCCTTGAACAGCTCCCTAGCACAATCGGCAGAGGAGCTATGGCGTTGGTAAGGCAACCAAAAACTGCTGTTTTTTTAAGCTGAAATCTAGGTACGAATATATCGTATGCCGGCTCTCAAAGTGTTAAAAGACTCAGATAACAGCGTAGGTTTCTTATAAAAACTTTGAGCCAAAAAATTCCATCTAGTGCAGCTATGCCCGACCCAAATGGCTTACTGAACCAATAATTATGCCACTATCTTAACCAGGGCCGCACATTGAAGGACATATCAATGAGGGCTACACTTTGAATGGGTTACTTTGATGTTAGCAAACTAAATTTAGCTTAACCTAATGTACTGAAAGCATTCGAATCCTAACCACAATGGTAACAGAAGTGATAAAGTGGCACTGAGGGCTACTTGGATCAAAAATTTCAAATCCAAGATTATCAAAATAAGGACTGGTTGTCAACATGTAGGATACTTCCACAGCAGCTGAAACCTAAACTGGGCCGCACACAACCTTCAAATGGGCCACAGGTTGGACATAGCTGATCTGGTGGTTGGCGCCCAGGACCAGTAACCTGAGCCAAAATGGCCTGCAACCTACCCACTTATGACATCACCCACAAAAAAAATGCAAAACCTTCCAATTTTTTTCAATGAAATCTAGAAGATTCACCACATCTTTTGAGGGTTTGAACAGCTCTCTGGCACAATCACCCAGCAGGTTATAGAGTTGCAAACTGGCACCAAAATAGTAGCTGATTGTATAATTTCGAAGTACGAATATTTTGTACACCAGCACGAAGGTGTTAAAGGTTTAATCACACAGCTTAGTATTGTGATGATAATCTGTATGTAGTAGGCAATCTACTGGTTACAAAGTTAATTTTAAAAGCAGAATGTGACCAAACCTATTGTTTTTAATTAAAGCACATTGCAAATGCATAGTTTCGCCATTTGAAAACAACACCTTGCCTTAATATCAAGGAAGATTTCAAATGCTAGTTGAGAAATCACAGTGTATTCCAGGATAATGGCCTTTGTTTAATACAACAGGTATTTTGAACTCATTTTGAGTCCAAGCAAGCGGCACTAAGCTTCACTGTGGCAGCAAGCAACAATAGAGATCAGATGCTGTGGGGGGTCACTATATTAATGCTTATTCATGCCACATACATATAGGTGCTATTCTTAACACACATCCCGTTTATGGTGCATTGCGCATTTGACGAAGCACCAATCAAGAATCTTTAACAACGTTAGGCTTGATATATCCTGGTAGGTTATAAGGGAATATTTTACTTTTTGGTACTGTCTTCATTTCTGCCAATTGGACTATGCCTCTTATAACATTAATCAAACACTAGGCCTCAATAATGATCAACATCACTAGACTTCACATGTTTTGGAAATGCTTGTAGCTAGGGTTTGCTGTTGTATTTATCTTCCATTTCTTTGTTTTTCTTTACAATATAGTCTATACTGTATGTGGTAAATCATTTTTCCCAATATTTATTTTTCCACTGGCTCCACAGCACAAATTCCTGATTGCTGAAGAGCAAAAATAATTTGCTTGAATGTGAGAATGATAAGGCAACCAGGGCAGAGTTTCATTTTAGCTTGTCTTACACTTTCGGTCATGCCCAGCTGCTTTACTTCAATTACAATTTGACCATCGAACTGTAAACCATGAAAATAAAATTACCTAATTGTCAAGGGATGCATAATGGAGCAAGCAGGTCCAGAGTTTTTTAGTATTTTTTCTAACAAGAGTCTTCACTACTACCACTTTAAGCTTGCAGTTAACACTTTGCATGCTATATGGCGACGACCATGTTGCGATGCATGTGTCATAGCGTGTGGCGGGTCGTGACCCCATGGCATAAAATACACTATAAAAGTGCCACCAGAAATGCTCATCTACTACTTGAATTGATCACACAGGTGGTTTGTGATTGCCCTGAGAAATTTGGAAAGCTTTTTCTTTGTCAATGAGGTTCACAACAACTTAGAGAATAGAGATAATTGGAGGAACAGTCTACAACAGTGTTCACCACAATTTCATGCTGTGATAAACTCATTTCACACTGAAATCCAACATTGTTGGTTTGCGATTAGTTTTGTGCTGCTAAACTTTTAAGAGTTTAATTCTAGGTTCAAAAACTAATGGTATGAGTGCTGAAGATTGCCATTATTCCAGGAACAGCCTGAAAAAAGTGCCTCGGCGAAAGTGAAAATTGTGCAAAAAGTGTGGTAAATGCATAGACACTCAGCTCTAGTGCATGTAGGGTTTCACTGTGCATGATACCATGTTTCAATGAATAACACATGTTGCAACATGTCGATATGAGGGAAACTGAATGGCCCCTAAGTTCTAAGCATATTTTCGGACAGTGTATTATTTTATCATGCATTTTAAATAAAAAAGTACTCAAATTCATTTTAACGCTTACTTTCCTCATATTAGAAACTGTTTGGCTAGGCTGCGGGGTCTACAGAAAATTGCATACTTTAATTGGGGGTCAACATGCAGAAAAGTTTGAGAACCACTGCTCTAGACAAATCACAGTGAAAATGGTCATAGGATTTTAGTACCTGATTTTCAACAAAGTTGTTTGCAAATGGTTTAGCAATGCGTTTCTCAAACAGTATGTACCAGCTAACAGGCTACGGTTGCCATGCTGTAATACATCACAGAGACGTCACAGAAATTAAAAAATGACAATCATTGAAGGTGGTCTGAAATAGGTAAATTTTTTCATGTTTCTGATTTTCTCATAGCTGCTCTATTTCATAAGTTATGTTCAAAAGATAAATGGAAAGCCATGAAGCAGTTTCAAGCCAGACACTACTTTGCACACTATGTAACTAATTGGGGCCACACACAACACTATTTCTCATGCTAAGGTACAAAACATTGATGCAATAGCACCACATGTAATGTGTTACTGAAAATTTAAAGTTACACTAAAAGAAAATTTGTGAAAAAATGCATGTTGAGTGTGGTGGTTTTGTTGCTCGCGGTGGACTTCATCGATTGCTGATTGATTAGTTCATTGATTGCTCGCCTCATCGCATTGCCTTGTTTGCATATTTTGTGTCGAACGTGTGTGCTAGTGTCAGACCGTGTGGAGTTACTGACTAGGCGGCTGCTGTGCTTACTGTCTTACATTGCAGATGCCTCTACATAGCCAGTGTTTCTTGGTTTAATAAAGCCTAGTGAAAACCTGATTTTGCTGATGATATTGCCGTAACAATTTAGTCTTTCTCATACAACCATCCAAAAAAGAGTAGAAGACATTGCAACTAATTTAAGCAAACAGTTGAAATAAAAAGAGATATTCATTTGTTGTCAATGGAAGTACAGAGACAGCAATAGTTTTAATTTTTACAAAGGATATTGATAAAGATTTTAATTCAACTTTAAGAGTTTGTGGTATACACTTGACAAAAAATCAAACTCTGGAAAAGATTTGTATAACAAAATAGTCGATTGCATTAATAGCAAACTATCAAGTGAGTTCAGTATATTGATTAGAATATCCACTGGCAGTGTTCCTGTGCATGGAAGAAAGCTGCAATCAAATGGTTTTTCTGCAATAGAATCAGTCATCACTACATCATTAACAGGTTTCATGCAGCAAGATTTTGGAGTTGGATCCTGTAATTTCTGACATGTCTCAATTGTGAGCTACACTCCAAGTAGGCATTTGAAAAAATGGCATGTTTAAGTCAATTATCGAGGAGGCTAGTACAGATTACACTGATTATACATAGTTGAGTCAAGCACAAGTAGTATAAAAGTTTTTGGAAACAAAGCTAAGAACAATGAGCCACATATGAACGTTCAATGCTTTGAAAAATGATGTAGCAAGGTTTTTGGAAACAAAGCTAAAGGCAACTATTGAAATAAAGGATTCATCATGAAAAAAAGATTCAAGCTTTGCAATATTATGTCACACTTAAATGATGCTAATATTAAACTACAAGATGAACAAGAGCTAATTTCGACCCCTCTGCTACAATTACCAATTTCACTACTGGTTTATGTATCTGTACGGAACAGAATTGCTGAAACAGATACAGGTACCAGTTTATTATGCACAGATTCAGATCTGTTTCAATTAGATATGAGATGTAATCTTTTTCTATTGAAAGTTTGTATATATCAAAAAATATGAAGAGAAACATTTAACAAATGAAGCACTTATTTAGGCTTTAACTGCAATATGTGTTGTGTGAAACTAGTATAGATGTGGTGGTAAACTCTTAAAACTGCCAGGTACCAAATGCCATTTCTCAGGAAAAAAACTAGTAGTGAAAGTGTGAAAAAGTTACAAGTTGCACCTTTCAAAAACTCAACTTTTAGGGAGATAATACCTGAGAATATCAAAAGTGTCTTGTGCACTACCAAAAAAACATACAACCAATGTGTGACTCGACCTGCAACTCTTTGCACAGCAGCACTAGTTACCACTCAGCCACATTGACGGTGATGTTTGTGAACGTCTCCAATGAAGTTTTATATCTGTCACAAAATCGGATACAAGATACAGTATTTTTGTCCTTTGAAACCGAAAACCAGATAGTCCTTTGGACCAGCGCTCTCTAACTGGTATTAATGGTGCACCCTAGGGTGCACCAAAATATGCATTTCTTTTAACTATTTCACCAGAGTGCTTTCAACACAATCACCATGAAACAACTATTGGTATCACTTCACTTAGGAAATGTTTAGAGTCAGTAACTGCCAACTGTTACGTATGGTCAAATGTTAGGTAGCCAGCAACCATGCGATTCAGTGCATGGTTGCACATGGTTAGGTTTAGTCACCAAAAATAGAAAGCAACTTCAGACTTTCTTGTTATAATTTTAGGGTGAATATGTAAGAATAAAGCAATATATATTGGCAGTGATATTAGCTCTATACAACACTGGGAATGAGATAGGAATTGTAGTCGGTGCAATCCTTTGTTTTATTGCATCCAGGATTTTCCATGCCAAGATGTGCATGGTGCAGAACTACCTGCTGCAATAAAACAAAGGATTAAACACCTAGCTCATCACTTCAGTTTAACTGGGTCTTTAGACTTCTAAGTGTAAGGTTTAGAGCAGTGGTTGTTCAAAGTGGATGAAATCGTCCCCTTGGGGGCAATTGTGAGAGAAAAAATAAACAATGGAGGCGATAGGGGAACAAAACAACACAAAGGGATTGAAAATGCTTAACCATTAATCAATCACTGCATTAACATCAGCAGCCTACTATTATGACTTGTTAATTTTTTGCAAATTTTAATTTACTATGATAATCGCTGGAGGTTGTTGCTGAAGCAATTTATCTGTTAATTTTTTTATCTGGATCCTCTATGTACCTGGCTACAGCATGGATCATTTTCAAAGAATTCTGAACATAATATTAGCTTCATAATACAATTGCTTGGCTCAGCTATTTAATACTTTTCTTTAAATTTACTATATACCTTGTTGTTGCTCTATCAAACTTGGGGGGTAAAAACTATGTGTCAAGAGTAAAAAGGGGATGATGCAATAAAAAAGTTTGAGAAACACTGGTTTAGAGCTTTAGGTTTACAGGTTTGAGGTTTTAGCATAAACTTTGGGTTTTGAGTTTTACATGTAGGGTTTACCAACTTAAGAGTTTCAGGTTTATGGTTTTGCAAGTTTAGGGTTGTATAGGTTATTCAGCATTCTTTGATCAATTGAACTGGGCTAATTTAGCTCCCATGTATTGCATTTCTTCATTAAACATTTCAGTTGGTTTCATTGTTTTTTAAACAACAAGTTTAGATTTCTATATTAAACAACTTTAAATGCATCAAAACTATGAAATCCTGAGCCACAAGTAATGTTCAACCACGTCCTTAGTCATGTGACCATGAATCATCAGCATCATAACTGCTAACTCGAGTTGCAATTTCAGGCTTAATATTTTAATGAGGTGCGATATGGAGATGTTGCTGAAGAGTCATATACAATGTGAATGTGAAAAAAAAACTCTGTTATTTTACATGTTATATACGGTACGTATGCTTGCCTCAACAAAAGCTCAAATTATGATTCTTCACCTTAAAAAATGCTCACATCTTGTCACCACACTGTCAATACGCTTCAGTGATTTTGCTGTTTACACAAATAAAAAGGGGGACAACCATTGTTTCCCACAATGACTGTGCCTAGAGTACAAACCCCCTCCCACCCCGCATCAACTGCAATCTGCACCTACCCTGCACACATTGTAGTGCAGGTTCCCACACCCATCCCGCAAATGCGGGTACCCACAACCCAGCTGGTGGGTTAACCTGCCCCACGCAGGACTTCAGTAGCTACCTGAGGTGAGCGGATATTGATTTTTTTAATTCCTGATCCATATCTGAAAAAATTTTTGCATGTCCGTATTCAATCCTTATCTGAAGATTTCAGAAATTTAGTATCCAATATCTGCCTGCAGTAGACTACACTGCGGTTGGTAGAAACATGAGTAAACCGAAACCAAACCCTTAAGCGTAATCCCTAAATCTAACACTTAAGGCAGTGTCTAAACGACCGCATCTGTTTTTTCCAGATACGGTTGTACAGAAAAACCAAATGCGGTCGTTTAGACACTGCCAACACTTAAACCTCAACTGTAAATAAGTTTGGAAACTCTTCCAAGTAAACAAAAACTGGTACCATGAAAAGTGCAGTCACTATTACCAAAACAAAAGGTCCCTGATCATGGCAAGTTTCAACACAAAAACCATTCACACAGTAAGACTTGCCTTTATATGACTATCATTAGGCATACCATACGTCCTGTGTTAGCCGGGATAGTCCCGGTTTAAGGGCTTTGTCCCGGCGTCCTAGTCAGTCAACCAAAATGTCCCGGTTGAGCATTCAGTCAGCCATCATGAATAACATGTGGCCTGGCAACAGAAGCAGAATGCTGGAGAAGAATGTGAAAGCCCTTAACACTTGTAAAATTAATACTGGCTTTTCTTGCTGTGATTTTTACAAGAAAATAAAATCGAACAAAGTATTTCTGAAGAAAGTATTGTCTACAGAAAAGTATGATTGGGCAAATGTGTAAATTTGCAAATGCTTGAACATTGTTTTTTTTAGTGAAATGTATTATTTTAGTTTCTTGGTGTCTTCCCTGTAGGAATCCAAACAACTACATACTCCAAGTGAGATATGAACCTCAGTTGTCTGATAAAGCGCATTGGATTGTTCTGAAACGTCCCGGTTTAGCATCACAAAAATATGGTATGGCTAACTTTCATGACAGTGCTGCTAATGTGACAAACTCAGCGTTTTATTATTCTAACCGTGTCACCACCAGTGGAACTATAACCATGAAACCACGTCCAAACAAAAACACCCAGTCATTTTGTGACCCAATCCATAATAAAAATAACATTATATGTTGTGCACTTTCAATCGGAAAAACAGAAAAGTAGTGTGCAGTTTCCTGCCAGAGGTATAAATCTGCTGTGGTTATTTTTCCATTTGAACTGTGGTGTGTCTGGCTTTGTCCACTTATAACACTGAGTTCGTGACACTAGCAGTTGGTATGATGTACTTACTTGGTCAAGTGACAGTTCCTGATGTACGAGTGGTTATCGTTTAGGTTTGTTGTTTCGGCTCTACTAATAGAGACAACTCTTTTTATGGGAAAACTTTTGATGTAAGCTACCCTAATTTTTAAAATTTGAAAACCAAACACAGGTTTACTATTTGGGTTAGGATTTTGGGTTATATAGCAAAGACAGTTCGCTAATCAAAGGATATAGCCCTTGTCATGTGACCAATTCAACCAATCTGGTTCAGCTAATGGCAAAAGAGCTTCAGCATTCAATCAATTGGTAAAATAAAGCAATAGCTTTTGTAACACTAAGAGTAGATCACAGTAGTATAAAATATAGTAAAACTATGTAGCTTACAAAATCTACAAATTCAAACTGTCTTTTAGCAAAGGTTGACTGCATAAAACTTAAGGAAGAATGTTCAAAGGCATAACAGACACTTTGCCTTCAGTCTGTGCATCACTTACCAAACACTGTAGGCTACAACACATGTGATCTACCTAACTTTGGCATTTTGTATTTGTGACTTTATTACTGACCAGTCGATCGCGAGTTCTCAAGAAATTTTCTAGACGGTCCCAGTCGAAGACTAGTAGTTGCCCACCCATGAAATAGACTATTAGCCTACACAGACAATGCACACAAATGCCACTCAGCACAAAGCAGCATACCAGCAATATAAGAGCAACTTACAACTTCCACTTGGCCGGAAAATGTTAACGATAAAGTAACACGAATCACCATTGATTGTGATGAATGCAGCACACGACACACTGACAAAATAATTTTGATTTTTTGTGAATATAAAAACCATAGCAAAGAAAACACTACCACCACCATTGCAGAGACGAGCATTGGACTGGACTTGGATTGGACTGGATGCGGGCTGTAGCAAATTTTGTTGAATTTGGATTGGATCCGATCTGTAAATCATATCGAAAGTTAGGATCCGGTGCCAAGCGAAATTTCTGACTTCCCACCATGTACACCAGAGATGAGCGGATATTGATTTTTCAACTCCTGATCCATATCCGAAAAAATTTTTGGATGTCCACATCCAATCCTTATCCAAAAATTTTTGAAATTTAGTATCCGATATCCATCCGTATCTGAATGTGACACTGCCTAAATACGAAACAAACAGGCAGTAGTTGTAGGTCAGCCAATGGACCTTCATTTTTGAAAACTTATTCATCCATCGCCTGTAACATAACACAAATCCATTACAAGTGTGTAGTAAGCTGCACTATGCTTGGTAAAACTTTAATTTGGATTTATTAGTTTAATTCTTGCAATTTAATTTTGATTAATTAGTTCTTGCAGTTTAGTTTTGATTAATTAGTTTAATTCTTGCAATAGCAGTTTATTTGCATGTATGACACACTGTACAAGAGGTAGGTTCGCTGTTCTGGTGTCATGAAGTGGTGAGCTTGCAGTTTACTCATGTTCGCTACCTCGCATGCAGATGCAGGTTGCAAAGCTTGTGAGCGGATTGTTCGACCGTTACTCTTTACTGCGTAACAATAACGTGGAAACAAATCTTCAAAGGTTCAGTTATGGTCGTAGGCGTTTTGCCGCATGTGGCTGTTGAACGCAGTTATCTTTGGCAGAAAATGCTGCGAGACAGTGACTGCTAATAGTGGTAAGCTTCGTAGTTTTGTACTATGCAGTGCGAACAGAAGCATTGCTGCGCCAACGAAGCGCAATTTTTGCGACTGCTAGCGTAGCAGCAGGGGCGTAACGAGGTTAGATGGCCCCTGGGGCAAGAAGCAGATTTGGTGCCCCTATGTTTGAACCTGAGATCTTTCGGGCTTGTTGGGACTATATGGCGCCCCCATAGTGATTCGGCGCCCGGGGAATTGTGCCCCCCTTGTCCCTCTTCGTTACGCCCCTGCGTAGCAGGGGGCATTTTCGTTGAAGTGTTGAAAGGGCAAAGCATTTTGTGAGCGTGCATTGGCATTGTATCGTCAGCAACATGAAGAGGATAAGCAAAATATCGAACTTGCCCCCTTGGAAAGGCTTTTGCGGACGCCCGTGCTTCTGACTTGAAAAGTTCCTGGCATTTTTCCGACATGTTTTGATTGTTTCTTACCTGCAAATACAACAAAGAAAATATTCGAATTATAGAAATTTTAATAAACTACATCTTTCCAATATTCAAAGTCTCGAAACCTGAAACCTTCGAGACCGAGACGAGACCTGAAACCTTCGAGATCGAGACTCGCAAAAATGGGTCTCGAGACGAGTCTTGACCGAGACCAAGTCTCGAGACTCCATCACTGCCTGACATTTAACCAAAATGTTTTAATTTACACAGCACATATCAAAAAAGTAATTGCCAGAATATAAATCTTTATTCTGAGAAGTAAAATAACTGAAAAAGAATCATAGGTCAGAAATTTCGCTTGATACAGGGCCGGCTTTGGGCTGAGTTAATGGAAAAGAAATGAGGCATTTTTGTTGTGAAAAGGCTGCATTTTTTAAATATTTTGGACTTCATTTGGACTTGAATTCTACATTTGAAAAATATTTTGGACTGCGGTTGGACTTGGACTGAGTTTTTAAAAACAGGACTGGATCTGGATCCCTAAATATGACAGTCCCCTCATCTCTGCATCATCGGTAACATCTTGAATCACTCTCAATGAAATCTCGTTATAGAAATCAAACAAATATTCTGATCCTGTCCTGATCCAATATTTTTCAAAAATAAATATCCAATTCCTGATCCGAAAAAATCGCAAGTATCCTGCAGCACATCCAATTCTGATCCTGTCACATGCTCACCTCTGGTGGTCGGAGCCATTTTCTTAGACTCGGATTCCGCTCCGGTTCCAAAATTTTTGAATCTGGATCCCGGTCCAGCAATTCTTCAAATTTTAGAATCCGACTCCTGTTCAGACTCCGGCTACAAAATTCACAGGAATTTTGATTAAAAGGTGTTCTTGTTAGGTATCTTGTCCATTCAATGCAAACCAGACGCGATCGACCAAGTGACACTCGGCGATCAACCTGTCAATGCGATCAATCTATTTGCCACCCTAGTCTATCTATTTGCCACCCCGGTCTACATTTCTTTTTGGTTAGAACTTTGAACATTCTTCCTCAGGTTTTATGCAGTCAACCTTTGCTAAAAGACAGTTTGAGTTTGTAGTTTTTGTAAGTTACATAGTTTTACTATATTTTATACTGTGACCTACTCTCAGTGTTACAAAATCTATTTTCTTTATTTTACCAATTGATTGAATGCTGGAGCATTTTTGCCATTAGCTGAACCAGATTGGATGAAAACTGGTCACATGACAAGGGCTATATCCTTGGACTAGCTGATCTTTTGCCATATATCCTAAAACCCTAACCCAAATAGTAAACCTGTGTCTGGTTTTAACAACTTATTCAAAAAGTGCTGTAGCTTACACCAAAAGCTTTCTCATGAAAAGAGTCGTCTGTATTAGGTAAGACGAAACAACAATGCTGAGAACCCAAACGACGACCACTCGCACAGCAAGAACTCCCACTCGACCCGGTTCATCGTACCAACTGCTAGTGCCAAGCGCCAAACTCAGTGTTATAATTGGACAATGAAAGATGCACTATTTTTTAAATGGAAAAATAATCACAGCAGAGCTATACCTCTGGTGGCAAAATACACACTACTTTTCTGTTTTTCCGGTTGAAAGTGCACAACATATAATGTTATTTTTACGGATTGGGTCAAAAAATGACAAGGTGATTTATATGGAAGTGGCTATAGGTCCGCTGGCGGTGAAACGGTTAGAATAAACGTTGAGTTTGTCACATTAGCAGCACTGTCATGGCAGTCAGGTAGAGATATCTTACTGTGTGAATGGTTTTAGCGTTGACTTTTGCCATACTCGGGCATCTTTCGTTTTGGTTGTTGTGGTTGCACTTTTCATTTTCATGGTACCAGTTTTTATTAACTTTTTTGAAAGTTTCCAAACGTTTGTGACAGATTTGCGGTTTAGGCTGGACAAGCGTTAGGTTTAGGTATTAGCTTCAAGAATTAGGTTTATGTTTAGTAGTTTCTGCGAAGCGCAGTGTAGTCTACTGCAGAGATGAGCGCGGATCAGGACTGGATCGGACTGGATCAGGACTGAAGCCAATTTTTGCCGGAACAAGAGTGGATCGGAATGCATTTTTTTTGAAAATTGGCGGATCAGGACTGGATCGGACCTTGAAAATTTTTGCTTTTTAATGTGATTATTCTGAAAATGTCAAAAATTTTAGTTGTGATTGGATTTCACAGGTTTGCTAAAATGTAATGCATATTTTGCCATCAAATGCAAAAACTCTGCTGGGACTGTTTTGCAATTCGAACTGTAGCGTATCCACCTTTGTTCACATGTAACGTTGAGTTCAAGTAGCAACGTGAACATAGTTGAGTGGTTAGTCTCTATGCCTGCTGTGCAATTGTTCCTTGGTTCTACTCCCACCATTTTCTTTGGCTTGGCTTGTAGAGGTTGCAACTTTGAAAGAAGTGCTTCTAATGTACTTTTTCAAAAAGTTTAGGTTTAAGTTTAGGGTTTACCTTTAAGATTTAGATTTACGGATTAGGTTTCAGGCTTAGGTTTTAGGTTCAAGTTTTAGGTATTGAGTTTAGGTTCGAATTTTGGGTTTAGGTTTAAGTTTTGGGTTCAGGATTTGGGTTTAAGCTTTGGGTTTAGGTTTTGGGTTTAAGCTTTGGGTTTTGGTTTAGGTTTTGGGTTTGGTTTTAGGTTTAGGGTTTTAGGTCATGTAAGAAGGACCTTACGCTAATCCAAGTGTATCGTCCTTGTCACTTGACCAATCCAAGCAATCAGATGCTCATAATGGCAAAATAACTCCATCAGTGTTTTTCCCTCTATTGCCAAATAGACACTTCCTTGTTAAACTTTGGAAATGCAAAAAGGCTGTGTCTATTTTGCCACATGAGGCAAAAATATTGCTGGAACTATTTTTCCTTCAACTAATCGTATTTGGCTAAAGGTAAAATAGATCCAGCAGTTCTTTTGCTTTAGGAGGCAAAATAGAAATACATGATTTTACATTGGCGGATCAAGACTGGATTGGACTGGTGATTTTCAAAATTTTGCGGATCAGGACTGGATCGGATTCAATTTTATTGGATCAGGACTGGACTCGGACTGAAAAATTTCACAGTCCG
>JGI24159J19872_10006352_pt1 | contig 15390 bp, 10 predicted proteins | sample Ectturendosymbi4_FD_19872 | JGI IMG/M metagenome (IMG submission 19872) | reverse complement strand
CCTGGTAGCAGGTAAAATTAATGTTTGAGTCTGTAGATCCTGGCTTGCAAATTGCAAGTCGGTAAATCGGATCTCAGCTAAACCGACTTATGCTCAATATCGCACATGAATGTTTCTGCAGTGTTTCCAGAACAACTTCGTGTTTTCACCGGATATCCGTGTTGGCGTAGAAACTGACTGAAAAGATACAATTCGGTAGATTTTGCAAGTCGTTATCAAAAACGCTTGTTGGTAATGCGCATCGCCTGGTCGATGGTAAAGAAACAGCAGGGCTAATACCAAACAGCAGAGACACTGGAGAGTTGCTTGCTATGATGAGATCAGTGGCGACCCACCACTCAGACACCACGTACAGCGCGAGTCTCCAATTACCTAGTTGCTTGCTTTTTGCAGTTTATAGATTTTCGTTCAGTGCCATCTTAGACGACGAAGTCACTTGTGTCAAGAAACATAATTAGCACCAAACGTTCTCTCGACAGCGGCACCCAGGCTGGCATTGGTTCATAAATCAGAGGCCGAGCTATCCTCTGCATAGCTCATTAATTTTTTTAATCCATTTCAAACACAAGATTGTTTTTAAACAAAGAGTTTCTACAGAGCTTAGGATTTGAATTCCAATCTTTGAAANGTTTCTCTTCTGCAACAATTTGAAAACAATAGAAACTTGTCCATTAACCCGGACTAATACGCATGAGCGTGGTGCAGAAGACGACCTGGCGACTGGCGTCATCATTGCTCAGTGACGTACAACACGTAATAATGGATGAGTTCTCCTGAGAGCTTCCCATGAATTGTTACGCACTGTACGTCACACAACAATGATAATGCCAGTTAGAGGGAGAGGAAATCGAAATTTCAGTATCGCAAGTCTTAACGGTTGCATTCAGTCAGTGTAGTGGCGGCTTAAAAGTCATTTAGCCTTCTGCAGATTCCTTTTATTGTTATTTCTACTCTAATCTTACAAAACGAGAAAGCACATTGTTAGCGAACTATACGTTTCGTTTTTTTTGCACAATTAACCAGTGCATTTATAAATTTGCCGCATGCATACCGTCTTTCAACCTTTATTTAAACATGTGTCTTTTTCAGACAGCTATGAGCCCGAGTGACGCTGATGACCTGTAGTCGTCACCGGATGAGTTTCAAGCCATACTTGAGGTTAGGTTTGAAGTACTCCTGGGCAGGTTGAGAAGGGTGCGTCATGCTTGCAATTTGAAGCAAATAAAACTTAAGTTTGTTTCAAAATAGGGAAGAGATTTAAGCTGTGTTCTTACCGTATCGTGAACTCGACTTCCACATAAACTCGTCTAGCGCCTTTGACAGGAATATACTGCGTTCTGAGCCAGTTGTTTTGATTTGGTTTCATTATTTGACACACCATGTGCATACGGCGTTCATTCCCTTCAGCATCATCACTCGTCATCTCCTGCCACTGAAAATAGATCAAACGCGTTCATGTCTGAAATCTTCGCATAATTCCCAAAGAAACGTTTTCATATTTCCACGTCCAAACTCATAATATTGTTTTAATTGTTGCATCAGTATCAAGCAGAGGAAAATTCAAAGTCAGATCTTATTTTTGGGGAGGCGGCAGTCGAAAAGAGGGCGACAACGCACATTACCGCTTTTAAACGTCCATCTAACACTTCCGCAGTCATACGGGCCCATACTCCATCCCCAGACCAATCATTTTGTGGTTTGAGTACTTTACCAGTATAGAGCGCAATTATTTTCACTATCTTTTGACTGGCACGGAGAATGAAGAGCGAAAGAAGACCATTTTTGTTTCCCACCCGAATCTTGCCAAAAACATAAGCTTCATTATCCTGTCTGCCCTTATTTTTTCTTGTAACCTGAAAATTCACATTACCCTTACTTGTATGTGATATACTCTGCAAATCCAAAACAAAGGCGCTATTAGTGAAAAGAGGGTGACTTCAGAGAGCCGCAATAATCGTTTTTGGGGCAATTTTCCCAATTTCTCCCATCGCTGGATCCGCCTCTGGACTCAGGCAGTTTACTAAGCACTGCGTTTCCTTATAGTTTTAAGACCACTAAACGGTTGTGGAGAAAAATCAAATTCCAAAAAGCGAAGACCTCTATTTCTGCAAAAAGCAATAAGTGAGGAAAAAATTCTCAGCATAAATCCTCCGCTGACAATATCATTTCGGCAGTTCAAAGCCTGTCACATTCAACGCCATTTCTATCTTACAACGGAGATTGAAAACAGGAAGTGCCGACATTTGCCAGTGATCACTGAGCTAAACATGGGCTGTAGATGGAAATTCATCGTCATTACAACAGAAGGATAAAACACTATGTCATTGTTTATAAATGTGATTTTCAGCGTTTTCAGAAATAACGGTTGCCCTCCCATCGCATCCGACCACACACGTTATACTAACAGCGACCAAGGGACAAGAATTTAACCTGATCTTGCTTTTTCGTGAAGCACAAGGTCTATGATTTGATGGAACTCACGATCAGGTGACCACCCAGTGAGTTGGTTGGTTTGATAGCCAATCATAGCGAAGAATGATATCCAGACAATCAGCGCTGTAACTTCAACATGTGGAACAGCGTGTGCCTTCCACAGACGTCACTCTGTATCACTTATCCATCGTCAACTCTTCCCATTAAGCCGCCAAGAAGCAGGCGCGAAGTCCTTGTCTAATGACGCGCAATCACGAGACCGGCAGTGTGGCGTAAGCGCTTTACTTTCAAAGTGCTTAGTTATCTCCGCCAGCCACAAGTATTTTTGCTACAGCGAAGTAACAAAGCATCTACCAGCTCCTCCTGAGCTATACTTGTTTACACTCTTGTAACCGCTCATAAATGACGTCGTTCATTCACGTTCGATCAAAAATAAAATCAATTTTTGTCATACGTCACATGCAGCGAACCCTGGCAGGCAAAACTATCGTTGAGTAAAAAGTTTTTTTCACTGACGTTTAATGAAAACAGACGATTTGTGGAGCTTAGCGAGTTTGCGCAAACTCTTTTACTCAGCAAACATTCCGCTGCCGCTCGTCCTCCACTTGGAAATCTCAGTAAACCGCACACAAATAGTCGAATATTGGTGTAATCAGCCCTTGGGAAAGTACTGCAACGAATGATGGCCAAATCCGTTGCGGTATTTAACTTTTTCCAAAAGCAAACAAAACTCAGCTTAAGATTTGATCACAAGAGGAAACCACTGGTGCAGTGACGCGTGACGCAGGCAGGCTGCAATAAATGACTGCCGGCTTTGATGTCAGCCATATATGGCTCTGAACTTGAGACGATCGGCGGGGGCGACGTACTCCTTTAAAGTTTATCCAGCAACTGCGCACAATCAGTGGTACGTGGCAGCAATAGGGGTATTCAACAAATGACAGTTGGGTTCTATCGTCTGCTTTTAGGGGCTTTGCTCACATCCTGTTGACGCTCGGGATAGCAGAGCAATTTCAACTTACCTCCGATCCTTGCGACATCGTCCATCCCAGGTCGGATAACGCTGTCCTCGTGTCGAGAAGAATCTCTGTGTAAAGCGTAACCTTACAAGCATGAAAGCAAACGAGCACAGCAAAGCATTTACTGCAAATTTCCATTGAGTGGCTTAAACTTGCAACACCAACATCACAAAAAATAACACACACTTCGAACTCTGCAACATAACACAATATAAAAAGCAATGTGCATGGAGAAATGAATTCAGCACGCTTTTCCATGCTGTTCATCGTACAAAGTTTTCGGTTTCAAAGACTTATTCATTTTTGGTTATGGTTGCTTTAAAAAAAACGAATTTCTGCTCAAGATTACAACAGGGTGACCCTCTACAAGTGTGAAGAAATTTAACACTTTCACTTTACTTTGGAAAGTAATTAAAGTTTCGCACATGTGGGGTACACTAATCATATATGAGCAGCTATCAATCAAGATAATCTCTTCATTACAGACGTAATTACTCAATATATCCTCTCCGATCGCCCATTTGCAAATATTCGTTCAAAGCCGTAGACGTTTTGAGAAAAGCTGAAGCGTCAGAAGAAAAAACTCCTAGTGAAAAGATGTACAGAGTTGATTTGTTGTATGTCTTTTTTGCAACACTACAAACCAAAAATGCAATAGAACGCGCTGGGCAAAAGTGCGTCCCTTCATTGTCTTTGGCCCTTCATTTCCACGTAACAAACTTTCCACATTTACGGGTCACAAGAGTGTCAATAGCCTTCTGTGAAACAAGTAGGACAAAGCAGAGGGTCTTCAACATAACTCGTGACCAACAAACACATGTAGCCAGGGCTACCATCGATCTAGAACCAATAATAAGGCCGACTGGGGAAAATTCGATTATCTTATCCAAAATGAAACAATTTTTGGTGAAATTGTTTGTTTTACGACTAACGTTAGAACATGTATTTGCACATTTATCTCTAGGAACAACATTTTCCTCAGCAATGTCCTATTCTCGACTTCCTTCTTGTACTCGTCAGGGAAAACGTTTTTTCGCTTGCTCATTTCTTTACTCAGTCAAACGTTAAACCAATGGTTCCCAAACCTGTTCGAGCCGTTACCCAAATCAAGGTAGCGATTATGTCTTAAATTACCCTCAATATATCGCAGTGATCGTTCATAACATAGGACAACATTGTGGTTTTGGTTCCACGTTACCCCCCCAAAGAATTGCATATAACCCTCTGGAGGTAATTTACCCCCAATTTGGGAACCACTGAGTTAAACCTTTACTACAAAATTAAGCCTTCCTAAGAGTCCGAACTATATTAGACAAATTGCAGCAGGGTTTCTCAACCCAGCTTACAGCAGGGTTTCTTGCCCCTTGGGGGCCACGGAGCGATTCTCCGGTGTCTCGAGCAGAGGCCTTTACTAAATAGCTCTGCCGTGGTATTGCAAAACCCAAGTGTAACAATCATAATTATTCGCCAGTTAAAGTTAAATTTGTGGTTTTCATTATGACGTCATAGACCTCCCTTGTGATGTGGTGAATAAAGTAACAGATGGAAGCACATTAAACACAAACTAGGTACTTTTAGTGATGAGCAGGGTGCAATAAGTGTTGAGAGTCTTTGGAAGGGGGTCACAAACCATGAAAGGTTAACACTGGCTTACGGTGTTAACAATGCCTAATAATGCGTTACAACTATGCACTACTTTTATGACGTCACAAAACCTTGTTTACAAAATGTTTACGATTAGATTGAAAAGGTCTGTATGGCTGTCAAACACTGCTTATTTAAAATTGTTACGCTACAGAAAATAAGAAAAAATATCTAAAAAAGGTAAAGCAAGTCATAATCAAGGACATTTCTTCGAAATAAGTAAAATAATATCTTCTACGTCGTACTTCAAAATAGAAACAAATCTATAGATAACGACGGTATAGTATCTCTGTATGTTCTACAGCACATTCCCATTGCAAACTTTGGCCTAATATCATGAACTAGTTGTGTAAAACTTATCATTTTTACTGCTCCTTCGATCAATTCTTTCGGCTTGCTTTGGTTTCCTTGGAAGACAGTTAAAACTTTCCTGTTGTTTATGAGTTTCTATGCCTGCAATAGTCAGCGATTACGTTATCACCAAATTTTGAGTTATTCAGTCTCCTGAAGCTTTTTGCCCGCCAAGCTGAAACATTTTTCAAATTTTTTCAATTACAGATGCCTTATTTCGATATAACCGATCGATCCCGCCTGTCATCAGCAAATCTTGTTTTGCTGAACTTTGGTTTAAAGTGCAAGAGTGGTTAATTTTTAAAATAAGTTGACGTAGAAAAGCGGCTCTCAATTGAAGATGCGGGGCGGGCTTCTTGTGGAGAAAATCCCGCTGGCGGATGGTAGTTAATTGTGAAAAGCAAGAGAAAATTATTCAAATTGACATTTTTGTACATATTTTGTGTGTTCCCTTGTCCAAAGATTAGTGTTCTGTTGCTATTTCCGAGGACACCAAGCTAATTCACAATATGTCTAAAAGCTCAACTTTACGTTTTATCCCATACACTAGTTGAGGTTTTACACATATTAGTATTCTGTGTTTTATTCTCTGACGTTTTAAAAAACTTCGCGCCAAAATTTATTTGTGTAGATATATACTGTATGCAAGAGGCGGCCATTCGTTCTGGGGGAGTGGCAATTGTGTCTCGCTGTGTGGGTGGTGCGGGATTTGGAACGAATCGAGAACCTTAAACGTACACTATAGCGCACGCTACGTTCACAAAAGTTTGAGAAAACTTTTGCAAAAAATAAACAATACAGATCACCGGAAAAGTTTGCAAATTTTGTCAGAGTTCGGATCTAACGCTAAGCAGAGCACGTAGAAAATCTTCCCACAATTACTTTACGATGAAGCGACAGTTTCTTGTATGGATTTCCCCTTATGTTGCAGGTCTTGGATCTATTCAGATTTTGGCGATAGGTCTTTTAGAAGGGAAATAATTGAAACTACCCACGCAAGTTGCAACTGTAATTAGTTGTGTTGTTACAGCGCTATCACGTCCTTTATTGTCTGGTTTACTGGACTTGGCAGATGTACATGAACGCATATTTACGGGGTTGCATAAATTGTCTCAGCAATTTGGCACGGATAGACAGTGTTTACCATTGCTTAACGTAAAACAAACATTTGAATATCCGGAGACGGTGGTTTCGCTGCTTGCTGGCCGTTGATCAGCATTAAGATTTATTGTGCTGGTATCGGTTAATCGCTTGCTGTACAATTTTGTCTCACAAGAAAAGTAACAAAACTCGACATCTTCGTGTTTGACCGCACAACACAGCTTAGTCAACAAAGTTTTGCGGAGCAAACAAATGTCGTATATTATGATTGTAAGAAAGGGCAGAATTTTTACAAATTTCGCATTTCACTGACTGAATGTTTGTCAACAGACACGAGCTGTTCTTTAGACAGAAGGCAGAGATCGAATCGGATGACGTCATTAGCATCGTTGCCATGACGGCTGCAACCCTGCGATTCCCCCCTCACATACCGCACGACATTTGCGTGAGCTGTTGCGGGTCAACTTTCTAGAAAATTGCAAAGATGAGTGAAGCGAGTTCATGTCAACATCAGGCTCGAGCTAGTGCTCAGTTGGTCGGGGTCTGGAGACCATCACAGCATCCGATGTGGGGCAGTCGTTGATGGTTGAGGCTGCCGCTGTATTTGTTCAACGAATACATCAGAGGCTTGCACCGTGCGGGCAGCCAAGCACACGCAGAAAATTCGGTTAATGGCTGGATCAAATATTTATATCTCGCACAGGAATCTAGCAAATATTTAACTCCCCGTCTTTTCGTTAATTTCCACTTTTCGTCACCCAGTTTCGTTTACATTGAAAGCTGACATTTCGCCCCAGGTTCAGACCTGAGTATGTCGCAACAATGTGCGTGTCGCATAATGGCTTAAATATTAGACTGCCGCAGCATAAGTTGTTTTGCTTTGTTTAAACATTGGCCGGATTATTTCACACAACACAAAGACCCCCACGGAAACTTTTAGATGTACTTGGCACATGAAAGTATTATTGATCAAACATTATTCCTGCGTATAAACCGGAACTTTTGTTCATGGCGTTGGGTTTTCAAACTGTACATACGAAAGGTCAACAATCAACATTCACCAAGCACAAGCCCATTTCGCGTTCCTATGGCAACTCATGCATTGTCAGGTGGTGCACGGCGTTGAGGGTGCGCTGCGTTGGCCAGAAAATTCTTTGTGTTAAAAACAGTGCATACGTTTTTTCGCTGTTCCTTTGTATTTCGTAGCAGCGTGTGGAAGGTGATGTTGAAGCCGAAGTGTTTTCTGCGGCTAGAAGTTGAAACATTGCCGGGCTTTCACTTGGCTTCGTAAAATAGCACTTTGTGTTTTTAGTGTCTTGTTTCAAAACTTTGATGTTTTTGCATAAACGCTGCCAACGCAATGCAAACCTGCTTAGTCTTTTGCTGGATTAAGAGCCTGACCCTGAATAGCTAACCCTTAACAACCTCAAACGTTACGCATGGCTGGTGATGGCCGTTGGAAAAATAGAGACAAGCCAGCAACGCTGTGTTAGCTGAAAAAAGACAAGAATACTTTAACGGCAAAAGATTTATTGAGGTTCGTCTGAGTTCGGACGGTAGCGGTTACCACTGGATGAGCGCGGCTCGAAGGATTATCGGACAGGTCATCCACACGGGGCTAACGTTTGCTTACTCAGGGTAGTGTTTCATCCGGGTCTTTTTTCGCTACCATGGCAACGTGCTGCATGTCGCGGTGAGTTCGAACCAAAGTCAGTTACAAATCGTGAGCAACGTAGACAAAATATCTGCTTCTAGTCTTGACACGTACTACGACAGGCACGGAGGGCAACTCGAGAATGTGGGAGTGGGTTTTAATGTCGCAGGGTGGACGCTTGTTCGCAGTCAGATCGGAATGGAGTCGGGCCCAGTGGTGGCCGGAAATAAGTCTTGTTGACCCAGCGCCCAGGACGAACTGGTTTGAAGAGCAAGCGCAAATACGTGACGAATGACGCGAAGCAATTAGGTGGGGCGAAAAGCTGCGTCAGAGACGTTCGCGGCGGAGTTGGTTCGGTCATTCTGTCGCCGGAAACTGCAAATCAAACAGTTCGATCGCCTCTATCACCAGAAACACGTTTCGCATTAGTGCACCGAAAAATTCAAAGCATCCCCAAACATTTCCAAGTTCAGTTTTATGTTAGATGCCAACTGGTAACGGCTGGGGGCAAAAAAGCTAACAGGTCTTAAGGAAGCTAAAGTCTGATATAAGCACCCGGTCTGCAACGCTGAGTGGCAACCAATTGCGAAGATAGCCATGTTTTCAAAACAGAAGGGTGAGCATTGTGTCATTCCCAGACCAAATAATTCGTTTGTCCAAGAGATTTGATTTGCCTTTTGCTGTTGTTTCGCATTTATCCGTATTTCGTGTTATAGATGCCATTTAAAAACTAAGAAAACGTAGGCAAGAATGTCATTTTAAGACGCCTTACACGACTACAATGCAAGGAGCAAGCTGCATATAGCTGAGCTGAACTGAAGAAGCTATTTACCGAGGTTCGCTCTGCAGCAATTTGTTTAATACAGTTCCAAACCGATTAGCCACACGACAGCTGATATCATGCTTTGTAGGATGCCGTCGGTGACATCTACAGTACAATCAATCTTGCTTGCCTGAACTTTCATTAACATTTCCAAATGGAGTTTTCATACGCTCACGATTTAAAGCTCATTATTTTAAGGAATGTATGAAATTCCACTCCGTGTAAGTAATATTTCGACATGCAACGTTTCAACACCTGGCATCCGCTGAATTCCAGTGCTCGTATCAGCAAACTGTATAAACAGATAGTAATATTTTGTTTTTTAAGTTTATGTCTGGAAGAGATTCAGATTTCTACGAAAGTTTGGGCACCCGCAACATAAAAAGTAAAATGTCCAATTCAGGTCTGCGGATTAAATTTCATTCCTTTTCTCAGTATCCCGGCAAACATGGCAGCTGCTTAGGTATCGTTATGAGTCGTGTTTTGAAAACTTTTCAGGCCACAACAGCTTTCTCACAAGGTATGTTAACAACGTCTCAGTCGTTGAGGTTTCAGCATTTCAAACGCACAGCAACCTACACATTTATCGCATTTGGGAAATACCAATTTAAATTTACAGTTACAAGCGAAATTCATCCTGAAGCCTGAAAAAAATAACAAAATTTTGATTGGAATCCACCTCATTTGTATGCCAAAAAAATGCTTGCCATGACTCCACATCAATGACTATGTTGTGTACCATCCGTGTATTGTGCTAAAAAAGTCCAGGGATCCATTGCAAACTTGAGTTTGATTACGACCAACCGCATACCGCGAAGACCGCCATATTTGATGCTGATAAGAATCTCAACCAACTCGCAGACGTATCGGTCAAGAAAAGGTCAACCTGAGTGATGAACAACAAACCCGGGAACACCGCTGCACCAAAGCGATGTCATTCGTGCTGCTGCAGTAAGTTCATGCCATCCGCAAATTTGGAACTTGTACGTTTTACATCATGTGTATGTTAAGCGCATTACCAACGTAGCGAAATAGTAAACAAGTCCCTTAAAACCCCACAAAACGCAGGATTATCTGCACTGGAACAGTAAACAAAACTACATCTGCATCAATGCGTTGCACCACTTATGTCATGTGGTCTTCATTATTCAGATAGCCCATCGTTCAAGGGTCGGAAGAAAGGCGTTACTTCTGTAAATTAATTGTAAAACTTTTTTACGCTGGTTGAGAGTAGGCATAATGTTTACAAAAAGAGACTGAAACACAAAATTGTCGATTGAACAGAGGCGGCCAAGTATGTAGGGCAGTTTGGCAACTCGCAACCAATCGCGTGATGAATTGTACAGCCATGATATATTTAATGTAATGATTCATTCATATCCCCTGGGCATTTTGTAACTATCTTCAAATTGACCTTGTACAACACAAGCCCAAAACGAGTAAAAATTACTTTCAACAGACCTGCGGCTTTCACCTCTACTCCAGAAACGTATTTTTACAACGCTTTAACGACACAAGACAGTCTGTTGCCAAAAAGTGGCGAGTTTTGTGGTTTTCCAAATCGCTTGGTATCGTCCCGCTGTCTTCTGTCTTTCGATAAAAATGTAATTTAATCCTGTTTTTTGCAAACGACAGAGCCGAACGTTTCCAATGACATTCGGAACTTTACTGATTTGCGAACATTTTGACATTTCAGGCTAGTTTAGGTAGATGCTCGGTTACCAGAAACATTAATGGCACATTAAAATCTGTATAGATTGAAAAATCAAATCGTGTGCAATAATAATATCTGCACAAATTTTGTTGAATGTCAACAGCAACAATCAACGATGCAAAGGAGCAAATTAAAAACAACAAACAAACGGTTTCGCGCTTTTGCTGATAACTCATGTCGTTAAACATGGCACGCCATTCAAAGTTCTTGATTACACATGAAAAAGAACTTGTATTTATATAATGTTATAGACAGGACGCTCTGCTTTAAGTGCTTCGATGCATGAAGAGATTTGTGGTAAAGGAGAAAACACCCAGCAGGCCACGAATGTGTCACTACTCTTTGCATGTTAACTGGATGTTGAATCAGTAATCGGCATCGATCAGTTAGTTTCGAGGCATGTTACTTCATCAAAGAAAAAACTATATCCGAATTCAACACAAAATGTTCTACCCATCACATAGCCCTTCCTTACTATTTATATTTTCCTCGTTTTCTGCACGCAGTGAGAAAATCGACATCAAATCTATCCTGACCTGTAATTTCACCAACCCAAAAGGTCATGAAATTTTTCCATGTCAACCGATACACCGACCACAATACCGTATTTGATAGCTTTGACCACACTCATCAAGTTAACCATCTTTAAATCTGTTTGAATCGCGTCCAGGTTCAATATTCACATATCTGGTATCGCATATTTCACATGACAGGGCAGGTAATGTTGGGTTTCGACAAATATCCGGCTACCAACCGTGAGAAAACCAGTCTATTCAATGAGAAATACACTGTCGTGTCGCCATGCTTTGCCCTGAATGCGTGCAGGTCGGGTGGAGTGAGGGTGAAAATGCAGAAACTCGAAACGACTCTCTTATTTGTCGGGAACGCCAACTCACAGCAGTGAAGCGCAGTGCAGACAAATCATGCCTGAGATCTAAGCACTCGCCAAACCGCAGGCTGCGCCAGCCCAGTGAATCACCTCTAGGTGGCGGATAGGCACATGAGTAATGAGAAGATTTTGCTGAAAGAGTTTGAGTTTTTTTGATGCAAGACATTCTTCCGACAGCATTTCCTTTTTGACGCTGCCACCTGATGTTGTTTTTGCGAACCCCAGACTAATGTGTCATAACAGTCCTGGGCTAATCACTTGAATATCTCAAATGACTGGAAGCGCCTTTTCAGTGACTTCTCCTTTTGCGGCTCATATTCTAAAATTAACCATCAGCAGTTGAAAACCATGTAAAGAAAGGAGCCGAGAAAAACAAGCTGAGCGCGATTAACCATCATGTTAGTTTCGTTTTGTGACGGCACGATGACGAAAGTTGCATTGCACCAGTTGCACCCACTTCTTTAGGTTTTAGCTTCATATTGTGACATCACATTGGGCGCTGTACGGTGAGTGGAAAAAATATTCATTAAATTTAAATCTTACTCTATTTGAATAAAAGCTGATGATGTCTACTTGGTATAGGAAATATATACTCTGTAAGTTCTTAGTGTCTGATTCTTTGTTGGGAAAGGCTTCCTCTCGATTGACAGTTAAATTTAGAGCGACAAAAAGTGTAACATCTAAATATTAAATGGCAAAGTTCAATCTTTAAAAACAAAAAGATATTGCAATGCTATTCACATCAATACATTTTCAACAAACTTTTTTGCTGTTTTACAGACAGTTACGTTTACCTGAACATCTAAAAACATGTTGCTGACTGCGAACCACGTATGGTTAAATCTGCATTTAAAACAGTTTTGTGCAAAATAATCCTCAAACGAAAAGTAATCTAATACAAAAAAGCAAAAATATTTGCACAGCATTTTTGGGTTGAGTTGATAAAACAAACAGGAAAAATTTTAATGCTTTAAACTTGATATTAATCGAAAATTCCTAGGACGTAAATGGCTCTTTCAATACATTTTATGAACAGTTGCCAAATACTTTTGGGTGGGAAAAATGGGAAAAGAAGAGCTTTGAGGGAAAGCGAGCATCCGACATTTAATTAATCGCACTGCGTACAACCAAACATTGTAGTTTTCCAACTTTTTATTCTAAAAATTCAAACTGAATGCGAATTATTCCTCCCAATGGTAAGCAGACGATTTAGCTCAAATGCTGCATATCATGAAGACAGCAAAATGGTAATAGCAAACATGACCGAAACAACTAAAGTTTTAGAACAACTGTTGTGCTTGCAGTGAGATGGGGACCCACTTTCATCCTTTTTTTGAGTTTTGCTGACTTCAAACATGAGCTGAATTAAATATGGCAGAAAATTTTGTGTGTTGCTTCTTTTAGACGGGAAAGCAGTGAATTTATTGCTTATGAAAATGAATGTTGTGTATGTGATTCAACGTTTGAGTACCCTTGCTTTCTTTTGCTACTTTTGTATTTGTTGTCTTGCGCTGAATTTATGCAAAATCAGTAAAACAGAAAAATAAAGCCTCTGTTCGTAAAACAAGCTCTCATGTTCGAAAATATTTCGTAATTGCAAAGTCTTTTCTATTTAGACTGGTTTTCAATTGCATTGCAGTGGCCCGACGCTACTCTTACGTTGTTTCAATCATGGCAACAAAATTAAACTAAAGATATGTGATCTCAGCTAACAACAAACTTTGTGAGGTAGAAGAGACTTGGATCACCAAACAAAAATCTCTCGCATTTTGTTTATGGGTCGACGTCATCATCGATTCAGTGGTGTTGAATCGAATGTGACGAACGAGCAGCAGACGTCACTGCCAACAAACAAAAAACGATACCCTCAATGTGTTCATCTCGGTCTTAGCAGCCCATAGTGCTACTGGACAAGGTAAGAGCATGATAGAATCAACGTATAAGATTGATTTGAATATGAGCACTGTATTGGGCCGCAGTTAACAAGTGCGCAGTTTAGCTCTGCTATCGATTGCACATCTTATACAGAACGCAACCACTTGTTTCTTTTGATTATGAATTACTAAAAGTGGATTGGACTTTTTACTTCAAAGGTGTATGCTTTATTTTAGATAGTCACTACAACCTGATTAAATTCCATGACCATACCTCAGTTCAACACCTGGTGAATGTACAGATAATAACACTATGAGCGCTGTGTTTTCATTTTCAAAATCATCCAGTCAATCCACCTAAAAGCTGGCGAGCAAAATGTTTCGATTTTCACGAATACTCCTGAAAATTAAAACGCGCGTTCAGAACCCTTGGGTTGGTTGACGTCCCGGCCGAAAGTAAACGTTCTTGTATTGCAAGTGAGTAGGAATGGTCTTCCTGATATGACGGTATTCTGCACTAAACTTTAAATGGTATGCTCATCATAGATGACCGCTCACTCTGCAGCAATCACAAGACAACGAAGTTGGATTTTGCAAGCATGTGAAGCAGAGAGAACTGAATGAAAGGAACCAAATTTTGTGATGTTTTTGACGGAGCGTTACCAGAGCGAAATCACTTAGCGTGGTTTAATTTACAAACAACCCACGTTGACCAGTTCTTTCATTCGTGCGACGTGAGTGCAAACGCAAACGTATTGTCAACGGCCGACCGACGAGCTGATAAGACGAAAGGCAAATTGCAGTTTTAGAGCGCGTCGCCAGGAGAAGCACAAAATTACAGTCTGATGAAAAGGCGCTGGTCATTGACAAAGACTACTCCGTTCGATTATTTCGAAGCGGGCGCGTCCGTGCATTTCCCGCACCAGCAATCTAGCGTTGGTGAGTTGTACAGCAAATCGCTTTCACAAAGTTATACATCAGCAAAACTTACCGTCGACTCCTGACGACAAGTCAAATGCAAAGGCTGAAAGTAACACTACTCCAAGCAATCGATTAACCATGGCTCGATGAAACTTTGTGCCTCGGGAATTCAGGTTGATGACTGGTACTGTCCAGTAATCCGATATTTGGAAAAACCTTTTTCTGTCCGTCCTGGTTATCTTTTACACTTTAGTCCCGGTCAGACTTGATTGCGCGCAACCAGCATTAAACCAAGTATGTTGTGGCTACTTTCACTCAACACATTCCATCTTCTGCAAATGCAAATAGATTTCACGATCAGCAAACAACAGCTGCCGATGGCACTCATGCAAAATAGCACAATCAGTAACCTTATCCCGCTGAGGCCCTGCACATGCTTGCTCTAAATTGCATGTAGCTATGAACAGAGAGCATGACAACAGACATGCCGACGCCAAGCACCACGTACATGCGCGTATATAGCGTGGCACAATTGTCTGCACACGCCGAGCGTCGCATCGCTTTTTTTCATTCCGTTGTGCACCTGCCTTGGCTTTAACTGCTGTGTTATATCACCACTTAGCGGAAAGGTTTTCTGTATATTCGCCTTGAGTGTCTTGCCCAGGAAATATCTCACCGGCATCTTTCATCCTGTCAGGTTTTCCCAGTTAGCAATTTTCCCAGTTAGGTGGGCCATGGCCCCCCATATTTTTTCTTAATTTCCCGTTTTAAGTTAGTTTGGTTGACATATGCATGGTTGCCAAACTGCCTTTTGTAAAAATGCCGGCCATTTTATCAACAACGCCAGATCTGAGCTGTGTCGTAATTCATAAGCGGCACAGGGAAAACAGAGACAATGTGTATTGTTAAGCCACAATTAATATTTTGCCCGTATTTTGACTGATTCCTTACATTTCGGTGTGTGTGT
>JGI24159J19872_10006351_pt1 | contig 15391 bp, 17 predicted proteins | sample Ectturendosymbi4_FD_19872 | JGI IMG/M metagenome (IMG submission 19872) | reverse complement strand
CGAATGAGCACGATATCTTCATGGATGTCCGGGTTTTCACGCTTGAGCGATCCTGCCATAACCAGCACAGATTTAACGGCTCTCATTCCAAAGTCGTAATGATCTTGTTGCGAAAGCTGTTGAGAAAGAGTAAAGTTTATGGTTTATTCTTGCATTCTATGGATCAAAGCACCAAGTAACATGAATGCAGCAAGAGGAAAAGCAACAACATCAAAAAGCTGAAATTTGTTGCACTGTGATTTAAGAGTAAACAATGTTTTCAAACTTTCACACAATCTCTCAATCATTCAGCTTCGGACGCAGGAAAAAATAAAGCATTTTATCTATTTCATCCTAATTTACTTCTGAAAAGATGGCGAAAAACACCATCAAGGCTAATATTGCACGAAATGTGTTACAAGTACACCCAGCGTCTATGCCTGTCTTTTGTATCATCACTCCATCACCAGCTTTGCTGCTTTCAACACAAAAGCACAAATCACAAATCTAGAGGTCTGTACCTCTGTTTGAGATTATATCCAACTCCTAAAATATTCCACACAAAGTGATATTAGTTCAAAATCCCAGCAATGTTCGGTTTACTTTATGTGCCATTTCGAAAAGATCTATTGAACATTACTTCTCACACGAATCTGCTCGTCAAGTTGCTTCTTGGATAAAGTAATGCTCAACCCCTTTTTTGATAAAATATTAAAGTGAATTTAGTTTCTAGATATGAATGTCCAATTTTTGCATCAATTCCCCTCATATTTCTTGCATTTGGACATGGTTTCCCAATTTTTCCTCATAAGCAACAACTCGAGGCGACTTGCATACAGACTTTATTGCTTCAAAATGCTTGTCTGTCTGTATCAGGTCTTTGATTCACTGAGCAAACACTTTCCTGAAACTGCATATCAAGATTCCTCGGTAACTTGCCACCAACCATCGATTGTGGTCAGGTCTCTTGTAATGAGCAAAACATTTCACATAAGCTCGTCACCTGCTCTGAGCATAACTTGTACATCTGAACCATCTTTTGCGACAAAGCTTTTGAGGATTCAAATCCTTCACTGTACAAGATCACCTCAGCAATGAGTTTGTAGTCAGGAACCATCATCGCTATCGGACGGAAAAGCGCCTGAAAATCAAACGAAAATATTTTGTCGTTTGTCATAAAATAAAGGATGAAACCGTGATAATCAAAAAGTACTTATGTTCACCGCTCATAATTAATATAAAGATTAAATTGCAATGAATACACAGAACAAGTCAAACTTATTTGCCTTGAGGTTATCGGGCAGTTCGGTTCTTCCAGCATATCCAGGGTTCATTGTGATGAAAGCCGCGCACGTCGCGTCGAGTTTAATTTCCCTCCCCTCAAACATGAACCTCGCTGCTCGCGCGGCTTTCGCGTTTCTTATTGTCAGCAATTGTTGCGCAATAACTGACAACACCTCGATATCGATCCTGTTGAACTCGTCGAAACAGCACCAAGCGCCTGACTGCGCGAGTCCACTGGGAAACACGGATCAGTGATTAGCATGCATCAGTGATTAACATGCATCAGTGATTAACGACTTCGAAAAAGCAAAACCCGCATTTCTTCCAAAATCGAATAATAGACAAAATCTATTATTTTTTAAAAATCAGAATCAGTTATAAATTTTACCAACTGCTTGCCTTAGAAAAGTTCGTTTTAAGAAAACAAGTGGGAAACTAAGAACATGTTCACATATTCCTCTCGCACACCTTGTCCGCATTTAACACAATCACCCGCAACAATGTTAACATGGGCTGCATTTGTCTTGCAACAAAGTTTGACTTTCACATAAAATTCACACAACAGCAATGTCGTCCATGCATAAACCCATGTAACCAACACAATAATGTATCATTGCCATATGCACGCCAAGGATCACCTGAAAAATCTCCCCATGATTTTAAAATCCAAGCCTTCCGAGCAATTGAACACAACGCACTGCTTCGCAAGAGCTTTCGCCAGATCCTTCGTTGTCTCTGTTTTGCCGGTTCCAGCTGGTCCGGCCGGTGCTCCCCCTAAATCGAGCTACAACCAAACGTGGCACATTAAATTTTTAAAACTGATCACAAAATTTCTCCAAAAAGCACAGAAATCGGTTCCAGGTGGCATTTATACTCAGGGCCTACGACAGGGGGTACGAGAGGTACATCGTACCCGGGCCCAAGAGGTACTGGGGCCCATGAGGATGAAAGTATACACGCTAAGTTTTTCGTAGTCAAGTCAAAAACCACTAGCGCATAAACTAATACCAATATCACAATTATATAGTTTTGAATCTTACCATGGTAGCTGCTTTTATCTATTCTAATTACTACAGAAACAAGCTATACACGTTTTAACGAGAATCCCATAAGGTAGGGGGCCTCATTATCGGTCTTCGTACCACCGAATAAAATTTCTCTCAAAGGCGCTGCTTACATTGTAAAGACAGAGATCATTATATTACCAAGATATATTTTCATGATCATGAAGTGNTAAGCACGAAGTAAAACCAAACTTTCCAACATTAAATGTTCAGCTTGAAGGAAAATATTCTACGAAGAGNAATCACTTCTGCGCCAAGTTACTTCACCAATTTTTTGACTTTATACCGAAAATTATTTCNCGCCAAACCTTCACAACAACGAAAACAGCTCCGTGTNTTTCAGTTGATCGGCTGTTCTACTNCTACACAGTCTTCACTGGTTTATAAAAAGATTTTTCATGGCAGTCCCAACACAACATTTTCTTTTACTTGTTCAAAATATATTTCAAATGTTTANATGAAATGCATGGCAAGACATAACGCAGCACAGTANCAGATGTACAAGAAAAAGTCATACAATTTGACCGAAAATTTTTNAACAAACGCCTTGCCCATTGTTTTGAACTTTTTCATTGGGTTCACGAGAGTTTCTGTTTTACATTAAACTNCAAACAATATTTCAGTAAGTNATGATAAAGCGACTGGCAATGCTGGTGCCAGTATTATTTAGCAACAATGTCTGNTTCACGCAGGGAAGTGTTTGTGGGTCTCTCAAGTGTTTGTGGGTCTCTCAAGTGNNAACCAAAAGAAACTTTAGAAGAACTGCAGCGAAATATTTATTACTTTAAACCAAAAAGATCAATTCCTGCAATTTCGTTTGCAATGTACAGCTTCTTTCAGCAACTGACCTGCAAAGCACCCATGAGACACAGGTAGCATCTGTCGGTGAGGGGTGTGATGACCAGTCTCGGACAGGCCCCCAGATATTCATACCCATATATGTATTGAGATCCAGCACACCGTACAACGCAATCATCAATGTCTTGTTCCCAGTAATATCTCAACTGCCGGAGCCATTCAAAGTTTGTTGGCGCATCCACTTTCATTCGAACCTATTTGCAACAAAAATAATTTGCTCAATAAAAGTTTCCCAAAGTGGAGTCACTGGTTAATCGACAAATACACAATAGAGAAGTTGCAACTATTTTGCTTTGACGATAGGCAGACTGGCAACCAATCAAAGCCAGAGCAACAAAGGGTTGGCTTCAGAGCGAACTTGTGGCGCCGTATCACAAATGCTGGTGCTTTGAAGCAGCCATAACAATAACTCTCAAGCAAGAGAATCGTTTCAAAAAGTGCGGGTTTCAAAGAAAGACTTCGTGTTGCGATCATAAGTTGGCGGGAAGTAAACATGAAGAAAACTTCTGAAGAAAAAACAAAAAAATGAAATGAAAAAATGCAAGCTGCCATTAGTAGCATCATCACTGTGCGCCACTAAACTGCGAACAAAATCAAACGTTTTCAAACTCACAGTTTTTGGGTGAAACGTTTCGTGCTAACGACAAAACTTACAACCTAAGCATCATTTTCACAAAGCTGTTGAGTAGCATCGTAAGAATGGACTACCTGTGGCAGGATGCCGCAGGAAATATTTCGCAAAAAGTAAAATAACCCCAAGGCAGTGACAACAGAAAAAACAATGTGTCGTAGAAAAAGCACTGTTGTTACAATATAATTAAAATCAGAATGAGCAACGTTGCAATCATGTCAACTTAATAGTCCGAATCTTGTCATTCAATGTAAGAGTAGATCTGTCACTTTAGGATTGAAAACATTTTTGGGAAATCTCGGATTCAAAATCATACTTCAGTAATGTTTGGGAAAATAATTCAAAGAAACGAAGTTTTGATAAATTTGCATTTTATTTTAACATCTGCTTACCAAGCTGGCGATGATGCCACCAAATCTTGCTTACCATGTCGGTGATGATGTCACGGGCGTGGACGTCAACCGTGATCAACGCGGTGATGTTGTTCCTATGGAGACGAGGAATCTTGGTTCGCACCAGGGCTGCCAGTTGGTTCAATCGAGTGAAGTTCACTTCTTCAAAAACTTTTAAACCTTCATGGGGTGATAACTCTGTACTTCCGCTTAATATTTGTGTCACTTCCTGGCACCACATCGTTTGTGAGATCGTCAGCACTACCTGTTCACATGGAAACAACGAATGAATGTTCACATGGAAACAACGAATGAATTCAAAAGACATTCTTCTGTGCAATAAAAAATGTCGACGGGATGTTGCAATAATGAACAGGAATGAAAACTTCATCAAATTAGGCAAAAAATATATTTACATTTCAAAAATCTGGTTCATACTGAAAACGAGACAACACTAAATTTATTTTAAGACGACAACCAATCTTCCTCCCATTCCAAATACCATACATACTTTCCATAAAACACAAAAACCAAGTTTAATGAATCGTTGCACGTGAAGTGTACTGCACATGACGAGGCAAACATCTGACTGATGAGGACATGTATGTCCCAAACTCAGTGTCGTTGTTTGAGGCCAAAGTGAAATTGTTTTTCTTTTGTCTTTTTCAGATCGTCTCTATGACGCAATCGACAATGCCTCCTGGTTTTTCCTTCAGTTTTTTGCAACACCGCCGCGAATGAAATCGAAAAAATGTTTTGTTGCTTAAACCAAAACGTCCAAAACCCTTGATCATTTTATTCAGTGGCGATAGTAGAAAAGTCATGTGCTTAAAACGAGGAGTAAGTTCATAGGTTTGTGACAAATAAACATAACGGTGACACATAAACGTCGTTGTGACTCATAAACACGAAAAAATGTCAGGGAAGTGTTAAAGTTTTGTACAGTGCTTTTCCCTCGCAACAAACATTGAATCGTGCAAGTACTGTGTTGTTGATATTGTCAGTGTTTAGCGTTAAACCATTGTGGTTGAATGGGTTCATCCGCAAGTTAAACAAAATGAAAATATATACAAAAGTCACATAACAATGCTTTCTAATCACAAGTGAATTTTTGCTGAAGATGGTTTTTCGAAACAGCCGATCTGATTTCAAATAAAATTTTCTTCCTTGCTACTTTCCTCTGACAGTCATACGGCGTTGAACTTGCGAAGCACGTTTGAACAACATTTGCTTGGAACTGTCGAAATGAACGACCACAAAGAGGTTTATCAAAACAGTTTGTCTATAAGAACATATACATCATACAGTCGTTTCCTGCTGTGGTAGGTGATCTTCAAAGTGAAAATAGCAAATTTCGGAGAGAAGTTCACGCTAGAACGTCAATGCGTAAACATAAATACTTTGTGATGTGACAATGGTGTGCCATTAACGATGGATTCAAACTCGTCAGAATTTTCAAGTCATCAAGTTTCAGTTCAGGATCGAGCATTGAAGTTGCCGTCGAAGAACGGAGAGGATGCATCAGTGGTGCATTGCTACAGATTTAACCAGCCTCATACTGCAAATATATCTTTTGTGGCAACGAACAGCCATAAAACTAAACTGTGAAACGACGAAGCGAATGTGATTTTCTTAATATTGAGACAGGCATGGCAAGTTACCTGTGAGGGGTGAGCAACGCACCACTCCTCTCGCTTTCTTTGATGGAAATCCGCGATTGCGGATTTGGACATTTTCCTCAAGTTCACGACCATCGCTTCTTCGACCTTCCCAAGCCAGTCTTCAACATTCCCTCGAGCTTCAAACAAAATAGATCCAACACGTGATGTTTCGCAAAAAAAAAGAACAATTTAGTTATCATTTATTTACTACGCACTGCAACGTCTTCGCGCAGTATTTACCTAAAGGCGGTGTTTATTGTTTTGTCACAGAACAAGTGCAGTGGGAATCTTTCCGAAGCAAAACATCAGAGCTCCAAAACACAAACCTTTCAATCCTTTCCCAAGACCCACTGTTTCCTTCTCCGGTGATATCATAGCGATGATGTCATTTGTCACTTGCACCTCGCCACTGGGTGTCGCTCGGCCATCGCTGCTGACGACAACAGTCCCGAACTCGAGGAGGGCGATAGCGTCGAAGCATTTACGAAGGTGGGGCTGGACTGCCTGTGGTGGGGGAGGATGAGTTGTTACATTAGAGTGGAAAAACGAAGATACAAAGAAAAATCAAACTGCAACCATATGTATCAGAATCAGGCAGCAAGGATCTAGCTACCCGACGTGTATCAACACTCAAAGGTCACGAAAGCTTTGAGCACATATTGACTGAGATGCCACAACAGCAACTTGTGCATGGGTTTTTTTGACTAAAAAAAATAATGATAATTTCTGCTGTAACGGTCGCTTTTAGAAACGCGAACTTAGAATGCAGGATCCGTGATGTTTCAATATCACAAACAATTCAATATGAGTCTCCCGCTCGACCAGCAGTTTACTCTTGTTGCCTGTGCTTCACTACGCATTCTGTGGCTAGATCACTTCCTATTGGTGCTGTGTGACGTGACGCCACAATGAGACATGCTATAAAAATATCACATTTCATTTTTTCTTCCACTGTCAAAGTAGTCCTTAATTTTAATCCATAAATATCTTAAAGGAATGAAAAAACATGAGCAAGTGAAAATAAAGACTACGACAGTTCTGATTCAGTTAATTGGCACACAAGTATATTGCTGATCTAAGGTGAGATGACTGAACATGTACAAAGCTTGGCCTTGTGAGGATGTTTACCCCAGGGGACATCCCCATACAACGTGTCATCCGATGGCGTATCGATTATTACAAATCACTCGATCAGATGACAATGACCACGTTGCTCAAAGTGAGAAGGTACCTGGGGATTCCTGGTTTGCGCCAGTATTTCAAGCAGTTCATCGTTTGAAAGAAAATAAAACCTGGGAAAGATAACCCGCTTCGATTCTAGATATGCTTCCAGACATTTCTGGATTTGATCCAACAGAGAGTTGTTGTTCTGGAATTGCTCNACCAACCCAGGCTGTGTTGCGGCTCTGTAAACAGTTAAGCTGATNAGCGACCACACCTTCTGTAAATTCGAATACAATCTTTTCTCCTTTTTGAAAATTCGTACAAAACTAATAATATTGAAATTAGTACTGCAACTGTATATCAGCTGAAAACTGCGTATTTCTCATTGTTCGTTGCGGTTCTAAGCTTGAAAAAGCACGAAATGGAAGTCAAATGAAAATCTGATTCAGTTTCAAAACGTTTCGCAAAAAGTAACTGCTTCTGTTCAACTTCAGTTTCTCTTCCAAATGTCTGATTTGAATCGTATGAGTATCTTTGATATGATTCCAAATCAAGCAAACTGCACTGCTGTTGAGTATCGCACCACTAGCGAAACACTGATTACTACAAGATTATAATAATTACAGAACAACTACTCTTTTACATCAACGCAATTCAGGCAGAATTTTGCGAAAATAGTTGATGGGGCGATTTTAAAGAACAGCAGAGAATTTTTTTTAAGTTGACTATTAACCTGGAATGTTTGATGAACACGATCAGAAACACACTGAAGAGTTGCTAAACTGTGAAAGGGATAGTTGTACAACAACGCATGTTGAACACCAAAGATAGAATCCGATAAAAAATCTATAAGCAAAGTTCCACCTGAGAGCATTGGGCAGTCTGTTAACTTTCCTCATAATTTCCTTCCATGATTTGTCGACAATCATGAACATCTTAGCTTCAGCCGGTAGCTGGCGCTGTATGTCAGGGGCGCTGAAGATTGATTCCAGGTACAGCCAGTTCCTCTGACAAGTCAACCACTCATCCTGGAAGAAGTTTATAAAGTGAGTGACACAAAAAACAACTAAGATGACATATAGTGACAGAGTACAAAATATCGCACTTCACAACAAAATTCAACTGGGCTTAAATTTGAAAAAAACTGCCATGCTACTAAATGTTGTCGCATACCAAAGTATCGTTCATCAAGTTCAGCTGACGTTGCCAATCCTCAACCTTCTCTCTGATTGGACCAACATATCGTGATGTAGCAATCGTTGCCACGGAAACACGACTATCATCCAGTTGCACCTAACAACACATACGTGGGTAACAACAGTGTCACCACAACACATGTGTAGTGACGGCCATGTCATCACAACACGTGTGTAGTAACTACCGTGTCATCACAACACATGTGTGGGCAACTACCCTATCATCATTGCAAATCGACGCAGCGACACAATCATTATTGCGTCATAGTATTCTACACGCAAAAAGGTTTTTACGCATCCGGTTGTCGCAATATCCTGTGTTGACGCATTATCCTGTGTGTTGACTATAAACAAGAACAGGTCGAATTTGACACTGGAACAATTATTATTGAAATTACTCTCTTGGCATTGTGCGAACAAACCTACAATGAATTGTGCTTAACCAGTTTCGAAACATATATAAGTTCGTCCGCTAGCCTTGCGTTTCAGAAGGTTCTTTGGAAAATCGCGAAAGCTACAGGTTTCGAAGCAAGGTGCTATTTTTGTTAAGCAGCGCTTTTAATTTTCAGTACCTTTGTGGTCCTTCACATCTTCTCGAAAAGAAGTAATATCGTATCTAATATACAGTAACAAAAGCCTTCTTAAATTTCGAAGAAGTTTAAACAAACACTCAGATATAAAATTGATTGTTTGCAAACAGAACCATCTTATCTCCATACTTGAATATCATCAGTGCCACCGAGAATGAACACATCCTTCGATTCTCTGTGAGGCAATACCGTGAACTCCAANGTTTTCCAGGAATCTTCAACCTGGAAAACAATTATTTTAANGCTAAGAATCGAANGTAGTTTACGAATAAGAATCGTTCAACCCGCANTTTGCCGAGCACGTGGAGCCCCACACCAACACTTATCATTTCATGCACTTTGCTTCAGTGCTCAAAGTGGTCATGCATTGTGACAAAAACCATTGATCGTGACAAGCAGCCTGAAATTATGTGTTTCTCGAATTTGTTACAAGCATGTACGTCACAAACGTTTTGACTTAGAAGCAAAATCGATTAGATGGCATCAAATAGATAGATTGAAAATGCACATGCCAAGCCAGGGAAGCGCTTTTGCACATTGCCAAGAAAAACAAATAATTATTTCGTCACAAGGTGTTCTTCGTTTAAGGCGCGATAGTCAGCTTTCCAGTAAAAATTTTCTACAATTTTCATAACACCTGGAAAATGATGAAACAACCTAGAATGTATTTCTGCTTCACTACTGCACCAATGCATATCACAAAAGTGTCATACTTTAGAACAGAGCATAACTTGCAAGTCTTGTAATTCATATTAAAATCAATATGTGATATAAGTCTCTCTGTTTGTTCAGCATTTGAATCTGAGCCAATGACTCTTCTCAGATTCTCTCATTGCAATTTCGGCCTACGCAAGTTTGTGACTTAAATCAAAGTGTTCACTTCCTTGTGAATTATCCAGAGGCGCGTTTTGATGCGGAGCTGGTGGAAATGCATTCATTACGAAAGTGACGACATTTTTTTGCTGACAAAGTTCATTGCTCTCTTTGACACATTCAAGTTCAGTTTTCTCGCATTCAACGCGGGAAAGAACAAATCATGGAAAAATGGCAACAGTGGATGACGACCGCTTAATTTTTCAAAACCTACCCTACGTCTTGTTCAGCTTAACATTGGGAGTATACACAAAAGCGATCAAACATTGGGAGTATACACAAAAGCCATCTCAGAAGCCATTATTGTTTTGCTGTTGTTCAAACACGGCAAAATAATATGAATCCAACTTCGCTGATCTCATTGTTTGGGAAAAGCTTCATCTGCATTTAAGCTTGGACTCCAATTCAAAAGCGAAATTAACGTGAAGTCATTCGCAAGTGATTTGTCAATGGACCAAACCATCAACGCAAAAAACTTATTGAGGATGTGGAAGGTGAAAGCGTTTCAGATACATGAGAAACCATCAAACATGGAGTGAACCACAAACTATATATTATTGGGCATTTTCGCAGGAACAAAACTGCTTTTCTGTGTAATGTTTTTAGAAGGTTTGAAAAATTGTTGATGATTCTCCGCAAAAAAAGCAATCAAACGTTCAAAAAACCTGAGTTACAAAATGACGTATTAGATGAGTTGTTCAGCTCATACGCGCTAGAGTGAGAAAAGCATTCCATTCGATCTACAGCAGTGGATCAGGTCTTGGGGTGAAGCGACTTAAATCCCTTCTACTCGATCTCCGGGGAAAACGCATAAACTCCCACTTTTCAGTGAAATTTTGCAAAATTAGTTTTTGGCAAAATCGATCGAAATTTTTAAAAGAGAAAAAGCATCAAAAAAAGCAAACAAAGTACCCAACTCATGACTGCAATAGAACTGCATCGGAATGTTCTCTCATCTGGATCAAAGCAGTCTGCAGTGAGATGAACATAAATTCAGTGAAACTAAAAAAACACTAAACAGCTGGAAACAGCTCAGGATCGATACAAACGGCTCGAAAAACCATCACCTTTCATTTGAGGGGACACAAGCGTTCAAAATGTTAAGCTTTCACGTCAGACTGAAAGAATAAAATCAAGCAGAATGTCAGGGGTGCATATGTCCCCTAATCAGGTAAATGAAACAGGCCAGCAAATGCAGTTCCACATAAACAAAAGGCAGCAAAGACTTGCTTAACAGTTTTTTCAGTCAATACAGTAAACATATTCTAGACCAGTGTTTCCCAAACTGGGGTCAATTACCCCCTGGGGGTAATATGCGATTGTTCAGGGGGTAACGCTCAACCGCAACCACAATGCTGCTCTGTATTATGAGTGATCACTGCAAAGAAATTTTTGACCTGAAATGTAAAAATGTTTTATTGAGCGTAATTAAGACAATCGCTGCCTTGATTTGGGTAATGGCCCGAAAAAGTTTTGGAACCACTGTTCTGGACCTTAAAGCAAATAACAAATGGATTTTATTTTTCGAAAATTTCAATTTTAAAATGCGCAGTATGAGAGACAAAACATTTCCATAAAATTTGAAGAACAGTTTTTCATAAATTACATTTCTACGCAAAACACTTTTCTTGCCATTGCTGTAAACAAACAAAACACGTTAAGCAACAAAACAGCAGCGTCACCGAGATGATGATGTTCAGTTGGAAATGGCTGAAAAACACTCCATGGAGAACATATTTCAATAGAAGCATCACATTCACGGTGAAAAGTTAATGGGATGATCAAAACCATGTTTAATGAAAGCACCACGGGGATTGTCCGGGAAATCAACATTTCAGTTTATTCACCTTTTTAAGCATCGTCTCAAGGGAAGCCTCCCCGGATGCTTGGCCGGATACTTCTTCGATGGCCTCCGCATTTTCGAATGTTCCCCAATCATCCAAATTCCTCAATGTCAGGAACGCATCTTCATCTTCAGCATCTTTCGAAACCTGACCGCCTAGCAACACAAACCAAGCGAATAAACATTTAAAAGTAAACAACCTCTCCTCACTCAGTGCACTTTGATGCTCACCAGATCCAGTTGTTGGAAGTTTTTGGCCAATGATACCCTCGATCGCCTCCCAGTGACGACCTTTCAAGAATGGATTTCGCAGATTTGCAATCACTGGCATCTGTTACGCATCAGTGACCACCAATCAAAACATGCATTACACATTAAGCACTCACACAATGTGTGTGACGGTCGATCTTTATGTAATCCACTAACTTCTTTCATAACTTAAAAGCCATGTTGCGATGTCGCTCAATGTTGCAAGTTTTTCTTTAGCGTCGTTCAGTGACTCGGTGAGTGCGTAACTACTGCCAGCCTTTCTTCTACAAAAGAACTTAGTATTCTCTGCTTAGTTTTGTGTGCGTCACATATTACACTTGTCAAACAAAGCTTTTATCACAGGTGGGAAAGCCGTTTCTTGGATACGGTTTTAAAAAGTTTTACCTCGATTCTAACTTCAATCGAGAAAAAACAATATACGCTGTTCCAAGCGGCCAGCAGAACGTAGGTAACAGTTTTTTATCGGAAAATCCACATCCAGCAACCAAGTCAGGAAAAACCATATCTGCCAACCAAAAATCAGGAAAAACCGCATCTACCAATCAAAAATCAGGAAAAACCGCATCTACCAATCAAAAATCAGGAAAAACCGTATCTACCTGCCAAAAATCAGGGCTGTGTAGAGAAATCATCCGAAGAGATAACTTAAACCAGGCTTTCATGAAATCAAAAACGTAAAAGTATTATTTTAAACCCAAAATAGGGCGCGAAAATAAAAGCATTACCACTGCACCACCTTCAAGTCACTGGGTGATTATTGAATAACCTATATGATAGTTTTCCATTTGAAGGACTTCGACTTAACCTTTATAAACCAACCTTTTCTCTCATCTCCGACACTTTGTTCTTCAGAACAGGAACGACATCGTTTGGGGGAAGTCCCTTTTCCAACTGGTGGGAATACTTCCCGTACTTGGCCACCTGCATTATGTTCATAAATCAGTGAGATTTTGTGTGTCAAGGTGGGTTGCTCCAAATTAAATTAAACCAAACGCATAGAAAGCTAATCAAGAGTTAAGGTGAAAGCTGGTCACTCGATTCACAGCTTTCAGATGCAGCTAATTTTCATGGAAAACACCATCAAACAATTCCGTGTACAGTTTTTTCCCTGGACACTGACGTCCCAGCTCTCATTTACACCCAACATAGAGTCTCTTCACTCGCCTGAACATTCATTGCTTCGGGATCGAGACCCTCAAACACTGCATCGAGCCACGTGTCGTGCAAAGTGTCCCATTCGTCGAGAGAGTTCCACAAAAGTTCTTTCAGCTTCAGCTCAGCGTGAACCTCCTCAAGTTCGTCAAACTTTGTTACTTCAACCTGAACAATAATTTTCATTTATTCATATTGTGACTAAACAACAACAGTCATTTATTCATATTGTGACGATGCAATAGTAGCCATTTATTTATATTGTGACTAAGCATTTACATATATTGTGGTTATGAACAACATGCGCTGTTTTAAAAGTCATTACAAAATTCGAAGCAACTTTGGTTCCACAACTTTTAGTCCGTCAAGACGCTTCAGTCTGAATTTCAGCTACAACCTATTTTTTCTACTCGAGAAGCATTTCGACGTCAGCTAATGACGTCACCCACCACCGTCTTCCAGGGAAACAAATGTTTATCTCCACATTACATGAACACCTAGAAAAGCAAACTACACAAAACAGGGTGCAAAAAACTTTTTATTTCACAGCGTTAGTTTACAAGTTTTTCCGGAAATAGCCACTGTGTCCTCGCATCACATGCCACATAAAATAATGCCACTGCCACGTGCCACTTTCACATGCCAATGTGCAGCACAGATTGGTAACCACAGCTTGTGTGATTACACGAAGTACAGTGCTGTCCAAACTTTCAATGACTACATGCTTACTTGCCTAAAATAACCACCCTTATATGCATAAGAGAACATTCCGTACGTGCATCAGATAACCAGACAGATACTGTGAGTGTTGCAGACACTGCGAAAGATACAATCAAAAATCAAGTCTTCGCATTTCTAATGAAAGGCGTCAATCCAAATGATGAATGAAATCACACACCTTGAATTTCTTTTGATGACCTTTGTATTGGAATGCACGNTTCTGAAGTTCATCCATAGATGAGATCATTCTTGATATGGTCGACTTAACTTTCGGTTTATCAGACTTGATGTCCAGTATCGCTGGGTCCTGCAGTCAAAAAATTTGGAATGGCTTCGTCTAAAAATCAGTTTTTGAAGTTCATAAAATACAAACACGACCACACAGATCACAAAACATTTACAATAAATTACCGGAGAAATTTTCCAGTCAATTTTTCAAACAGGAGATGGATGTCAATTCCACTCACTTGACTTTCTTGTTTAATGGCTTTGACTTCTTTTCCAAGTTCAGCGATGTCTTTATCGAGATGGCTGCAGAACTTGTCGATGTTAGCATCTCTCTCAGAGACCGACTTGTCGATCGCATTCCTCACGTTGTGAATCGACGGCCTCAGAGTCTAAAACCATAAAATGTTTTCAATACATTGACATGAACAGAGGCAAGGAGCTCGTGCATTGATGTGCAGAGCATCAGGAGTCAGTTGGAACTGCAAACAGATGGTTGAGGACCAAACCCTTCTGCAGCGATCCAGCGTAATTTCTCCGATATGATCTTTGGCACTTTGTTAAAATCACCATGGCAACCTTGAATATTTTTCCGATTGACAAATTTTAGCAAGTTAATCGGAACATACGTACGTTGTCAAAAAATTATTTGAACCATTTCTTTGAATATTTTTTCATAACAATTTTTTAGCCTTCTTTTACAGTGATCCCACTAAAGGTATAAACATTTACTAAGATTGTGACCATTGTTTTCTTGGAACTCGTTACGTTCCTTCTCAACGTTTAATTTCAGGTGAACAAGTCACAAAACTAACTCTCCAATTAATACAGAAAATAAAGCAGTAACTGACTTTGTAAACAGCAAAATCTTCTGGGGGTGTTGGGACTTGGTACTTGTCGATGAGATCGTACATCATCACGACAATGCTGGATGCCTCGTCAAGAGGTTCGATGCGTTCTTGGATCTCATCCAAGAAACTGAGAGATTCAACGAACTCGGATGTTGAGGCCGGAGTCATTTCAAGTTTAAACTGAGCGTCCTGGGCCTCCGAGATAATCGCATCCATCTGGCGCTTGGCCAATCGTGGCAGCAGCTCATTGATGGCCTGGGTTGGTCAAAACATTTGTAGCAAACAGAAGGTCGAAGATGTTTATAAAGCGTATGAGGTCACAATCGATGCGTTGTCTTGTCAAACTCGTTTCCAAACAAAGAAATTTTTCGAATAGAAATGCCATCGTTGTTTGCTTTTCACCAAAGAATTGTCAATTTAGTGATTAAAAAAATCCCAGCAGGAACGCGGCATTATTCCTCCCTCCCTGAGGAAGAAGCGGTCATGTGGCGCCAAACCAGGTCATGTGGCGCCAAACCAGGTACTCATGTCTTTCTGAGCATGGACGTTCAAATAATAAGAAAAAACTTCGCAGACCAACACTCATTATAAATTTCGCTACAACAGCAAATACACGCTCTCACAAAACTCAATCATTT